>Ga0308000_10000729_pt1 | contig 13526 bp, 10 predicted proteins | sample Neamet3_FD_203877 | JGI IMG/M metagenome (GOLD analysis project Ga0308000, IMG submission 203877) | Marine microbial communities from water near the shore, Antarctic Ocean - #3 | ecosystem: Environmental > Aquatic > Marine > Unclassified | place: Southern Ocean | collected 2014-06-04 | reverse complement strand
CAGGCAGAGGCGAAAAAACATCAGGCCCTAGGCGCTGCCCGCTGCGCGCCGCGCCAGCAGCGCGCGCGCCACCCGCGAGCCGCTGGGGCGGCCAAGCGCGGCGCTGATGTACGCGCCGGCCTCGACCAGCGCCTCGAGATCGACGCCGGTGTGCACCCCCATGCCGTGCAGCAGATAGACCAGGTCTTCGGTGGCCACGTTGCCGCTGGCCCCGCGGGCGTAGGGGCAGCCGCCCAGCCCGGCCACCGAGGCATCGAACTGCGCCACCCCCAGCTGCAGCGCCGCCAGCGTGTTGGCCAGCGCCTGGCCGTAGGTGTCGTGGAAGTGACCGCTCACTTCGTGCAACGCGTAATGCTGCAAGGTGGCCTCGAAGGCGCGCTGCACCTTGAGCGGCGTGCCCACGCCGGTGGTGTCGGCCACGCCCACGTGCTGCACCCCGATGCTTTTCATCAAGCGCGCCAGCTGTCCCACCTGCTGCGGCGCCACCTCGCCCTCGTAGGGGCAGCCCACGGTGCAGCTCATGGCGCCGCGCACAAAAATGCCGGCGGCGCGCGCGGCTTGCACCACCGGCGCAAAGCGCTCGATGCTCTCGGCCACGCTGCAGTTGATGTTTTTCTGGCTGAAGGCTTCGCTGGCCGAGCCAAAAACCACGATCTCGTCGGGCCGGTCGGGCAGCGCCGCCTCTAGGCCCTTGAGGTTGGGCACCAGCACGGCGTAGCGCACGCCGCTCTGGCGCACCAGGCCGGCCATCACGGCGTGGTTGTCGGCCATCTGCGGCACCCACTTGGGGCTGACGTAGCTGGTGACTTCGATGTGGCGCAAACCGGCCGCCTGCAGCCGCTGCACCAGCTCGATCTTGACCGCAGCGGACAGCGCTTGGGCCTCGTTTTGCAGCCCGTCGCGCGGCCCGACTTCGACCAGATGCACTTCGGGGGGGAGGTTCATGCGCGGCTCCGATAAGGGTGGATGCAGCTCAGGCGGGCACGAAGCGCAGCAGCTCGGCCCCTTCGCTCACCTGGTCGCCGGGGGCGTAGAGCAGTTCGGCCACGGTGCCGTCGGCGGGAGCGGATAGGGTGTGCTCCATTTTCATGGCCTCCATCAGCGCCAGCGGCTGCCCTTTTTTGACCGCTTCGCCTGCGCTCACGCAAAACGACAGCACCTTGCCCGGCATCGGGGCGCTCAGGCGGCCGCCCTCGGGGGCGTGGTCGCCGGCGTGGGCGAGCCGGTCGATCTCCACGATCTGGGCCGCGCCCTGAGGCATAAAAATGTGCACCTGCTCGCCCAGCATATAGACGCTGGCGCGGCTGCTGTGCCCGCCAAAGCCCAGCTCCAGCGCCCACGCGCTGCCTGCGGGCAGGGCGTGAAAGCGCAGCGAGCCTGAGCAGGCGGCTACCGGTGCGGAGGTGGCTGCGGCCTCAGCCTCGGACGCTTGCGGTTCCACGCACAGCTGCACGCTGGCGTCGCGCGCATAGATTAGGGTGGCATCCACCGGCTGGCCCCGGTACTCGAAGGCCAGGCGGCGCCGGGCGGCGTCGGCGCTGGGGTGGCTGCACCAGCCGTCGCGGCGGCTGAAGGGGTCGGGGGTTTCTAGGGCGCGCTCGTCGAGCAGGGTTTGCGCCGTGGCCGCGGCCACGGCCAGCGGCAGGCCGACCGGGTCTTGGTCAAAAAGCCGCGCGGCCTCGCGCGGGATCAAGGCGGTGTCGAGCCGGGCTTGGGCAAACGATGGGCTGCGCACCACGTGGCGCAAAAATTGCACGTTGGTCGCCAGCCCGACGATGTGCGTCTGCGCCAGCGCTGCGTCCAGCCGCGCCAGCGCCTGCTCGCGGGTGTCGGCGTGCACGATCAGCTTGGCGATCATCGAATCGTAAAACGGGCTGATGGCGTCGCCCTCGCGCACGCCGTCGTCGAAGCGCAGCGGGCCGCGCTCAAAGGCGCAGTGTGCCGGTTTGCGGTACACCGCCAGCGTGCCGGTCGCTGGCAGAAACTGCTGATCCGGGTTTTCGGCGCAGATGCGCGCCTCGATGGCGTGGCCCTGCAGACGCAGCTCGTGCTGCTGCAGCGGCAGCGCCTCGCCGGCGGCCACGCGCAGCTGCCACTCCACCAGATCGACGCCGGTGATGGCCTCGGTCACCGGGTGCTCCACTTGCAGGCGCGTGTTCATCTCCATGAAGTAGAAACGCATCGCCTCGGGCTGCGCGTAGTCGGCCTGCTCGACGATGAACTCCACCGTGCCCGCGCCCACGTAGCCCACCGCCTGCGCCGCTGCCACCGCAGCCTGCCCCATTTGCTGGCGCAAGGTGGGGGTGAGGCCCGGCGCCGGGGCTTCTTCGAGCACCTTTTGGTGCCGGCGCTGCACCGAGCAGTCGCGCTCGTGCAGATAGACGCAGTGGCCGTGCGAGTCGGCAAACACCTGGATTTCGATGTGGCGCGGGCGCTGCACGTATTTTTCGAGCAGCACCGCGTCGTCGCCAAAGCTGCTGCGCGCCTCGCGCTGGCAGCTGGCGAGCGCGGCGGCAAAGTCGGCGCTGGATTCGACTGCGCGCATGCCCTTGCCGCCCCCGCCGGCGCTGGCCTTGATCAGCACCGGGTAGCCGATGCGGTCGGCCTCGCGCTGCAGCAGCGCCGGGTCTTGCGCGGCGCCGTGGTAGCCCGGCACCAGCGGCACGCCGGCTTGCTCCATCAGGCGCTTGGACTCGGCCTTGAGCCCCATGGCCTCGATCGCTGCCGCCGGTGGCCCGATGAACACCACGCCCGCGGCGGCGCAGGCGCGGGCAAATTCGGCGTTTTCGCTCAAAAAACCGTAGCCGGGGTGGATGGCTTGCGCGCCCGTGGCTTGGGCCGCGGCGATGATGCGCGCCCATTGCAGGTAGCTGTCTTTGGGCGCCGAGCCGCCGATGTGGATCGCCTCGTCGCAGGCGCTCACGTGCTTGGCTTGCGCGTCGGCGTCGGAATACACGGCCACCGTCTGCACGCCGAGGCGGCGCGCAGTGGCGGCCACGCGGCAGGCGATTTCGCCGCGGTTGGCGATCAGGATTTTCTTAAACATGCTGCGTGTCCTCAGTCCAGCCAATTGGGCTTGCGTTTTTGTAGGAACGACTGCACGCCCTCGCGCCCTTCGGCGCTGGCGCGGATGTCGGCGATGGCCTCGACCGTGCGCGCCACCAGCGCCTCGTCCAGCGGCGCTTGGGCGAGGTCGTGCAGCAGCCGCTTGCAGGCGCGCACGGCGGCCGGGCCGTTGGCGCACAGGGCGCCCACGAGCTCATCGACGCGCGCATCCAGCGCCTCGGGCGCCACCACGGCGTGCACGAAGCCGATGCGCAGCGCCTCGGCGGCATCGAAGCGTTCGGCGCTCAAAAAGTAGCGCTGCGCCGCGCGCGCGCCCATGGCGCGCTGCACGTAGGGGCCGATGGTGGCCGGAATCAGGCCCAGCTTGACTTCGCTCAGGCAAAAGTGGGCCCCTTGCACCGCCACCGCCATGTCGCAGGCCGCCACCAGCCCCATCCCACCGGCGTACACATCGCCTTGCACCCGCGCCACGGTGGGCTTGGGGCAGTCGTGAATGGCGCGCAGCATGGCTGCCAGCAGCCCGGCATCGGCCAGGTTTTGCTCGCGCGTGTAGTCGGCCATGCGGCGCATCCAGTGCAGATCGGCCCCGGCGCAAAAGGCCGGCCCCTCGGCCGCCAGCACGATGGCGCGCACGTCGTCGCGCGCACCCAGCGCCTGAAAAGCGGCGCTGAGCTCGGCAATCAGCTCCTCGTTGAAGGCGTTGCGCAGCTCGGGCCGCGTCAGCACCACGGTGGCGCGCGCACCGCGCACCGTCACCTGCAAGTGGGCCATGCTCTGCGCCCCCTTACATGCGAAACACGCCAAAGCGCGTGTCGGCTATGGGTGCGTTGAGCGCCGCCGACAGCCCCAGCGCCAGCACCCGGCGCGTGTCGGCGGGGTCGATCACGCCGTCGTCCCACAGGCGCGCGCTGGCGTAGTAGGGGTGGCCTTGGGTTTCGTACTGCTGGCGCAGCGGGGCTTTGAAGGCCTCTTCGTCCTCGAGCGCCCATTGGCCGCCCTTGGCCTCGATGGCGTCGCGCTTGAGCGTGGCCAGCACGCTGGCCGCCTGCTCGCCGCCCATGACGCTGATGCGCGCATTGGGCCACATCCACAAAAAGCGCGGGCCAAAAGCGCGCCCGCACATGCCGTAGTTGCCGGCACCAAAGCTGCCGCCGATGATCACCGTGAACTTGGGCACCGCCGCCGTGGCCACCGCCGTCACCATCTTGGCGCCGTGGCGCGCGATGCCTTCGTTTTCCACCTTGCGCCCCACCATGAAACCGGTGATGTTTTGCAAAAACACCAGCGGCACCTTGCGCTGGCAGCACAGCTCGATGAAGTGCGCGCCCTTTTGCGCCGATTCGCTGAACAAGATGCCGTTGTTGGCCACGATGCCCACCGGCATGCCCTCGATGTGGGCAAAGCCGCAGACCAGCGTGCTGCCGTACAGGGCCTTGAATTCGTGGAATTCGGAGCCGTCCACAAGGCGGGCGATGATCTCGCGCACGTCGAAGGGCTTGCGTGTGTCGGTGGGCACGATGCCGTGCAGATCGGAGGCCGGGTAGCGCGGCGGCTGTGGCATGCGCAGCACCGCCTCGGGCTGCTTGCGCCGCCCCAGGTGCGCCACCGCTTGCCGCGCCAGCGCCAGCGCGTGCAGGTCGTTTTGCGCCAAGTGGTCGGCCACGCCCGACAGGCGCGCGTGCACGTCGCCGCCGCCCAGGTCTTCGGCGCTCACCACCTCGCCGGTGGCGGCCTTCACCAGCGGCGGCCCGCCCAAAAAGATGGTGCCCTGGTTTTGCACGATGATGGATTCGTCGCTCATCGCCGGCACGTAGGCGCCGCCGGCGGTGCACGAGCCCATCACCACCGCGATCTGCGCGATGCCCTGCGCGCTCATCTGCGCCTGGTTGTAGAAAATGCGGCCAAAGTGGTCCCGGTCTGGGAACACCTCGTCTTGGTTGGGCAGGTTGGCGCCGCCCGAATCCACCAGATAGATGCAGGGCAGGCGGTTTTGCTGTGCGATTTCTTGCGCGCGCAGGTGTTTTTTGACCGTCAGCGGGTAGTAGGTGCCGCCCTTGACGGTGGCGTCGTTGCACACCACCATGCACTCGATGCCGGCCACGCGGCCGATGCCGGTGATCAGGCCGGCGCAGGGGGCGTCGTTGTCATAGACATCGAGCGCGGCCAGCGGCGCCAGCTCCAGAAACGGGGTGCCGGGGTCGAGCAGGGTTTGCACGCGCTCGCGTGGCAGCAGCTTGCCGCGGGCGGTGTGCTTGGCGCGCGCCGCCGCGCCGCCGCCCTGCGCGATCTGCTCCAGCCGCTGGCGCAAATCGGCCACCAGGGCGAGCATGGATTCTTGATTGGCCAAAAACTCGGCGCTGCGGTTTTTGAGCCTAGTCTCCAAAACGGTCATCGGGGCGTCTCCTAACTTTTTAAGCCCCCATTGTGCACCGAGAGGCTGGGAGGCTGGGAGGCGATTGTTCCTGCCCGTCTTGCACAGCCAAACACCCCCTGCGGCGTTGCGCGGCGTTGCACATGTGCGCCGCAACTCGCGGCTTATCGCCCCAAAAACCGCTGCGCGTCCAGTGCCGCCATGCAGCCAGTGCCGGCGCTGGTGATGGCTTGGCGGTAGATGTGGTCTTGCACGTCGCCCGCGGCGAACACGCCGGGCACGCTGGTCTGGGTGGCAAAGCCGTTTTGCCCGCTTTGGGTCACGATGTAGCCGTCTTTGAGCTCGAGCTGGCCTTTGAACAGTTCGGTGTTGGGACTGTGGCCGATGGCGATGAAGCAGCCGTGCAGCGCGATGTCCTGGGTCTGCCCGGTCTGCACCTGCTTGATGCGCACCCCATTCACGCCGCGCTCGTCACCCAGCACCTCGTCAAGGACATAAAAAAGCTTGAGCTCGATGCGGCCCTCGGCCACCTTGGCCATGAGCTTGTCCACCAAGATCGGTTCGGCGCGAAAAGCGTCGCGCCGGTGCACCAGCGTTACCTTGCTGGCGATGTTGGACAGGTACAGCGCCTCTTCCACCGCCGCGCTGCCGCCACCCACCACGCACACCTCTTGGTCGCGGTAAAAAAAGCCGTCGCAGGTGGCGCAGCCGCTCACGCCGCGGCCCATGAAGGCTTGCTCCGAGGGCAGGCCGAGGTATTTGGCCGAGGCCCCGGTGGCGATGATCAGGCTGTCGCAGCTGTACTGGCCGCTGTCGCCTTGGAGGCGAAACGGGCGCTGGCTCAGGTCCACGCTCTGGATGTGGTCGAACACGATCTCGGTCTGGAAGCGCTCGGCGTGGGCCTGAAAGCGCTGCATCAGTTCCGGGCCCTGCACCCCTTGGGCGTCGGCGGGCCAGTTGTCCACGTCGGTGGTGGTCATGAGCTGGCCGCCTTGGGCCATGCCGGTGATCAGCAGCGGTTTGAGGTTGGCGCGCGCGGCATAGACGGCGGCGGTGTAGCCGGCCGGGCCGGAACCGAGGATCAGGACTTGGGCGTGGCGGGGGTTCATGGTGTGGGCTCTCCGGGTGCAGTGGGCTAAAGGTGAGTGTATCGTAGCAGCAAACTCAAATGCAGGTGGGGGTATGTATTTTTGACCAGCGGGCGGCCTCGGTTAAGCTAGCGCCTGCACATGAGTACCCCTGTCAACACCCTCAACAAAGACGCAGCGCGCAGCGCGGCCCGCGGCATTCGGCGCTTCACGCAGGAGTTTGCCCTGCTGCTGGGAGCGGCCGGGCTGCTGTTTTGGTGGCTCGCGCTGCTGAGCTACAGCCCCGGCGATGCCGCTTGGTCCACCTCGGGCGTGGCCTCGGCCAGCGCCAACTGGGGCGGGCGCGCCGGCGCCTGGCTGGCCGATTTCAGCTACCTTTTGCTGGGGGCGTCGGTGTGGTGGTTGGTGCTGGCAGCCTCGCATATCTGGCTGATGGGGTTGGCGCGCTGGTTGCGCGTGCCTGCTGCTGCCGGGCCCAGCAGATCTGTGGCGCGGCCCGATACACCGCTGGCCGCTTTGCGTGCTCGCTTGCAGCAGCCGCCGTGGCCTGGGGTAGCGTTTGGCGCCGGGCTGTTGTTGCTGCTGGCGACCAGCACGGTGCTGGAGTGGAGTCGGCTGCACCGCTGGGATGCGTGGCTGCCGGGTGAGTCCGGTGGCCTGTTGGGCAGCCTGCTGGGGCCGCCGGCGCAGCTCTGGCTGGGGCAGACTGGGTCGGCCTTGCTCGCCATCTGCCTGTTGCTGGTGGCTATGGCGGGGGTGTTTCGGTTTTCTTGGGCCGAGGCGGCCGAGGGTTTGGGGCGTTGGGTTGACGACGCGGTGCAGCGCTGGCGCCTGCGCCGCGAGGCCAAAGAAGACCTGCGCATCGGCCGCCAAGCCCTGCGCCAGCGCAGCCTCGAGGAATCGGAATACGAGCAGTTGCACCCGGCGCACCCGTTGAGCGTGCAAGGGGATGAGCGAGCCGCCGTTGACCCAAGCTTTGGCAGTGGCCTCAGCCCCGGCGCGCAAGACGACGATACCGACGCCGAGCCGTTGTTGGAGCCGCCTCTACACAAGCCAGCCGCCGCTGCGGGGGCCAAACCCGCCGCCAAACCCGCGGCCAAGGCGTTGCAGATCGAACCCGTGCTCACCGAAGTGCCACCCAGCAGCCGCGTGGTCAAAGAGCGCCAGCAGCCGCTGTTCCACGATTTGAGCGACACCAAGCTGCCGCAGATCGACCTGCTCGACGCCGCCACGCGCCAGTCGGCCAGCGTGGCCCCCGAAACGCTCGAGATGACCAGCCGCCTGATCGAGAAAAAGCTGGGCGACTTTGGCGTGCAGGTGCAGGTGGTGGCGGCGCTGCCCGGGCCGGTGATCACGCGCTACGAGATCGAGCCGGCCACCGGCGTCAAGGGCTCGCAGGTGGTGAATCTGGCGCGCGATCTGGCGCGCTCGCTGTCGCTGGTGAGCATCCGCGTGATCGAAACCATCCCCGGCAAAAACCTGATGGCGCTCGAGCTGCCCAACGCCCGGCGCCAGACCATCCGCCTGAGCGAGATTTTGGGCTCGCAGGTCTATCACGACGCCAAAAGCCTGCTCACCATGGGGCTGGGCAAAGACATCGGCGGGCACCCGGTGGTGGTCGATCTGGCCAAAATGCCGCATTGCTTGGTGGCCGGCACCACCGGTTCGGGTAAGTCGGTGGGCATCAACGCCATGATCCTGAGCCTGCTCTACAAGGCCGACCCGCGCGACGTGCGGCTGCTGCTGATCGACCCCAAGATGCTCGAGCTCAGCGTCTACGAGGGCATCGCGCACCTGCTGGCGCCGGTGGTCACCGACATGAAGCAAGCCGCCAACGCGCTCAACTGGTGCGTGGCCGAGATGGACAAGCGCTACCGCCTGCTGAGCAAGCTCGGGGTGCGCAACCTGGCCGGCTACAACGCCAAGATCGCCGAGGCCGCGGCGCGCGGCGAGCCCATCGGCAACCCCTTTAGCCTCACGCCCGAGCAGCCCGAGCCCTTGCAGCGCCTGCCGCACATCGTGGTGGTGATCGACGAGCTGGCCGACCTGATGATGGTGGTGGGCAAAAAAATCGAGGAGCTCATCGCCCGCTTGGCGCAAAAAGCGCGCGCCGCCGGCATCCACCTGATTTTGGCCACCCAGCGCCCCAGTGTCGATGTGATCACCGGGCTGATCAAGGCCAACATCCCGACGCGCATCAGCTTTCAGGTCAGCAGCAAGATCGACAGCCGCACCATTTTGGACCAGATGGGCGCCGAAGCCCTGCTGGGCATGGGCGACATGCTCTACATGCCCAGCGGCAGCGGCTACCCGACCCGCATCCACGGCGCCTTTGTCAGCGACGACGAGGTGCACCGCGTGGTGGCTTGGCTCAAGGCCCAGTGCGGCGAGCCCGATTACGTGGCCGGCGTGCTGGAAGCCCCGATCGACGGCGAAGGCGGCAGCGAAGCCGAGGGCGACGCCGGCGCGGGCGGCGAAACCGACCCGCTCTACGACCAGGCGGTGGCGATCGTGCTGCAAGACCGCAAGGCCAGCATCAGCTACGTGCAGCGCAAGCTCAAGATCGGCTACAACCGCGCCGCGCGCCTGCTCGAAGACATGGAGCGCGCCGGGCTGGTGAGCGCCCTGACCAGCAGCGGCCAGCGCGACATTCTGGTGGGCGGGCGCAGCGCCGATTGAGCGGCTACAGAGGCTGCGGCCACAACTCCTTACACCTGCGCTGCCGTTGCCTGCAACCGCTGCGCCGGCTTTGCATCAAAATGGGCACCATGCACCGACACCCCTTTGCGCTCCCCAGCCTTGCCCGCGCCACGGCCACATGGGCCGCGCTGGCGGCCTTGGCCACTCTGCCCGTTGCGGCTGTGGCTACCCCAGCGGCCAGCAACCCGGCCACTCCGGCAGCCATTGCGGCGGCCACCACCCCCACCCCCGGCACCGCCTTGGGCGATTTGCAAGCCTTTTTGCAGCAGACCCAGCAAGGCCGCAGCGCCTTCACCCAGACCGTGACCGGCCCGCGCCCGGCGCCCGCTCCCGACGCCTTGGCGGCCGCCGCCGCCCCGGCCGCGCGGGTGCAAATCAGCCACGGGGTGTTCGAGTTTCAGCGCCCGAACCGCTTTCGCTTTCATTACCAGCGGCCGTTCGAGCAGCTCATCGTCGCCGATGGCCAAACCCTGTGGCTCTACGACCCCGATCTGGCCCAAGTCACGGCGCGGGCGCAGCGCGAGGTGCTGGGCCAAACCCCGGCCGCCCTGCTGGCCTCCGGGGCCGACCTGCGCACCCTGCAGCAGGCCTTCAGCCTGAGCAACGCCCCCGACGCCGACGGCCTGCGCTGGGTGCAGGCGTTGCCCAAGGGCGCCGACGCGCCGCTGCAAGCGGTGCGCATCGGCTTTCGCGGCGGCCAGTTGGCGGTGCTCGAGATACTGGATCGCTTCGGCCAGCGCTCGCACATCGCCTTCGAGCGGCTCGACACCCGAAGCGCGTTCCGGCCCGGCCACTTCAGCTTCAGCGTGCCGCCCGGTGCGGCGCTGATCCGGCCCGAATGAAGCCCCGGCCACGCTGAGTTTTATGCAGGCCGGCACCCGCCCCTTGGCCGAGCGGCTGCGCCCGCAGACCTTGGCCGACGTGATCGGCCAAGCGCACCTGCTCGGGCCCGGCAAGCCGCTGCGCGTGGCCTTCGAGACCGGGCAGCCGCACAGCTGCATCCTGTGGGGGCCGCCGGGGGTCGGCAAAACCACGCTGGCGCGGCTCATGGCGCAGGCCTTCGAGGCCGAATTCATCGCCATCAGCGCCGTGCTCGGGGGCGTGCGCGACATCCGCGACGCGGTCGAGCGCGCCCAGCAGGCCCGTGCCGGCCAGCCGCCGCGCGCCACGCTGGTGTTCGTCGATGAGGTGCACCGCTTCAACAAAAGCCAGCAAGACGCCTTCTTGCCCCACGTCGAAAGCGGGCTCTTTACCTTCATCGGCGCCAGCACCGAAAACCCGAGCTTCGAAGTCAATACGGCCCTGCTCTCGCGCGCCACCGTCTATGTGTTGCAGCCCCTGAGCGAGCCCGAGCTCGAGCAACTGCTCGAGCGCGCCCAAGCCCACGCCGGCCTGCCGGCCATCGATGCGGCCGCGCGCCAGCTCCTCATCGGCCACGCCGACGGCGACGCCCGGCGCTTGCTCAACACCCTCGAGACCGTGGCCGTGGCCGCTGGCGCGCAGCAGCTGCCGGCCATCGGCGCCGACTGGCTGCTGGGCCTGCTGGGCCAGCAGCTGCGCCGCTTCGACAAGGGCGGCGACGCCTTCTACGACAGCATCAGCGCCCTGCACAAAAGCGTGCGCGGCTCCGACCCCGACGCCGCCCTGTACTGGCTGGTGCGCATGCTCGACGGCGGCACCGACCCGCGTTACTTGGCGCGGCGGCTGATCCGCATGGCCAGCGAAGACATCGGCCTGGCCGACCCGCGCGCGCTGCGCATCGCGCTCGACGCCGCCGAAGTCTATGAGCGCTTGGGCAGCCCCGAAGGCGAGCTCACGCTGGCCCAAGCCACGCTCTACCTCGCCGTGGCCCCCAAGAGCAACGCCGCCTACAGCGCCTACAAGCGCGCCCGCGCCCTGGTACAGCGCGACGGCAGCCGGCCGGTGCCGCTGCGCCTGCGCAACGCCCCCACGGCGCTCATGCGCACGCTCGAGCACGGCCAAGGCTACCGCTACGCGCACGACGAACCCGACGCCTTCGCCGCCGGCGAAAACTACTTCCCCGACGGCCTGCACCCACCCCCCCTGTACGAACCGGTGCCACGCGGCCTCGAGATCCGTATCGGCGACAAGCTGCGCGAGCTGCGTGCGCGCAATGCGGCCGCTTCCAAGCCCTGAGCCAGCAAGCCCGCGCCGTTTTAAAGCAGCAGCCGCATGCTGCGCGCCGTTTCCTGCAACACCGGCAGCACGCGCTTGAGGGCCGTCTCTTGGCTTTCGTTGTTGATGGGCATGGTCACGCTCAAAGCGCCCAGCAGCTGGTCTTTGTGGTCGTACAGCGCCACCGAAGCGCCACGAAAATTCACCTCGAGCTGCTGATCCGAAATGAACCAGCCTTGCAGTCGCGCCTGCTCGAAACAGGCGCGCAGCCGATCCTTGTCGCTCAAGGTGTGAACCGTGTAGGGGCGCAGGGTTTGCCGCTCCAGCCACGGGTTCCAGTGCGCGGGCCCGAGCATGCCCAGAATCACGATCCCGGCCGCTGTCACGTGCGCCTGCACCCGCGAGCCCAGCATATAGCCCGAATGGGTGTGGCGCAGGGTGCCGCTGCGTGCCAGATAGACCACGTCGTTTTCATCCAGCACCGCCACATACGAGGATTCCCCAGTGCCCGCCGTGACGCGCTGCAAATAGGGCTGCACGGCGCGCGGCAGCCGGGCCGAATCCAGGTAGGCGTGCGACAGGCGCAGCACGCGCGGCGTGAGCCAAAACAGCTTGCCGTCGGTGGCCACATAGCCCAGATGCACCAGCGTGAGCAAGTGGCGGCGGGCAGCGGTGCGGGTCAGGCCACAGCGCTGACCGGCCTGGCTGGCCGTCAGGCGCGGGTGCTCGGAGTCGAACACCTGCATGATCGACAGGCCTTTTTCCAGTCCGGCGATTCAGTCCCGGCGCTCGAGGGTTGCGGCTGCGGTGTGGGGTTGCATGGCGGGTGGTGTTTCGCTCGTGGGGTATGGTGGCACGAGTTTTGATCGATGATCGTTCGATTATGAGCGATCAGCGCAAATGGCGAGCGCTCGGGGTGGTCACTTGCCCAGCAAACTCGCTTACAGTGCCAAATATACAGAGGAGCACCGCCCATGAACGAAATCAGCAGCCTGGCCACCGGGATGCGCGAACCCTTGCTGGCCTTTAGCAGCGACGAAGCCAACCCGATCGGGCTCGATGGCATCGAGTTCATCGAATACGCCACCAGCAAACCGCAGGCCTTGGGGCAGGTGCTGGAGATGATGGGTTTCAAGCCCGTCTCGCGCCACCGCTCGCGCGAGGTGTTGCTGTACCGCCAAGGCGGGCTCAATGTGGTGGTCAATGCGCACACGACGCAGGGCCGCGACGGCCGCTTGCCCGACACCTCGGGCGTTGCCAGCCTGTCAGCCATTGCCTTGCGCGTGCGCGATGCGCGCGCCGCCTACCGCTACGTGCAAGACAAAGGCGCTTGGCCGGTGCCCACCCACGCCGAAGTGATGGAGCTCAACATCCCGGCCATTCACGGGGTGGGCGGGAGCCGGATTTATTTTGTCGATCGCTACCGCGAGTTTTCGATTTACGACGTCGATTTCATCCCGGTGCCCGGGGTCGAGCAACACCCGCCGGCCACCGCCGGGATTCATTTTTTTGGCGTCGTTCAGTACATTGGGCCCGAGCGCAGCAACGACTGGATCGAGTTTTATACCGAACTGCTCGGGGCACGCCTGATTCCCGACGAGGAGCGCTTTGGTATTTTGCCCAAAGGCAAGCTCATGCGCCTGCCCGCCATCCACCCCGGGGCGGAATTTTTGTTGCAGCTGATCGAGCCCGAGCCCAATGTGATCGATGTCGATGAGCGCCTGCAACGCATAGGCTTGGGCGTACCCGATGTGTTGCAGGCGGTGCAGCAGTTGCGCCGCAATGGGGTCGAGTTTGTGGAGACCGAGGCCGCGCACAGCGAGGCGCGCGGGGCCATCAGCAAAACCTATCTCGGCGCGGTGGTGTTCGAGCTCGTCAAAAGCACGCCGGGGGTGCAGCCATGAGCGCTGCCCAAGCTGCGCGGCAGGTGCCCACCGCCTTTGGCATGGACACCATCACGCTGCCGGGCACCCTCGAGGCCAAGCTCGAAGCCATGCAGCGCGCCGGATTTGAGCAGGTGATGCTCAAAGCCAACGACTTGGTGGGGCACCCGGGCGGGGTCGAGGCAGCGGTGCGGGCGGTCAAGGCCAGTGGCTTGCGCGTGACCGGTTTTCAGGTGCTGCGCAATTTCGAAGGCTTGTCGGGCCATTTGCACGATTACAAGG
>Ga0308000_10000723_pt1 | contig 13573 bp, 13 predicted proteins | sample Neamet3_FD_203877 | JGI IMG/M metagenome (GOLD analysis project Ga0308000, IMG submission 203877) | Marine microbial communities from water near the shore, Antarctic Ocean - #3 | ecosystem: Environmental > Aquatic > Marine > Unclassified | place: Southern Ocean | collected 2014-06-04 | reverse complement strand
AGGTTGGTCTGATCCGAAGCAGAAGATCGCCTTCATGAATGCCGCTCGCGATCTTCGCAGCCCGCTCATCAACGACCGCATCCGGGTTGCTCTGAGTGACCCCGACAAAGCAGTCGCGAAGGCCGCCAAGGATGCTGCCGGGCGCTTGAAAATCCAAGCTCCCGAAGCCGATAGAACTCCCAAGATCGCCACTCTCAAACCAGCGGAGGCCTTAAAGAAAGTCACCGCTCACAAGGGGGATATTTCACTCGGTCAAGCGGTCTTCGCGCGAGCCACCTGCAATGCCTGCCACACTGTTTCGCAGAACGAAAAACAGAAGGGACCTTACCTTGGCAACATCGCGGAAACCTATCGTCGTAACGAACTCGCCGAATCCATCTTGGTTCCCAACAAAACGATTGCCCAGGGATTTGCAACGAACGTCTTCAGTTTGAAGGACGGAAAATCCTTCGTGGGGTTTGTCACTGACGAAGCCGGGGACACCGTCTCGATCCGCGACATCGCCAGCACGGAACACCGCTTCAAGAAATCTGAAATCAAAGACCGTTCGACGCTCCCGACTTCGCTCATGCCTCCGGGGCTCATGGCCGGATTCACCGTCCACGAAATGGCGAGCCTCCTCGACTACCTCGAGTCGTTGGTGAAAAAATAAGGAGCGTGGGCATCTTATCGATGCTCCTTACGTCTGATGTTTGACGAGTGAGGCAAGGGGCAGGATGCCGTCGTGGGCCCAGAGAGCAGGTGGTGATTGGGCTTGGCCGAGGGGGAAGATCCTCGGAGAGGGGAGGTCGGCGCGCTTTGTAAAGGGATGGAGACCTATCCCAGAGAGATGTGGCATTGAACGAAAATCCGAGGGCGAGGGGCGAAGGAAGACGGTGCGGTTTCCGGGGGAGAGGGAGAGATTTTGGGAGTCGTTATAAATGATTGTCCAGGCGGTTGAGCCCGGGCTTTCCCAAAGAGCGTGAGCTTCGGGATCTTGGGCGATGAGGTAGCGGGTTTCTTCGCGGAGATTGGTGATGGCTCCGGCTTCGGAAAGTGAAAGGGGGCCGCGCGGGCGATTCTTTTCGAAGTCGGTCATTGCTTGGGCAAGGATGGGGCCGAAGGCGCGTGGGTCGTTGAGAAAGATGGTTTGAAGAGAAAGGCAGCCTTGCTGGTTGAAGAGGCCGATGTCTTTGGAGGCAAGGCGGGCGGCATCGGGCGAGGGGTCGTCAATGATGGCGATGCCGAGACGATGACCGTGGCCGACGAAGGGAGTTTCGAGCGGACAGAGTTGCTGGAAATGGCGGATGGTTTGATCGGAACCGAAGACAACGAGGGCTTCGGCCTCGGGAATCCAGTGGTCGGGGAGGTCGTGGGAGATCTCTACGAATTCTTCAATTCCGGGCGGGAATTGGAAATCGAGAAGAACTTGCGAGGGAAGCTTGAGTCGATTGTGGGCACCGAGGAGAATGCCGTTGAGGAGAGTTTGATAGGCGGCATGGGGTGTGTTTCCGCTGATGATGTGAACGATGGATTTGGGGAGGCGGCTTGTCGGAGCGCAGGCCTCCCGGGAAAAGGTCGTTTTGAGATCTTTACGGGTGAATTTTCCAGTGAACGGCTCAAATTCGTCTGCCACGGAAAGAAGAAGGTCGATACGATCGGAGGAGTTCATGACGAGAGAGCGTGGTCGATGGTTCGTGAGCATCCTCTGGGGAGAGCGCCGGGATCACGGCCAATCAGGGTGAAGGATCCGTCCTGATGACGAATGGCAAAGTCTTGGGTCCGAATTGCTGAGACACTGTGAAGGTTGGCGAGGTCGTGAATGACCAGGTATCCGGTTTCGCCCGCTGCAACTTCTTGATTGGTTTCGGGGTCCAGAATACGCGCGCGGCACCATGCCGGGAACACGTGACGGCCATTTGGTCCTGTAGCGTAGGCCTGGCTGGAGAGCTCGGTCATGCCATATTCATTATGGATTTGATCCGCCGGGATGTTGAAGAAGCTGGAAAGGTCGGAGTAGAATTCTGATTTCGAGAGGGAGTGCGAGGCCCCTTTGTAACCTCCTGTTTCGAGGAGTTGGGAGCCAGCGGGGAGGGGGAGAGGGCCGAGGGTTTCCATGAAGTGAAGGAAGGCCAGGGCCGTGCCCATGAGGAAGATCGGGTGGTCGTTTTTCAACTCCTCAATGAGCGGCGAGAGGTGGAATTTGGATTCGCGAAGAAGGAAACGTGAGTCATCGCCCGAGTTAAGATGGGCAAACATGTGGCTTAGCGAAGACTGCGGATTTTCGAGGTTCGAGGGAGCAAGGAAGAAGGTGGGGAGTTCCGGCAAAGTCCACCCTTCGGCGATGGCGTGTTCGTAGAAATCGGTGTCTGGAAAATGATGAGCTCCCCGCTCTTCGGTGGTGGTGCCGGAAGTAAGGAAGGTGGTCTCGATTGGGGCGCCGCAAGTCAGAGGGAAGTCGGCAAGTTTGAAGGAGGAAGTGGGGACAGCGGGGATATTTTGCCAGGTTGAAACTGATTTGGGAGTCTGCTCCAAGGATTTCGCGAAGGCCCTATAGGGGTGGTTGTGCTCGAATTGATAGCGAAAAACGGCGATGGCAAGAGGAGTGAATTCGCTTGGGGCCGGCTTGGTCAGAAAGGAATCAAGCCGCTCGATTAGGTCGGATTTTTGCATAAATCGGTGCTTAAGTCGGTCGGATTCAGGCATTTCGGAGTGGGTGACGGCTTGACAAGAGGGCCAAAGGCCGCGAAGAGTTTGTAGTCGGCTTGATTATAGGGCGACAACGAAATATCCCCAACTCCAACTGATTTTGAAAATCATGTTTTCTCTCAAGCATCTCATCGGGCTCGGCTTGTCCAGCCTTGTGTTCACAAGCTGCGGGTCGTTCGCTCCTGCAAATGAACCTGAGTATCCTCTTCTTAACACCAACCACATTCTCGACGCAGCTCTGGTAGCTCGTATCAAGGCCAATGAAGAGGCGGCCGCCCGCCGTGCTGCGCTGAAGAAAAAGAATGAGGAAGAAACAGTAAAGACGACGACCGATCCTCCCGATGTTCTTAAAAAGGATCCGGTGAAGCCCAAGAGTAAGTATCGCACTGCTGTTGCGATCCCGGGAAAGCCTGGCTTCGTTTTCAACCCTTGGACCAATAAGGCGGTGGATGTCCGCGGCGTCCCCGGAGGAATGCTGGTGCGCGATCCGAACGATGGTAATCCTGACCACAAATTCCGCGTTCCCTAAGCGGGATAAATAATCTATCTTGATGCCGGATTTTCGAGAGGGAATCCGGCATCTTTTTTCCCGAATCACATGATGATTTCCCGAATCACCATTTTAGGCCCCGGACTTCTCGGAGGGTCTGTGGGGCTTGCTGCCCGGGCTTCCGGTTACCAGGTCACCCTCTGGGGAAGGAATCCTGACCGCGTTGAGGCGACTCGTGCCCTCGGCCTAGATGCGACAACAGATTTGGCTGAGGTAGTGGGGCAAGCCGATCTTGTCGTTCTGGCAGTGCCTGTGGGGGTGATGCCCCACCTTGCTGAAAAGGTGAAACCTCATCTAAGGGCGGGGGCTTTGATCACCGATGTCGGAAGTGTGAAGTCCCTTCCCCACAAGATGGCCGGGGAATACGAGCTTCCGTTCATTGGAAGTCATCCCATGGCTGGTTCAGAGCAAACTGGGATCGAAGCAGCCCGTAAGGATCTTTTGAACGGGGCGGCTTGTATTCTGACCAATGATCAAGGATGTCCAGACTCTGAAGTGAAGGCTCTCGGAGAGTTTTGGGAGAAATTGGGATGCCGGGTTTCTTTTATGACCGCTGCCGATCATGACCGAGCGGTCGCCCGGATCAGCCATCTTCCCCACGCGATGGCCGTGGCAACGGCCTCGGCTGCCCTGCGCTCTCCGGAGGATGAAGATTTGGCCGCCGGAGGCTACCGGGACACCACCCGGGTGGCTTCCGGTGACCCTGCGATGTGGGCTGAAATCATGGTGGAGAATCGTGAGGCGCTCACGACAGCTCTGGAGGATGCGCAAAACGAGATCCGAGAGATGCTTGATCACCTCGCGAATTCGGACAAGAAAGGGCTCCAAGATTATCTCGCGGAGGTGAAGCTCCGAAAAGAGAATCCTGATTCATCCTCATGAGTGAGACCATCAAAGTTAGTCCGCTAAAAAAAATCTCCGGTGAACTTGCCGTCCCTGGTGATAAGAGCATGTCACACCGCACCGCCATCCTGGCCGGACTTTCCGACGGAACCTGTTTTGTGGAGAATTTTCTCCCGAGTGAGGATTGCGTTAATACCTTGCGTGCCATGGGTCAACTTGGCGTCCGCTATGATGTTGAGAAGGGGACGAAAGACCGTCCGATTGATCTCACCATCCATGGATGCAACGGAGAGCTTCAGGCTCCCAAAGCTGAACTGGATTGTGGCAACTCGGGCACGGGAATGCGCCTACTCGCCGGGGTTTTGGCTGCGCAGAAATTTGACAGTGTGCTGGTTGGGGATGCTTCGCTTTCCAGCCGACCAATGGGCCGTATTATTAAACCACTTGCGGAAATGGGGGCGCAGTTTGAGACTAGGGGAGGCAACCCCGGTTGCGCTCCGCTTCATATTACCGGCGGGGAACTCAAATCGATCACCTATGAAATGCCGATGGCCAGTGCCCAGGTTAAAAGCGCAATCCTCCTCGCGGGAATGTTTGCTCCTGACAAGACAACGGTCATTCAGCCGGCGATCAACCGTGATCATACCGAGCGCCTTCTCAATTCCTTTGGCGTTCGTGTGAAAACCGAAGGGAATCACATTTCGATCTACGGTGGACAAAAAGTCCGTTCCCGCGACCTCGTGATTCCCGGGGACATCTCCAGCGCAGCTTTTTGGATCGTGGCGGCGGCGTGCGTTCCCGGCTCACGACTGCTCATCAAAAACGTGGGTCTTAATCCCACCCGCACCGCTTTACTCGACGTTCTTATTCGCATGGGCGCTCATATTAAGGACCATGTCCAACATGAGGATGGTGGGGAACCCCGCGGTAATATCGAGATTATCGGTCGTCAACTTGAAGGAACTGAAATTAAACGTGAAGAAGTTCCAAATCTCATCGATGAAGTCCCAATCCTTGCTGTCGCCGGTGCGCTGGCCGAGGGGGAGATGACGATTCGCAATGCTGCTGAGCTCCGCGTTAAGGAAACGGATCGGATCGACACCACGACCGAGAATCTTCGTTTCATGGGAGCCGATGTTGAAGAGTTCAAAGACGGAATGGTGATTACCGGTGGCCAGAAGCTTAAGGGAACTGTTTTGGATAGCCATGGAGACCATCGCATTGCTATGGCCTTCGCGATTGCTGGCCTGTTGGCGGAGGAGGGTAACACCACCATCGAGAACACCGCTTGCGTGGCGACTTCCTACCCAACCTTTTCCCAGCACCTCCAAGAAATTTGCAAACGATGAGTCAGATCCACCGCGCTGTCGCGATAGACGGCCCCGCTGCCTCGGGCAAGAGTACTGTCGCCCGACGTCTCGCAGCTTCCCTCGGCCTAATTATGGTCAATTCCGGTGCCATGTACCGCGCCGTGACCTGGCAGATTTTGCAGGATGGAGTCGATCCTTCCGATGCCGATGCCGTCATCCGGGCTCTTGAAGGAATGGAGATCGGGTGCGGGATTGAAGACGGACTCTCGACAATCGCCATCAAGGGACGTCATTTGACGACTGAAGTTCGCGAACCCCAGGTGAATGACGCTGTTTCAAAGGTCGCTTCGATCCCCGAGGTCCGCGAGCGCCTTGTCGAAATGCAGCGGGAATATCTCACGGACAATGATGTCGTGATGGAAGGTAGGGATATTGGCTCTGTGGTGTTCCCGGATTCTCCCTTCAAGCTCTACATTGATGCTTCCGAGGAGGTTCGTGCCGCCCGGCGTTCCAAGGACGGTGAGGCTGATGCTGTTGCGAAACGCGATGCCCAGGACCGCCAAAGAAAGGCCTCTCCGCTCAAGATTTCCGAGGGCGCCATTGTGATTGATTCCTCCCATCTGACCATTGATGAGGTGGTTGGGGAGGCACGAGAAGCTCTCATTAAACTCGGCTGGGACGACTAAATGAAAACTACCTATTGGATTGGACACACCATCTTTCGGGCTGCAGCGAAGGCATTTTTTCGCTATCAGGTTGTGGGTCGGGAGAAGCTAAGTCAGGACGGGCCTGTTCTGATTGCCGCGAATCATGAGAGTTTTCTAGATCCTCCGCTCGTTGGGGTGGCTTATGATGATTCGGTTTACTACCTGGCTCGGAAGACTCTTTTCAAAGGCCCGACCAAGTGGCTTTACCCGCGTTGGAATGCCATTCCCATTGATCAAGACGCTCCCGATATGAGTGGCTTGAAAAAGATCATCAAGATCCTTCGAAGTGGCGAACAGGTGGTGGTTTTTCCAGAGGGTTCTCGGACGCTGGATGGAAAGCTACAATCAGGAGAAGCAGGCGTGGGGCTGATTGCAGCCAAGAGTAACGCAGTCATTCAGCCGGTCCGGATTTTTGGGGCCTTCAAGGCTCTTCCATGTGGAAGCGGGCGATTGCGCTTTTATCCCATCACGATTGTTGTGGGGGATCCCATCCGCCTGACCCCAGAGGAACGAAGAGCCAAGGGGCGCGAGGCTTATCAGGCCATCGCGGACCGGATTATGGGCGAGATCGCAAAAATTAAACAGCCATCCGAAAGCTGGTAGGCTGTCACTTCGAGCTGGACTGGATCCCCGACAGCGGGGGAATTTTGAACGGAATGGTTGTCAGTTCGCACTAAAATGTTGATAGTTCCCGTGGCTTTATCGCTTATCCCCTCAATCCATGAATCTTCAAATTCAATGCCCCAAGTGCACAAAACGATTCACCGTGCATGAAGATCTCGCCGGCAAAACAGTCGAGTGTGGCGCATGCGATCATCGTTTTCCCGTGAAATCGGAATCGATTATTGTGGAGCGCGCGAAATTTTACCCGGGGGAGAATAAGAGTGAGGACTTTCTGAATCGCTTGGGGAAGAAATCGGCAACTGATGGCAGTGGAGACGGAGGGACCCCTGTTACCTCTGCTTCAAGTCCTCAGGTTGATGCCATCATGCCGTCATCAGCCGGGCAAAACATTGCTGCTGCCAGCGGGGCGACTTTTATTATTCTTTACAGTTTGGTCTTCTTTTTAGGGACTTCAACCGGTGGTCTTTTTCAAGACATCACCATGGACAAACGCCTGATTTTGGGCGGGTTTGTCGGTATCATTAGTGTGGGACTTGTTTTATTTGGAGCCAAGAACTGGAGGGTTCGGGCTGCGCTGGGCGGTCTTTTACTTCTTGCCGGGCTTTTTGCGCTCATTTTTATCCGGCCAGTCCACACGACACCAGAGGTTGAGGATGACGTTCGGAATTCCGTAGAGGCCGAGATCAAAGTTGAAGAGGATCCTACCGTTGAAGAGAGCCTCAAGAGTAAGGTCGGCTATGCCGCAATCGAGAAGAAGGTCCAGGCAATGGGCGAACGCTTCAACGAGGACGGAGCTGAGTATGTCGTAAGTATTTTTGTTGAAGGGCTCACCGGGAGTCAGTTCATCGAGGTCGAGAATTATATCAAAGATGTTCTGTCCATTCCCCCCACCGAGGGAGTCAACCTATATAAGCGGAACGGTGAAAGGGACAGCTTGATCGTGATTTCTGGCATAAAGCTCGATTTCGATACTGTCATTCGTCATTGCGACCCACGCCTTGGCCGTGCGACCTCGTATCCCGAGCTTCGTTTGATTGATCTTAAGATGTCCGCTTCCCTATTTTCGAAGCCCAGTGATGATTTTCAAAAGAAGCTGAGCGACAGAGCTCATCCGGAATTCTTCTCGGTGAATTTGGACGAACTGCGGTCACTGACGCCCGGCCGTGTCAAGGATGCCGTGGCGAGGCTCTCTTCGATTGTAGATGTGGAATTGAGGTACGAAGAACCCATTATTAGGGAATTTTTGGATATTCTGGTCTCCAAGAATGATCCCATTCTACTCTCTGACCTTGGGAAAGCTCTCCGTATCTGGGCCGGGGGTAACAAAGCCTGTGTCGATACTGTCTCCCGCAAGGTCACTAAGTTACTCGATGGGAAGGACATTGTTCCGGAATCGTTGATCGGTTATCTTGCTGAGAATGATGCCGAGAAAGCTCCTATAATTGTTGACCGACTGTGGTCCGAGGATCCTGAGAAGTGGTTGAACCAGTATCTATTGATTGGGAGCGTTGTTGAGCCACGAATTATTTTTCATCTTGAAAATTCACCACTCCGCTTAAAGAAAGCAGCCGCCATTCTTCTGGCAAAAATGGGGACAGACAAATCGCTGGCCGTCCTCGAAAAACTCAACACATCATCCGATGATGAGTTCAAAATTCTTGTGGAACGCGCGATCGAGGGGATCAAAGCGCGTTAACATTTTCTCCAACGAAAAAACCCACTCCTTCACAGGAGTGGGTTTTTATGTATGGATTGCGTTTGTGTGTGCAGAAAGATTTTCATCTTTCTGACGAAAACAAAAACAAATCGAAGAAGGTGAGGCGAGGGAAACCTCCAAAAATCTGCTCCTTCCATCGATTGTATCGATCAAGCAATTGCAGAGATCGATTTTCCACGTAATCCATTCTGTGGTTAACTCCCGGTGTTGAAACGATTAATTTTCATGATTCCCCCCCTCCCGTGGCACCGGCCCCGTCTTCGTCCGTCACCGGGCGATCGCGTGGTTTTGTTGCATGGCCTTTGGCGCAGCGTGTGGGCCATGGATGGGCTTGCTTCAACCTTGAATGACGAAGGCTTCGAAACTCTGAACATTCCCTATGCCTCCTTCCGGAAAACACTCGATGAAATCGTGGACGACGTGGCGGATGTAATCGGGTCCTCCCGGCGTCGAACTCACTTCGTCACCCACTCGATGGGGGGGATCGTTCTTCGCTGTCTTGCTCTCCGTCACCCGGGGCTCGTCACTGGAAAAATCGTGATGCTGGCCCCACCCAATCAAGGGAGCGAAATCATTGATTGGCTGGAAGATTCCCCGCTGGGTCGTTGGTCGTTGGGACCCGGGGGCATGAGCCTTTCGACCAAGACGATCCGCGAAAAAATTCCCGGCTTCTCCGATCAACACGATGTCTCGGTGATCATGGGGCGAAACTGTTCGATCCCATTTTTCCAGTCGTTTTTCAAGGGGGAGAACGACGGGATCGTTACGGTCGAGGGAGGGAAGGTTGCTGGAATGGGAAAGATGGAAGTAGTGGATGGAGATCATACCTTTCTTATGAGTGAGCCCGTGGTGAGGGAAAAAGTATTAAACCTTCTTGAGGCCTAAGGTCCCTTCCAGCGAGGCACCTCACTTGGTATTAATCGTTGGGTTCTTCATTCCTCGCTCGACCGATCGATCCCTTCTCGCCAGCTTTGAGGAGTTCGATGTTCTCCTTTATTCACACGGCAGACCTTCACCTGAATAGCCCTCTCCGCCATCGTTGCCGACACCCAACGTTTTCGTCAACTCCACTACGCCATCGATTTCTTGAAACAGCAGGTCGAAGATTACCGGAGGAAAACGCAGGGGCCGATGGTGGGAAAGACTTCCTCATTTTTTAAAGCCCTCACCTCCGGGGCTTTTGAAAAAGTGGCGGCGCAAATCGATGACAAGGATCAGCCCCAGCTCATCGCTATTCGGGCTAATGGTGAACCAGTCCCAACCAGCGGGCTATCCGAAGGCACGGCCGACCAACTCTATCTCTCCCTCCGCCTCGCCGCGATTTCCCTTCATCGGTTGTGATTGCCGATTAATATTAATCATTGTCCGCCACCGCAGCCAAAATCTCCGGGGAACAGAATGGCGTGGGTGGATCCCTGATCGGCCAGGTCCTTCCAGTGGGTGATCTCAAAGTCCACGACGAGAATCCCGGCCGTGGGGAGATTTCCGAGGTGTCCTTTGGTGAGGCGATGGCAAAGTTCGGTCCAGGTGGGATTGTGACCGACCAACATCACCGAGCTTAGGGCATCGTCGAGTTGGCGGGAGAATTGGACAATGCCGTCAGGCGTGGCCCCGTAGAACGAATCGATAAACTTGATTTGGTCGGTGGGGAAGTCGAGTTCCTTGGCCAGAAGCTCCGAAGTCATCTGGGTCCGCGCCGAAGGGCTTGCAAAAATGGCCTCGGGGATGACCTGCCGCTCTCGCAAAACCCCGCCCATGATGGGGGCGGCTCGCTTCCCCCGCTTGTTGAGGGGGCGGTCAATGTCCCTCAGCTCAGGATGATTCCAGGAGGACTTAGCGTGGCGGGAGAGAATGAGGCGTTTCATGGTTTTAGCTATTCCGGGAAGCTCGCTTCCTTGAAGCCTTTGTGTGTTGGGATATTACGCTTGCCGGCTTTGATCTCGGCTTGGCGGCGCTTAAGGAATTCATGAGAGATCATTTCGGACTTCTCCCGGTCCTTGGCGTCGTAGTCCCAGAATTCCTGAAGGACCTTTTCGGCAGCGGGGAAGTGGGAACCATCGTCGCCCACACGTTTACGGGTTGCGACGAGTTGTTTCTTTAAATCCGCGACGAGTTCGGCATTGGCGGGGTCGTTGTAGAGGTTGATGGTCTCGTGGGGATCCTTGACGAGGTCGTAGAGCTCCCAGCCGGCGGGGGTTTGGTAGCCGCCGTCGTAGTTGCAGCCGTAGAAGTAGATCAGCTTGTGGGTCTTGGTGCGGATGCCGACGTGTGCGGGGTTGTCGTGGTGAACCATGTGCATCCAGTAGCGGTAGTAGGCCGTCTGTTTCCACCCGGCTGGCTCTTTGCCGGTTTCGAGGTGTTGTTTGAAGGACTTGCCCTGCATTGATTTCGGGATATCAAGGTTGGCCATGTCGAGCATGGTGGGGCCGAAGTCGACATTCTCGACGCAGCTGTCGATCACGGTTCCCGCTTTGATTTTCTTCGGGTAGCGGACAAGAAGGGGCATTCTCTGGGATTCCTCGTACATCCAGCGTTTGTCCTGGAAGTCATGCTCGCCGAGCATGAATCCCTGATCACCGGTGTAGATGATGATGGTGTTGTCCATCTGGCCGGTGTCTTCGAGATGCGTGAAGAGGCGGGCGAGATTGTCATCAATGCCTTTCACACAGCGGAGGAATTTTTTGAGGTAGGCATTGTAGGCCATGCGGGTGTTTTCCTCATCGCTGTGGTTTTTGGGATCGAAGTTCCTGGGGAATTCGGCCGGAAAACGCGACGGGAGGTCCTTGAGGTAGTTGCGTCGTGGATTGCGTGGTCCGTTGGAGGTTCCGATGTGAGGAATGAGCTCATCACGGTAGCCACGGGTGGCGAGGGACCCCCAGCGCTCACCTCGGGTCCAGAGAGTGGCGGGTTCGGGAACATCGACCTCCTTGAGGAAGTCTTCGTAGCGAGGGGCGTTTTCGAAGTAATCGTGGGGAGCCTTGTAGTGGTGCATCAGGAAAAAGGGTTTTTCCTGGTCCCAGCCTTCTTCGAGCCATTTGAGAGTGATATCAGTGATGACATCGGTGGAGTGTTTGCCAGGATACTTTTCGATATTTTTCTTCCAGGGTTTGTCACCGCGGATACGAAATTCGGGATCGAAGTAGGAACCTTGTCCGGCGAGGACAGAGTAAAATTGAAAGTCGGCAGGTTCGTCCTTGAGGTGCCATTTCCCAATCATGGCGGTGTGGTATCCGGCCTTGCCGAATTCAATGGCGAGGGTTTGTTTGCCCGGAGGCACCCGGCCGGCGAGGTCAAATGTGCCGTTGGTGTGGTTGTATTGCCCGGTCAGGACACAAGCGCGGGAAGGGGAGCAGATCGCGTTGGTGCAAAAGGCATTTTTAAAAAGAGCGCCTTCCTTGGCGAGGCGGTCGATGGTGGGCGTGGGAGCGATCTTGGCGAGCCGACTGCCGTAGGCGGAAATCCCGTGAGCTGCGTGGTCATCCGACATGATGTAAAGGATGTTGGGCTGGGAATCGTGCTTTTCTTCGTGATGACCCGCGATTCCGGAGCCAGAAAGCAGGGCAAGGAGAGCGAGAAATTTGAATGACATCTTTTTGTGAGTGTCCCCAAAATGAGAAGAACGGCAATCCGAAAAGGAAGTGCCCTCGTCGTGGACAGGGGTTTGCGCAGGTGCCAAGTTGGAACGGGATATCAAGTCCATTTTACCAATGCGCTCCTCGAAAGCCATGGGGATCAGGTTGCCAGCAAGCTCAGTGCGTAAATCAATTTGCCTCCCGAATAGTTTGTGGAAGCGCTATTGGCCCTGCCTCCAGTGGTTCTGCTGGAGGAATTGGCAGCATTCTTGACCGAGATGACGAGGGTTCGATTCTCGATGATATTGCGGGAATGGTACTGGGAGGCGGGGGGATTTCTCCTCTCAAAAGCAGGGAAAATTCTTGAAATGGCTTCTTTCGCTCTTCTTCGGGCAAAAGTGATTAGAAAAGGAGACGGATATTCTCATTGCGGGAAGTGCCTCCTGCGATGACTCTGTTGGCCTATGGCAGAAATACGAATTGATAAAGATGCGGCACAGGAGGCTTTACGAAAGCTCGCCGGGCGCGCGGGTCTGATAATACCAGGGATCATCGTGGTCGCGGGTCTGTTCACAAGCTACTTCACGGTTCCGGCTGATTCGGAGGCGGTGATCTTACGCTTCGGGGAGTACAACCGGACAGCGGCTCCAGGGTTAAATTTTAAGATGCCCTTCTGGTTCGAAACCAAGGAAATTATTCCAGTGGCCCGGACTTTGAAGATGGAATTTGGCTTCGGGACGCCTGGATCCACGAACGATTATCAAACCCGCCCGAAGGAGCATCAAGCTGAGCAGTCGATGATCACGGGAGATAAGAACTCTGCTCTTGTGGAGTGGGTCGTGCAGTATCGAATTAGCGACCCCGAGGCATACCTCTTCCGGGTGCGTGATCCCGAGGATACCATGCGTGATGCCTCCGAATCAGTGATGCGCGAAGTCGTTGGAGATCGGACGGTTGACGAGGTGATCACAATCGGACGTCAATCCATTGAAACCGATGCCTTGGTAAAGCTTCAGAATTTGGTCGACTCATACGGACTTGGTCTACAGATCGATCAGTTACAGTTAAAGAATGTCAATCCGCCCAAACCCGTTCAACCGTCATTTAACGAAGTGAACCAAGCACAACAAGACAGGGCAAAGCAGATTAACGTAGCAAAAGGGCTCTATAACAAGGCGGTGCCAAAAACCGAAGGAGAGGCCGACATGAAAATCAGCAGTGCTGAAGGTGAGAAGCTTCAACGGGTCAACGAAGCGACCGGTGATGCCGAGCGTTTCCTGGCTCTCTTTAAAGAATATGAAAAGGCTCCGTCGATTACGCGCCAGCGTCTTTATCTTGAGAAAATTAAGGACGTGCTGCCGCGGCTCAAAAGCAAAATCATTATGGACGGAGAGGCCAGTAAGCCGCTTCCCCTTCTTGATCTCAATAACGCCTTGAATGGAAAAGGAGGTGCCCGATGAAAAAAGCAGTAGGATTGATGGTAGCGATCTTCGTAGTGGTGATTTTACTTTTCATCACAGGTGCGATCTACACCGTGCGTGAAAGTCAGCAGGTGATTTTAA
>Ga0308000_10000720_pt1 | contig 13575 bp, 6 predicted proteins | sample Neamet3_FD_203877 | JGI IMG/M metagenome (GOLD analysis project Ga0308000, IMG submission 203877) | Marine microbial communities from water near the shore, Antarctic Ocean - #3 | ecosystem: Environmental > Aquatic > Marine > Unclassified | place: Southern Ocean | collected 2014-06-04 | reverse complement strand
ATACATCATGCCGGGAGCCCCTCCGAGGTAGCCATCTTTGCGTTGTTGCATCACGAGCCAATCGAGCGCGCTCCGAACATTCGTCTGATACTTACAGGCGATATCGTGGCGCTCGCCCCAACCATAAAAGCAGAGGAGGGCGAGGCCGGTGCCCCCGAGATCGTGATTTATCTTGGCTCCGTGTTTGCGGGTGTCCCAACGACCATCCGCTTCCTGATTTTTCGAAAGCCACTCCATTGCCGCCCCCACCGAGCCTTCGCTCGCCTCGGTGCCACCCATTTGCTTGATGGTATCGATCCCCGGTTTGCCGCGCTGCTTCTTGATGAGATCCGCCATCCCGCGCGGCCCAAGACCTGCGGGGGCTTCGAGCTCTCCGGGCAAAGCGGGCTCAGGCAACAAACCCGGATCCGTGAGGCTGCTAGCCAAGGTCTCTCCCCCAAGCTCTGGGAGCCCCCCACTCGAAACCAATCCACGCGGGGACATCGCGGTGGACCCGCTCGTGTCGCGTGTTGCTCCGACCACCACTCCGCCTGCGAGCGCGTGTGCGACGGCGGAATCACCGACGGCGCTGCCGGTGGCCTGCTGGGTGACAAGACCGGGCACCGACTGACTCGCCTTGAACAAATCCTTCGTGGGATCGGCGGGAGCATGGCCGGAGCCCTCCCCCGGTTCCTCGAGTTTCGGGGCACCCGGGTCAACAAGGGTCACCTCGGGCAGCGCCCCCGGCAACGAAGGAGGAAGCGTGTTGGCAGAGGGAGACGCCGCCGAGGGCGCGCTTTGAGGCTCGGTTAGTGCGGAGCTTGTGACCAACTCGGCTGATGATACAGCTTCTGCCGTGCTCGTGGCGGTGACTGCGGAACCGGATGTGACCTGCCCCATACTCGGGGTAGTGGTGAGATTGGGCACCGCCTGATCCGGCTTGAAGATATCCTTCCTTGGGTCGGCAGGAGTTCCCCCGGAATCCCCGCCGCCCTCTTCCAACTTCGGAGCTCCCGCGTCAACGGGGGACACCTCGGGAAGGGTGGCGCGAGCGAGGTTCGAAGGCGTCACGTTCTCCATCGTGGACGATGCGGGTTCGCTCGCTTGAGCTTTCGCGACCGCCGAGGTCGAGACTAAGTCCGCAGCGCGGACTACGGTGGTAGCCTCCGCGCTCGTGACGGCGGCATCGACCACCATCGTTCCCTCGGCTTGGGCGGTGGCCAAATTTGGCGCGGCGGTTCCGGGATCGAACAAGTCCTTGGTTGCCTCCGCGGGTGCCTCCGCCGTTTGGGCACCGGGCTCTTCGAGCACGGGCGCTCCCGGATCAAGGAGGGAAGACTCGGGCAAGGCTTGGGATATCTCGATCGTAGGGAGCGGGAGGTCTGCCGCGGAGGGAATGACTTCGGATGCCAGCGCTTCTATCGGGGCCGCCCCGGCATCGCGAGCGCTCTCTGCGACATCGGCCGCGCTCGTCGGGCTGGTCTCGGCGGTGTCTGACGCAGTCTCTCCGCTGGCTGATTGCTCGGTGGCAAGGTTCGAGGCCGCCTGACCTGGATCAAACATCTCTTGCGAAGAGTCGACCGGAGCATCGGAAGCCTGAGCTTCCGCCGGATCGCGCTCCTCGAACGTGTCCTCGAGGGAATTCACGAGGGCCGAATCCGGCAAAGCACTGAGCATCTCCGACGGCAAGGGGGGGGCGTCGGCGGGCGTTGCCTGCTCCACCGGCTTGCTCTCGCTCGCGCTGGATTCGACGAACTCCGCCACCTTCTCCTGCTCGGCAAGCGGTTCGGACGGTTGCAACTCGGTGACTTCGCTCGCCTCGGGAGGTGTTTCGACGGCTGTCTCGGTGGTCATTTGCGCTTCCATCTTCTCCGTTTCGACCATTGTCGGGGCCGGCTCAAACTGTTCCGTGCTGGTGTCCGCGACTTCCTGAGGCTCGCTGGGGTCGCGTTCTTCCAACTCAAATTGCTCGATCTCCGGCAGTGCGGCGGCGGTCAGGTCCTTGAGCACGCTGGACTCTTCGCTCGGTGCGCTCATGGGGGCGTCACTGGTTTGCGCGTTCGTGGGCTGCGCCTCCACCAAGACCGCTTCCTTCGTGGTCTGCGCTGCCTCGGGCACCGGCTGGGCTTCATTTTGCGCTTCAAATCCAGGCGCTCCAAACTCGCTCTCGACCTTTTCCGTTTCGAGATTGGTGGTCGTCTCGGTGAGCGTGGTTTCCTCCGGAATGCTTTCCAAGGCGAGCTCCTCCTGCGCGAGCGCGTCAATGCTCACAAGCACCTCTTCCTCTTGACGCGCATCCTCTTTCTCAATCGTAGTGGCAATGAGCAGAAGCATCGCCAGAAGCAGGGCCACGAGGTGCAGAACGGCGGATCCGGCAAGACACTTGTGAAACAGGCTCGTCATGTCCTGCCACTTCTCGAGAATATAGATCAGGCCGATGAGCGCGGCGAGAGCGAGAACAATCCACCATGCGATGGTGTTCATCAACTCCTTGAATTGTTCCCAGCGTGAACGATCGGTGTAACCCACCACCTCACGGGTGGTGGAATGGAAGAGACGGTAGCCCGCAGCGGGATCCTTCGATTCCTCACCCACGCTGAATAACAAATCGAAGCCTTCCATGCGCACCGCTGGGTCGGTGACATCACCTTCCTCAATGTAGAGATCGATCTCCTCGGGCGCTTGCGCCTCTCCATCGATCACCCGGCTCAAGTAGAGCTTGAATCCGGATCTCTTGCTGCGGTCCCGGTCAGAAGCGAGGAAGACATGATCGCCGCGGGTGGTCATCGCGGCCTGCACCTCCGCGGCCTTCGAATTGAGATCATCGACAGCGGCAGCGTTGCCAAATTCCGGCACGGGCGCGAGGGGGAGCTTCTTTTCTTCCTTCACCTGCGCCACCTCTGCTCGGCTCTTTTTATTCTTGGGACGCTTTTTCGTTTTCTCCGAATTCTCGTTCTCGACTACCGGGGCAGACGTCTCCTCTGGCATCGTGATTATGGAAAGAAAAATGTCTTCCGCCCCTCCGGCAGTGCGATCCGAGGAAAAATACAACTGGGTTCCGTCGGCAGATATGGCCGGGCCCAGTTCGTTCGCCTTGGTATTCACCGTGTCCGGTAGTGCTTCGACACCTGTCCAAGCGGTGCCGTCCCAGCGGGACACGTAAAGATCGTAGCCACCCACCCCACCCTCCCGATCAGAGGAAAAGTAGAGGTATCTCCCGTCGCGGGACAGGGCCGGACTGCGCTCGGACGCTTTGGTGTTGAGGGAACTGATCGCCTCCGGTTGACTCCACCGGCGTCCGTCCCAGTGCGATCGGAACAGGTCGGCATTGCGGCCGGCCTTATCCCAATGCACCAGCACCATCGTCGTGCCGTCGGCGGAAAAGGCGGCCTCGAGCGTGCCAGTCTCAGCGCCAGCATCGTCCACGAAGGTCTGGGGTTCGGGATCCTGCCACAAGACGGGGCGCGCCTTCTCGTCCTCGATCGCGGACTGCACCCCAGCACCGTCGGAGTACGTCGCCCAGACTTCCCCGCGCAATTTTCCAAAGAGCACGATTCCCGCAATAAGGGCGAGCCCAAAAGCAACTACGGGAATAAGCCACACTCGCCAGCGCGACCGTTTCTTGGGCTGGTCTGGAGCGCGTTCAGACATGCCGAAAAACTTCTCTGGGGTTCTTGTTTGCGGAAAGGGCGCGCCGCGACTGCCACACCCCGACGACGGGCGCCCCGATCAGAAGCAGGAGCCAGAACCCGTTGCGTCCGAGCCAGCGAAGGCTCGGGAATTTGGTGTAGTCATGTCGCAGGTCGAGTCGGCGGCTTTTCGAGCTGTAAAGGGCACTGGGCCGCCCCTCCCGGTCGGAGTTGAAGAGAAGGTGAAAGCCCACCATGCGCACTGCGGGTTGACCCTCATTCGCGCTGCTGTTGATTTCCTCGCCAAGATTCGCCACCGCTCCGGGAAGCGGGCCACTGATGCGGGCACGGTAGATGTCGGAGCCTCCAAACCCGCCCTCGCGTTCCGAGGAAAAGTAGAGAAAATCACCGTGATCGGTCACCACTGGAGCGGTGTCATGGGCTGGCGAATTGAAGGCCTCAAGGTATTTGGCATGGCGAAAGAGCGGAGTCTCCGGCACCTGCGACTGGTTGAGGGCGCCGGCCACCGGACCATCGGGATTCGGTTCGTAGCCTAGACCATAGAGCGGGGTATAGCGGTAGTGAGCCTCAAGGCAGAGCACCGTCAGAGCCGTCCCAATGATCCGCCCCATCGCCTTTCCGTGGCCTCCACCGGACTGCCAGGACCCATCCTGATCCTGCCCCTCGAGAAACTCCCCCTGCATCTTCTCCCGCCACTCGCGCCACAGGGGGCCTTGGTGTTGGTATGCCGCCACCGTGCCGTAATAAATGTAGTAGAGATCGGAATCCTTGAGGCCCGCACTACCGAGAAGCTGAGCCGACTCAAAGGCGCTCACGCCAATTGGAGAAGCCCCAAGCAATTGCGAACAGAAAAACCCCGCCGCATTCATCCCGTGACGCCCGGAATTCCGCTTGCCAGGAGAATCGGTATATCCGTAAGAGCCTCCGGACGGACCACCCCGCACGGCCTCCAGAAAGGCACGGGCCCCGGATAAAATCTTTTCGGGCACCGGGATCCCCGACATTTGAGCACTCCCCAAGGCCATGATATACCAACCAGTGGCCGAGAGATCTCCGCGCTCCCCGGGCTTGTAGCGCCACCCCCCTTCCTTGTGCTGGGACTCACCCATGAACTCGATCGCGGCGATGGCCCGAGGACGCAAATCGGGATCTTTGGTAACGCCATAGGCCTCGATGAGGGCGAGAGACGCGATGCCATGATCATACATGGCGTTGCCCTGAGGGTTCGCTCCGCGCAGGTCGCCCGAGGCCCGGTTCTGCTGCGAGAGCAACCACTGCAAGCCCCGCGCGACAGTGTCTTGGTATTCGCACTCCTGATCATGTCGCTCGCCCCGGCCGTAGAAAGAAAGAAGGGCAAACGCGGTAGCGCCGACATCGTGCCCGCGCTGGCCTCCTCCCTTACCGATATCCCATCGCCCGTCCTTCTCCTGAGTTTTGGCAAGATAGGAGAGGCCACGATCCACCGCCGACTCCGTCGCGCTCGACCCTCCCAGTTTCGCCATGACTTCCGGATCGGCAAGCGCTCCTTCACGCAAGGAATAGAGCATGCTCAACTGGCGCTCAATGATCAGGTCAAAAGGGGTGTCGCTCGCAATCTCCGCGGCATAGAGGTTGTAGTCTCCCTTGCTTCGAGTCTCTTCCGGCAAGGGTTTCCCGTCCGCTCTCAGAACCTGTTCCTCGGAAACGTAAGGACGATTCGAGGACAGGTAGAGCCGCGCCCCGTCGGGCGAGGGTGCCGGATCGGTTTCATCGAAGACAGTATTGACCCGACCGGTCAAGGGGAGAGGCCAAGCGTATTCGATCCCGTCCCACTTTGCGACCCAGATATCCTCGCCTCCGCGCCCTCCGGGACGGTCACTCGCAAAAAAGAGATACTGTCCATCGGCGCTTAAGGCCGGAGCGCTTTCATGAAAGATACTGTTGAGCGCGCGCATCGGCCGTGGCGCGTCCCAGTTCGTGCCATCCCAGCGCCGCACGAAGAGATCGGAATTCTCGTCCTCCTTTCCGGTGGCATAAACCATGCGGGTCCCGTCGGATGAAATGGCCGCTTGCCCAATGTTCTCTTCAGTTCCGATCCCGCCGGCTTCCGCAGCGGCAGGCTCCCAAACTACCCGACCGAGCTTCACCTCACGCGCCACACGCTCGAATGAAACATGGTCGGTGTAAGTATACCAGCTGCTGGGCTGAAGGTAGAGCCAGACCCAGAAAAGAAACCCAACGACCAAGGCAAGGGCGGACCAAAGGTAAATCCAGATGCGGCGTCGACGCGTCAACCCGAGCAACGGCCCCTTTTGCTTCTTTTGGGCGGTGACTGGTTGACTGGCGACGATCATGGATTTTTTTGAGGTATCCCGCAGGTCATTTAGCAGTCCGCACCGCAATGTTGGCTTGGGCGACGCCAACGTGAATGCAGATCGACATCACATTCGAAAGATGCAGGTGCTTCGATTCCTTGTCGCATCGGATCAAGACCTTGAGTTCAGGTTTACGTTTGATCTCGCCCTCCATCCAGGTGTTCAGTTGCTCCTCGGTCATCTGCGTGCCCATCACGAGGTAGGCTCCGTTCTCACGGATGTTGATCTTGATGAGACTACCGCTTGATTGCGTTAGGGACTGATTGCGTTTGTCGGTGGGTAACTTGACCAACTGATCGACCTCTTCCTCTTTGAAGGTTGTGGTAACGAGGAAGAAGATGATTAGGATGAACATGACATCGATCATGCTCGAGATGTTGATCAACTCGCTTCCGTCACTGCTGCTTGATTTGAAACGCATGATTGTAATCTATCCTTCGGGCTCGGCGTATTCGACCACTTCCTCCGTGGCTTCCCCCACCGGCGGCGACTCCAAGCGCGCGTGGTTCACGATGAAGCGGGTGCCGACCTCATCGATGTGATCGATTAAGCCATCGACGCGTGAGGAGAGATACTGAAAGAGGAGCATCACTGGAATGGCGAGAGTCAGACCGGTCGCGGTGGAGACCAAGGCCTCGTAAATTCCGGTGGCGAGGTCGGCGGTCTTGGCCGCTCCACCACTGGAGGAAGTGCGCTGGAAGGCCGAAATCATGCCGTAAACTGTCCCCAAGAGTCCGAGGAGCGGGGCGACCGCGGCAATCGCGGAGAGCGGGCGCAGGCTGCGCTTCATACGATCTGTTTCCCGGGAGCCCGCGTCCTCGATGGCCTGACTCACGGCCTCGTAGCCATAGTAGCGCCATTGGATACCGGCCTTGAAGACGTGTCCCGCCGCACCGCCGGATTCGTTGCAATAGTCCTCGGCAAGTTGTCCGGTGGGATCGGCATGCCAAGCATGACCCAAGCCATCGAGGAAACCGGTCGGCAATACTTTTTCGCGGCGTAGCGAGAGAAATCGCTCGGTCCCCAAGGCGAGGGCGAGAATGGAAGCGATGCCGAGGGGGATCATGACAAAGCCCCCCTTCTTCATCAGGGTGAACATCGTTTCCTTAGGGACGCCAGCTTCGTCATTGACCTCAGCGCCCATCACCAGAGTGGTGGCGACCATCAGGAAGCACATCCCGAGGAAAAGTACCTGTCGCCAGCCGTACTTGGGTGCGAGGTGGGGGAGTTCTGGCGTTAATCGATCTTGGTGCATGGTTTCACTTATTATTTGCGGAGTTCGTCGAGGTATTGCTGGGCCACAGTCGCGGCTTTCTCCTTCGAGTAGCGTTGGATCACCTCCTTGAGTCGTTCGGCCGCCTGCGCCTTCTTGCCCTGCGCAATCAAGACCCGTGCCATTTCGAGCACGGCCTTGGCCTGCCAACTGGGGTATTTGCGGTAGTTGATTTCGACGTTCACAAACTCGGCCACCGCTTCATCATATTTTTGCAAATTAAAATAGCACTCCCCGATCTGGAAGCGTCCCCGCACCGCCCACAGGTCGACCTTCTTATCGGCGAGAAGTTTGCGGTATTCCAGAATCGCCTGGTCGGAATTCCCGGCATTTTCCATCGCGAATCCAAGGCCAAAGCGTGCATTCCGTATCCATTTACTCTTGGGGAATTTTTCGAGAAAGACGGTGTAGGTTTCTCCAGCCTCGGGGTGTTGATTGGTCAGGGCATGGGTTTCGCCGAGGCGCATGGTAATCGACTCGGCGAGGCTTTCCGGACTCCCGGGCACGGCCGTCGCCTTGGTGAAATGGGTTCGCGCTGCCACCGTTTCCCCGAGTTTCAAACGCGACTCTCCGGCCTGAAAGAGGATCGAGGCCAACAACTTCGATTCGGGGTAGTCCACGAGGAGCTTCTCAAGCTGTTCCGCTGCGGTGGCATGATCGCCTTTCTTGAAATGGGCGCTGGCAAGTTGATAACGAATGTCGGCGCGGAGGGAATCATCCTTCACCTTGGCCAAGGCCCCGGTGAGTAGGACGATGACCTTGTCTTGGTCTCCGCTGGCGATATTCAGCTCGGCCAATTCGCTCTGCACCTTGACCGCCAGTGGGCTTGCGGGATGGGTGGCGAGGAGCTTGTCGTAAAGCTTGACGGCCTCGGCGTTGCGATCCGAACGGCGTTCGCACCATGCCCACTCATAGAGTGCCTGATCGGAAAACTCGGAGTCTGCAAATGATGCTACAACTCGTTTAAAGTGTCCTTTGGCGGGTTCCCACTGCTTCTGCCGGGCAAGCGCGAGCCCGGAATAATACACGAGGCGCGCGAGCTTCTCGTGTTTGGGATAGCGTTTGAGCATGTCCGGGAAGTGCTTGGCGGCCGCCTCGAAATTTTCGCTATTCACCCACGCGATCCCCTGCTGCAAGGCGGCATCGGGCGCGAGGGGGTGCTTCGGATCGAGGGTCAAGACTTCGCCAAAGCGTTGGGCCGCGACTTTGGACTTCTCCTCCGAGGCCTCGACCCAGCCGAGATAATAACTCACTCTCGCCCGCTGAGCCGGGGCGCCCTTACGAAACGGCTCAGCCGCTTTCTGGTCTTCGGCGAGAAAGCGCTCAAGAGCCTGGCGCGCGAGCTTGAGATCCCCCTCCGCAAAACTCAGTCGCCCCTGTTCGGCGAGTGCCAGTGGCAGTTGTGGAGTCGCTTCGGGATAGTGGCCGACGAGGAGAGCGAGATACTTGAGCGCCTTCTGCTGCTGATCCAGTCGATCATGCGCGACCGCGAGTTGCATCAAGGCGGTATCGACATTTGGCTCTGCGGTGACCTGCGGTTTTTTGCCTGCCTCCTCCTGCACCCGCCCAGCGAGGAACGCTTCCAATCCCGCGATCGACTCTGCCCACTTCTCCTGGCGGAACAAACAATCGCCCACGATGAAGGGTAATTGCGTGAACAAGCGCCCTTCGGGTTTACTTGCGAGCATGGGGGAGGCACTGGCGAGACACTCGGCCCAGCGGCCCTGATCGTGATGAATTTGCGCGAGACGAAAATTGGCCGCCAAAGCATTCGCGTGTTCTTTGTGTTTGGCGACAAACACACTGTAGCCCTTGGTTGCTTCCTCAAGGCGATTGAGCAAAAAGAGATTCTCGGCCCGTATGAAGCGCGCTTCCACCGCGAGCGGGTGGTCCGGATATTTTGCGAGAAACGCGTCATTGCTCACCAGGCTATTTGCGTAGTCTCCCAACTTGTGTTGGCAAACCGACCGCTGGCTCACTACCTCGGCCATTTGGGAAAAGGTCCCGCGCGTCTCGACGCTCTGCAGCAAAGCGAGGGCGGCCTGCCAATCCGGCTTTTGACGCGCCATTAAAGCGTTGGCGTAATCAAACTCGAGGCTATTGATCACGGTGGATTCCTTGAAGCGCGCGACCGCCTTCGCAAGAGTTTCGGCCGCTTCGTCGTAGTTTTTGTCCATCCGCGTGTGGACTCGCGCCAACCAGAGGCTGGCCCGCGCGGCCTCGTCGCCCTCGCCCGCAGCCAATTCGGTGAGCGCAGGCGCGGCCTTGGCATAGTCAGCCAACTCAAAGTGGGAACGCGCGATATAGAGCCGAGCCTCGGTCGCTCGTGGGCTCTCCTTCACTTCGGCAAGACAGCGCTCGAGATCCGCCGCCGCCTCTTTGTATTTCTTCAGGACAAATCGCGTCAACCCGAGGCGGTAATGGCATTCGGAGGCATCCGCGCCCTCCAAGCCGGGAAGAGCCGCGACGAAGGCCGCTTCCGCTTTCTCATATTGTTTCTGCTTGTTGTAGCATTCGCCCAAAAGGTAGTCGGCTCGAGTCCGCCAAAGGGGCGCGGCCTCAAGGCCGGCGATCTTGACCAGCACCGCTATTGCAGCCTCCACCTTCTGCAATTGATATTGTGCGTATCCCTGTTGGTAGCAAGCACGGGCCGCTTGCTCTGCACTGGGCTTCGCCGCCAACAACTTTTCGCTCCAGATCAGGGCCTCGGGCCACTCGGCCTTGCCAAAGCTCACATCACAAATGGCCGCGAGCGCCCCCGCCTGGTAAGAGACGGCTTTCAGCTGCGCCAGTTCCGCCACAAACAAGGCCCGAGCCTCGTCCTTCTTGCCGGTCAGCAAAAAACATTGGCCCTGCAACATGATGAGACGTTCCCGGCTGATCGAAGCCTCCAGCTCCTTTTTTGCCAGAAGGATCGCCAACTGCGGCATCGCTTTTTCGTATTGTTTGAGGGCGTAGAGGCTGAGTGCGAGGCCCCGACGGGCGAGATCGGCCTTGGCGTGCGCTGCGTGTTTCGCGAGGAACTCTTCATACTGGGCGATCGCGACCGGGTAGAGCTTGCGATTATAGGCGCCGTTCGCGATGAAATACTGCTCCAGAGCCGGATCTTCGGGCTGTGGAGCTGGAGGATCCGCGGCTTCCTGCCCCGGGCTCAGTGGCGCGGCGAGCAAGATGCCCGCGACCGCAATCGCGATGGAATGAATGGTCGATTTTAAAGAAATAAGGGACTTCATGAGTATTGAGTGGGGCATTGATCAGGCCAAACAGCCAATTGTCGCCCTATGCACTATAGTGTGTCGGTTCATTCCGGAGATTTTTTTCCGAAAATCGTCACCATCTGCTCCCGCAATGGGAAGATTTTCGGAAAAGCGCCCTTTCCCCTCTCGCCCCACTCGGCAGGGCGGAAGGATTCGTGCCGGACTGCTAGGAATTTGCTTTTGGGGGTGATCACTTGAGACCGTCGGTGCGCTCATCCCACTGCCCCGGGCCATAACGGCGCGCGAGGCTGGTCCATTCCGCTGCACGCCCCCCAAGACACGTGGTTCGTTGATCTTTGAAAGCAATTCAGAAGCCACCGGGGAATCAGTCATTAGTACTTTAATAAACTCGGCTTACAAAGCGTCAATTAGAAAGCGATGACTGCTAGGAATTTGCTTTTTGGGTGGGGGACTTCGGGGGCGCCTTTGAGGGGAGAAATGGGGGGTGCGCGGCATCGCTACGCTCGCTTGAACCTCGTGCTCGACGAATGAGGTGACGTATCGGCGCAGCCGAAGAAACGTAGCGGAACGGCTTCACGTTCCGGCGCCCGCTAAGCTGGCGAACTCGCTCCCCGACGCCCCTGGCCCCCCCTTCGGAGCCTACGCGAAAATCTCTTGAACCACACGCCCGCCCTCCGGCCCCGTGAGGCGATGATCCCTGCCGGCGTGATGGAAGGTCAACTCATTCGGTCTCAGCCCTAATAGATGTATCATCGTCGCATGGAGATCGCGAAAGTACTGAACCGTCTGGAATTCTGGGAGTCGGTTCAGAGCGAGCTGAAGTAAGGAAGCAGGGTAATCTTGAAGGTGCTCTAGCAATCTGAGACAGGGGGGGACTTAGAGAGAAGTTGGCCAGCGCTGGTTCGCTTTTATCGACCCCGAATTGGGGGTCCTTGTGCGCAATCGTGCCAGTGAGAGGAATTCAAGACGTGGGAGTCCTTAGGACACGATAGAATCTCACCGGCCCTTTGTTCACGTTTGTTTCGGTATAGGTCACTGTTGAAGAGCTTGTGATGTTGCCGAAAGTCGAATTCGGCAGGGTGTTTCGCCAAGTCACTAAATCAGAGGAGTATTGGACCTGGTCATCCCATCCCACGGCAGTTTTCCAACTGAGAGTGATGTTGTTTTGCGAGTAGAAAGAGTGCGTGACTAATAATCCCGGGTCAGGAGTGGCGGTGATGGATCGCACCGCCACGTCCGCTACGAGAAGGAAATTATCACCGTAGCCAAGGGTGCTGGTTGAGGTGAGGTCCCATTCAAAGGCAAGGAAGCCGAAGTCGACGGGGGCATCGGTGTTGGTGAACTGAGCGTCCTCGAAAAGGGGGACCCCGCCAATGTCGGCCGACCAGGTGTTGTTCTCCAGATCGATGGTTACGAAGAGGTTGAAGAGTTCACCGGAGATGAAGTCAACGAGGGTATCAAACTGGTTCGTCCCGTTTTCCCGCCAGATTCCAAACTGGGAGTTGAAGTCGTCAGGGTCTTGATTATCGAAGCGGATGGATGCGAGGGGGTTGCCGCTGGAGTTGTAAATGCTGATGAAGAAATCATCGCGTCGGTTGTTCGTGGAATTCTCGATTCCAATCAGGGTGTCGATTTCCACGATCGGAGCTCCACTTGCGACATGATCATAACCGAGATCAAGGGCCACAAAAGTAAAGTCGAGGGCGGGTCGCGCGAATCCAAGCGATGCGGTTTTCAACAGGGCGGGAAGAACATCGGCGTCGATCGACTGGGCTCCCGAGGTCGTGTCATTCGAAATCCAACTGGCGTTGGCTGACCATTGGTTGGCCCCGGTGGTAAAGTCATCGAATTCCGTTTCATAAAGCAGATCTGCCCAGAGGTTGGAGGTGATGAGAAGAGTCACAAGAAGCAGTTTCATGGGGCAGTATTACGGCTTGGGTGAATTTCTCACAAGAGAGGAATTCCTTGTGATGGCCACAAAAGAGGCAGCCGGGGAGGCTGCCTCTTTGTCAAATAAGAATGATTTGTATTGAAGCTTTAGCGGCCGCCACCAATTGGACGCTCGGGTGGAGCAGCGGGACGGTCGCCTTTGTCTTTGTCCTTATCCTTATCTTTGTCTTTGTCTTTGTCTTTGTCTTTGTCCTTATCTTTGTCGTCACCGTGACCAGGGCCGTGACCAGGGCCGTGACCAGGGCCGTGACCAGGGCGGGGACCACCGTGACCGGGGTTTGGGAGTGAGGGACGACCATATTGACGGAGGCGGGCATTGAATTCCTCAAGGCTCACCTGACCGCTTTCATCGGCATCGAGACGAGTAAAGATCGAATCCACGCGTTCCGCGGAAGCTTTCGCGAGAGGAGGGAGAGCGGCAAATTCATCAGGGGAAAGCAGGCCGTCCTCGCCGGCGATCTCTTCAAACTTTTTCGCCCGTTTTTCAGCGATCTTTTCGCGGATGGAGTCGCGGGCGGCTTCGCGTTCTGCTCTGGTGATTTCTCCATCGCCATCGGTGTCGATTTCAGCGCGGTGCTCTTCGCGAGCGGCCTTGCGGGCTTCCTTGATGGCCTGGCGCTCTGCTTCGTCGATACGACCGTCGTCGTTGGTGTCGTATAGATCAAGGAACTCGGGGAGAGTGCTATCGCCAAAGGTTCTGCCATCAGCGTGTGCCACAGAGGTCCCGCCAAGGAGAGTTGCGGCAATGAGTATATTTTTCAATTTCATGGTTTGTGTCTGATTGGTTGTATGGGGGGAGTCCGGATGGACGGTTTTCATGGGAAGTGACGGGGCGACTTCCGGTGGGGTTACAAAAAAGAGATTTTTTTTCGAAACCTCGCTGAGGAGGTCTGGTTTCCTTGGTTTTTTCGCAGGGGGCCGGGGCTTTGGAAGCGCGATAGAAGTGAGGATTCACTCTGCATGGCCCCGGAAATCCTTACGGGCCTAGGAGGTCGAAGAGATTTCCGCCGGAGTGGCTGGAAGTTTCGCCGTCGCCCTCTGCGGGGCCCTCGGACACGATGACTCCGGCATCATTGATCTCATCGCTGGTTGTCGGGACCATTTCGCCGTTGTCGATGGCGTTGTCGAGGTCGTCTTCCAGTTGGATGACG
>Ga0308000_10000714_pt1 | contig 13600 bp, 18 predicted proteins | sample Neamet3_FD_203877 | JGI IMG/M metagenome (GOLD analysis project Ga0308000, IMG submission 203877) | Marine microbial communities from water near the shore, Antarctic Ocean - #3 | ecosystem: Environmental > Aquatic > Marine > Unclassified | place: Southern Ocean | collected 2014-06-04 | reverse complement strand
ATATCGCGATCCCGAAGGCCATAGCATTGAAAAAGCAAAAGCAAATCCTGGCACCCATGCGCAGGGAATAGCCGCTGACATAGCGGTGAGTGGTGGCGTTGAGCGGAGAGCTATCGTCAATCATGCTTTGGCTATGGGCATGTCCGTGGGAGTAGCGAAAGGATTCGTACATGTTGACGATCGAGATACAACGCCGGTTTTATGGTGTTATTAATACGTTGTATTATAATACCGTGGCTAATATAATAAGGATACCTACAGGTACTTAATATGGCATATTCACAAACGCTTCAATTAGTAACTGGCGACACGCTGCCCGAACTGACTTTCACTTTGAAGGATAGCAATACAGCGGCGTCTGGCTTAACCCTGGACCAGAACAACAGCGCTACTTGGGCACCAATCAATGTTACAGGCGCAACAGTTAAGCTACGACTACGAGCGCTTGGTAGCACTACTGTTAAGTCTACTTTAACTTGCTCTATAACCAACGGATCAGCCGGTAAGGTCGCTACTGATTTTCCAGCAGGAACCTTGGATACGGCAGGCACTTTTGAAGGTGAGTTGGAGTTAACCTTCCCAAACGGCGGCAAACAGACTGTCCATGATTTAATTAAATTTAAAGTACGCAGTGACTTTGATTAATGGCCTATCGAGTTGTAGTCGAAAAACCACAACGCATTCGTGCTTTAGCTAGTAGCGCGAATATTGTTGTTGCGGACGCACAACTCCTAAAGACTCATGTATCAGTCACACGACCGTCCTACTCTGCGGCAACTAGATCTCGAATCGTAACCGCGTTTGCTGCATTTAGAGCGCCTATAACTGAGGTCGGCTACCAGAACCTGTCTGCTATAGACATGGTGTTAGATCCATATTCACTTAACCAGTACTTTCGCCTCGAACAGTTCGGGATCTCTGACGCGCAGGCGTTACTTTTCACTAAAGGCTTTAACGAATTAATCGAGGCCATAGACCAGACAGAGTTGCAATTTAGCAAAGGCTTAGAAGACAGCTTCGGCATGGGTGATAACGCTATTGTCCTCCTAGAAATTCTTCGAGAATTTGCTGAAAGCACTTCTGTAATCGACGCGCAGTCATTGTCACTGGAACTTGTTAAGTCAGAGACGCTGGAAATAGCTGATATAGCAGCGATGTTGATATCTAAGTCTGAAAGTGATGTGACGAATATTAGCGAGGAAGCTGTTGTTGATATATCAAGCTCGCTCACTGAATCCACAAGCATGTCAGATCAGTTTACTAGAGCGTCATTATACCAGCGCTCTTTTTCTGACGCTTTTGTTCTAGATGATTTCACAGACGTTGATGCGATAACTAAAGACTCGACCGCCGCTAAGAATAATGTTATTGGATTCTCTGATATACAAAGCTTCGTTACAGAGAAAACCTTACAAGATAATGCGAGTTTAACCGAGCTTGCCGCGCTATCCACGGAACGTAATGCGTCAGACAGCGCGGCTGTAGAGGACGTATTTCAGAAAGTCACTACGTTTAGTCGAGCGATTTCGGACTCTACGCTTATTTCCGACAGTAGTAGCGCTGCCATTGGTAAGGAGCTATCTGACACAGCGTCAATGTCGGAAGCGTTCCAGAAGAATGTTATTTACAACCGAACTCTCTCTGACGCAGTGAGTTTTGCTGAACAGTCTGTAGCCGCTTTTGATAAAGGGCTTTTAGACACAGCGTCAATGACTGAATCAATTCAAATTTCAGTTTCTTCACTGGCCTCATCTGTATTAAATGCTAGCGCACTAAACAGTGTGCCGCTTAACAACTAGGAGCAAACCTAATGCTACATGATAATTTTAAAATGACCGGACACTTGTCTATTGCTTTGAACAACACAGTTGTTCAGGAAGTACCTAACCTCGTTGTCACTGACGGCAAAGAGTATGTCGCTAGTCGTATGAAGGACACCACCAAAACTGCTATGTCACATATGGCGATTGGTACAGGTTCTACGGCTGCTGCTGCGGGAGATTCTGCTCTTGGCAGTCAAGCTGACCGTAATGCACTGACCTCGACCACCGTTTCTGGAACCGCTGTGGCTTATGTCGCTACTTTTGGCGCAGGCGAGGGAACGGGGGCAATAACGGAGGCTGGTTTGTTCAACGCAAGCTCGTCTGGTGACATGCTCTGCCGCACAGTGTTCGCGGTGGTAAACAAAGGTGCGAGCGACTCGATGACTATTACTTGGACTGTGACAGTAAGTTAATCCAGTTAATATTTTGAGGTAGCTAGTATGGCAGTAGTTTTTTCGAACAACGCCAAAACAACATTGGCATCTAACGTATCTACATCTACGACGAGCATTGCAGTTGTAGACGGGAGTGTGTTTCCTGCACTTAGCGGTTCAGATTATACCTACGTGACGTTCGAAGATGGCAGTGGCAATGTTGAGATTGTTAAGGTCACTGCGCGAAGTGGTAACACGCTTACGGTTGTTCGGGCGCAAGACAACACATCTGCCAGAGCATTCTCGGCTGGCGATAAGTGCGAGTTGCGCTTGACTGCTGCGGGTCTAAATGAAGTTGCGAGTCAAGCTGATACAGACACCAACACTACCTACTCGGTTGGTGATGGTGGACTCACGCAGAACAACTTCACAAACGCGGATCACACGAAGTTAAACGGTATTGCAGCTAACGCTAACAACTACACTTTGCCGTTTACAAACAACTCTACCAACTGGAACACTGCGTACACCTATTCTCAAGTAGGGCATTTGCCTTTAGCTGGCGGTACGTTGACTGGATTCTTAAAAATCACAGATGCCCTAGCCGCTAACTCCCCTCTATTGGATTTACATAATTCTACTAACGGCGGAAATGTTGATATTAGGTTTACTGATATTGGGGCGGGGACATCTCAGTTTGGCAATATAATATATAACCATCAAGATTCTAAATCTTATGGGTCTGGTGCCCATTTTGAAATAGGTTCTAGTGAAGCGACCACCACGATCCTTGCCGATGGCAAGCTAATGTACAAGGAAGGCATCTACAGCAAGCCAGCCAATGGGACTGGAGCGGGAACCAGAAAAGATGCCAACTGGGATACAGCATACGGCTGGGGTAATCATGCTACTGCTGGGTATTACGCTGCTAACAACGATGGTTCAGGCTCTGGCTTGGATGCTGATAAACTCGATGGCGTTCAAGGCAGTAGCTTCTTACGCAGTGATGCTACAGACACCGCATCAGGTGCTGTTACCTTCAGTGCCGCAACAATTTATATGGCAGGTAACATCGCTCACCACGGCGATACCAATACCTACATGGGCTTTCATGCTGCTGATCAATGGCGGGTTGTTACTGGCGGCACAGAAAGATTAGAAGTTAATAATTCGGCGGTCACTGTAGCGGGAACGCTGAACGCAAATTATCTCAGAGCAGACAGGCTCTATAGCAATAACGATGGCTCGTCAGGCTACTTTTTCAACGACAGTGGTACTCGTACAGCATACACAGGCGGTGATTTTTATATTCAGTCGGCCGTAGGTACCTACTATAACTACGCCACGAACCAATATTTAGGCAGCACATCTGGAGATACCATCCGACTGCGTGGAAATCAAATGATCCACAACGGTTGGACTGCTCAAGCTGATGGTCATATCAAAATGAACGATAATAAACATATTCGTTTTGGCACAGGCGGAGACGTTGAGTTTTTCTGTTCTGGCGCACATATGTACACTGATTTAAACAGTGGTATCGGTAACTGGTACATTCGCGATGGCAGTACAAATCGTTTCACCTTTGACGATGCAGGTCACTTTACCGCAACTGGCAACGTAACAGCATACTCCGACATACGCTTGAAGGAAGACATTAAGCCGATTGAAGATGCTGTTAGTAAAGTTCAGAAACTAAGCGGTAACACCTATACTCGTAACGATCTAAAAGACCCTGACAGACGCTATGGTGGTGTTATTGCTCAAGAAGTCGAGGCTGTATTGCCTGAAGCTGTTTCTGATTCTGAAGACGGAACTAAGACCGTTGACTACAACGCATTAATTGGTTTGCTAGTTCAATCAATCAAAGAACTTAAATCTGAAGTCGATGATCTCAAAGCTCAAATGGAGAATAAATAATGGCTGTCACATTTGAACCTTTGGAAGAATTCACAGGAACCCGCGAGTACTCCGCGCCTGACGGCGAGACCCATGAGATGATTGTCTACACAGAAAACACCACCAACGTGTTAGTTCGGTTTACTGATAGCGAGTCTGGCCGATCATGGAACATGCACATCGAGGTTATGTTCGATGAAGCGGGCGATTATGATGCGGATGCGACGAACGCACATCTTACGGAAATAGCCGAAGGGAGAGAATAAATAATGACTCTCGCATCCAGTGGATCAATTTCAATCGGAGGCACAACTGCTAATAGGTCTATTAATTTAGAACTGGGCAGAAGTGCAACAGCAACTTCAAGTCTTGGAGAATCTACTTTACGCGCACTTGCGAACGACACATCTGGTGCCATCTCGATGAGTACGTTTCGCGGAAAGTCGAATAATTTAGATTCGCAGACGGTGACGATTGGAAGTTACACAGTTAGCTTTTACGGCAATTCTATTGCGTACTATGGTCTTTACAATTCTGGGTCTTTTGTGAGAGGTTCCGTATCTGACGGAACGTCAAATATGTTCGCTGGAAATACAATTTACTGGCTCAATTACGCGAGTCTGAGCGGCGCTCAATATGTATATTTTGCTGTAATCGGAAATCACAGTAACAGCGGATTTACTTCGATGACCATCGCTGGCGGCTCGACACTCGCGCGAACAGCGGCAACCCATTCTTACATATCAAATGGAAACTATACGCGTTGGGCTTGGTCGGTCAGTTCCAACCAGTTCGGGACATCGGGAACAAAAGTCGTGACTTGGAGTTAAATTATGATCTCTTACACAACAAAAATAGACGAAGGCGTAACTCTTGCAGTGTTTGAAAATGCCATTGCGACTTTTGAAGTCCCATTAACTGGGATTGCTGAATCAGAAATTCAGGCGCACTTGCAAAGTCAAATTGATGCGCTTGAACTCGACATTCAGATCCAAGGATTAGCATAGATGGCATATTTTAAACGCGACAGATTTAGTGGCATAGCGCCTGGAGTTTCTCCAAGATTGCTAGCAGACCAGTTCGGTCAGATTTCGGAGAACATAGATTTCGAGTCTGGGCGCTTAGTGTCTACTACTGAAGACAGCGATGCGTACACGTTGCAAAATACGGCGCGCCGGTCGATCTATTATTATCGTGATACAAGTTGGCTAGAGTGGAGCGAAGATTCTGTGTCCGTTGTGCCTGGGCCAATTCCTGGCGACACGACTGACCGCTTGTATTTTACAGGCGATGACTACCCGCGCGTCGGGACAGTATCAACTCTTGTATCTGGAAGTTCAGGGTATCCGGTAAACTCTTTTCGGCTCGGGGTTCCCGCTCCATCAGCAGCCCCAGGAACTTCAAAAAGCGGTACAGCCGACGCCACTGCTACTCCGTCTGATGTTAGTTATGTCTACACTTATGTTACTGCTACTGGCGAAGAAGGCCCACCATCCGCGCCTTCTGGGGTAATTGAGTTAACAGACGCTGAGTCTGTGGCTGTTGGTATGCCAACTAGCGCGCAATCGTCCGGTAATTTTAACTTCGGTAGCGGTGCGTTAAAGAGAATCTATCGATCTAACACCGGCTCAACAAACACTCAGTTTCAGTTTGTGGCTCAAGTTGCTTATACAGCGGTGACTTTCACGGACACGACTGACGCAGCGAACCTCGGTGAAATACTGCCAAGTGGCGGCTGGATCGGCCCACCTGATGACAATTCGTCGTTATATCCTGATGGCCCGTTGCAAGGTTTAATTGCTCTGGCACAAGGCACAATGGCAGGGTTTACTGGCAAGCGGTTTTGTTTATCTGAACCATTCCTCCCGCACGCTTGGCCGATTCAATATCGGATTACTACTGAAGAAGACATCGTTGCTATTGCGTCTACCGCAAATGGTGTAGCAGCTTTGACTGACGGACAGCCGTATTTCATTACTGGTACTGAGCCGTCAGCCATGACCGCTGTCCGAATAGATTTTAGTCAAGCGTGTGTGAACAAGCACAGCGTTGTGGACATGGGCGATGTTGTTCTATACGCAGGGCCAGAGGGCCTCTGTGCAATCCAATCCGCGTCAGGACAGGTTGTTACTAAAGGTTTGATCTCAGTCAAACAGTGGAACGCCGACTTTCACCCAGAAACCATTCGGGCATTTAGGCACGAAGGTACTTACGTCGCATTCTGGACAAGTGGCGGTACGCACGGGGGTTTTGTTTATGACCCGCGCGGTAGCGAGAACAGTTTGTCAACGCTATCAATTGCAGGCGAAGTACGCGGCGGACATATGAACCCGAAAGACGGTGAGCTGTACATTATTGTTGGCAACAAAATCAAGAAGTATCGAGGCTCCAATACGCCCCGCACGTTAACTTTTAAGAGTAAGAAGTTCGTGACTCCCGCTCCCTTGTCGATGGGATGGGTATCTGTACACGCGAACGTGTATCCAGTAACTGTAAAAGTTTATGGTGACGGAGCATTGGTAGCACACTACACGCTTTCAAAAGCGGGTGCGAATTACACGCAGGCGACTACCGTCCCCTCCAACATCAGCAATGGCACACTACGTGAACCAATCATGCGGATGCCTGCTGCTGTAGCGCAAGAGTGGGAAGTCCAAGTGCAAGGTACTGACATCAACGATTTCTGCTTAGCTCAATCAATGGATGAGGTACGTCAATCGTGACAGTACGTCCAACTAAAGTGCCAGGCATTGGAAAGCTACCGGCATCTCTTGATCCGCAAACACGTATGGTTCTTGAAAGCCTCATCGAAGCAGTTGAGATACGGCTAGGCCGAAAAGGCGACCCACAAGACCGTGCTATTACACTGAGGGAGCTTGTTGATTCGGGGTTAGCATCAAGACTAAAAGCTACAGCAGGCTTTGATCCGAACCAAATTACTACGAGCAATCTTGGCGTCGAACCTCTGATCGTGCCGACCTCGCCTTATGCTCCAGTAGGTTTTACAGCAAGCGGCGCGTACTCCCAAGTAAATATATTTTGGACAGCCGCTTTTTATAGGGGCCATAACCAAACTGAGATTTGGTCCCACACGTCAGACGCGCTTGGTGACGCGACCCTAGCCGGCGTATCGACAGGGATAAGCTTTATAGATCCTGTCGGTTCGGGCGTCACGCGATACTACTGGATTAGACACGTCAATCTTAATGGTATAAAAGGGCCATTTAATGCTGGTGCTGGCACTGTTGCGGCAACTGCTACGGACGTGGCGCACCAACTTGCTGTTTTATCAACGGCTATTACATCCTCGCAACTTGCTAGCGCACTAAGTACACCCATTAGTCAGATACCAGGCATAAATAGTAAAATTGAGAACATAGAGGGGCAGTACTCGGTAAAGATTGACAACAACGGCCACGTTGCGGGTTTTGGTCTGAGTAACACAGGTACTACCGCAACTCCGTCGTCCGCTTTTATTGTTCGCGCCGATAAGTTTGCGGTCATTGACCCTGCTTCAAGCGCGGATGGTCTCGGGTCAACAAGTCCGACTGCAGCGAACATACCGTTTATCGTCGATAGCGGTGTAGTATTTATGGCGAGCGCGATGATTAAAGACGCGACTATTACTTCTGCAAAAATTGGATCAGTGAATGCGGACACGATTAACGCTGGCACACTGAGCGCGAACCGTATTGCAGCAGGCGCGATCGGTGTAAACAAACTGAACCTCGTCGGCACTGGTGCGACGATAAACCTCAAGAGCGCGAACAGCGGAGCGCGAATGATAATTGAAGGGGCGAAAATCACGGTTTTTGATGCGTCGGGTGCGCCTCGCGTTAAGCTTGGGAATCTTGCCTAATGGCCTACGGTCTTCGCGTTGAAAACGCAGCGGGAAATATAATAGTTGACTATACCAGTCGGCTATTGCGAATCGTAGCGAATGGCACAGTGACTGTTTCTCGAAATAGTTATGTCGATGTCACAATCAGCGGTATGGCTAACGACGACTCGTGGACCGTGGGGCTTAATAACTCAATTTTATCGTCATTCTATCAAGATTGGTACTACACAAAATCTACAAATAATTTAAGAATAGGATTTAATTCGAGCAGCGGTTCAGCTACCCAAGCAATTTCATATTACGTTTTTAGGACTTGATGTGGCATACGGCATACAAATTTTTAACAGCGCTGGTCGAAAGGTAATTGATAGCACTGAGCTAACGCCAAATTTGCAGTTTACAAACGGGGCTGCGTCCGCGTATTCAGCGATGGCTTACCCGCCCTCGGGCTATGTTGTGGGAGACTTGATTATCGCAAGACCCGTCAACAATCCAGTTTATGAAACGGGCGGATATGTGCCAATCGCGGCAGGAACTGCTAGCCGGTTTTATGGCTCACAAACGTCGGCTAACAGCCAGAACTTTCAAAACACTGCGGGCATACATACTGCGTTATTAAAAAAACAGTCGGTCGGGATATCTGGGCCGGCGTCTGGCGAGTATGGTTTTGACGTATATTCTAGTGATGGTTCTACGATTTTGTTCTCTGCGACTAGAGCAACCGGAGCGACGGTTTTAGCGGTGGGCACGGCCAGTTTAGGGCAATCGATTACGTATACTCCGCCGTCCTCTCTTACTTTTAATAAGATATACGCGGTCGTTAATGGGTCTTCACACTCAAAATTCCCAGGCGTATCAGGCCAATTTTCCCAACCCTCTTTTTTTATAGAGTGCGGATATCATTTTTATCCTGCGCTGAGCACACCGAAAATCGTAGTGCAGCATAAGCTTACTTATAACAATAGTAATTTGACTGGGTCTGGCACATTCACTTATATGCTTATTTACGACCCGAACTGAAGGAGAAATATATGGCAGTGCAATACGCTTTTGTTGCAGAGAATGGTGAAGTCCAACATGTGATGAGTGCTGACGACGCTTATGTCGACGGCCAAGTCTATGACGGCTTGACTGCCATAGCTGTATCTGTTGATTCTGACGTTGGGGCGCTCATCACAACCCAATACAGGTTGAACGGGGCATGGGCAACGCGCGCCGCCAGAGAGAACCAATTTCAAGATTGGGTGAACAACGTCTGGGTAATTAATACTGAAAGATTTTGGGAGCATGTACGCGTTGATCGCAATCTAAAGCTAGCGCAATCAGACTGGACACAAATGCCCGATGTTAATTTTAACGTTGGCGTTAAAGCGGCGTGGGCAAATTACCGTCAAGCACTAAGACAAGTCCCTGCAAATAATGCGGATGTCACGTCACTAGAAGAGGTGTCATGGCCGACTGCCCCTGGGAGCTAAAGCATGCTTGCTGAAATAGCGGCAGCTAATGCAGCGTTCAATATCATTAAAAGCGCACTGTCCAATGGCAAAGAGCTTTACGACGTGTCGGCTCAAGCTACGCAGTACTTTGACAACAAGTCAGCCATCATTAAGAAAGCTCAGAAGGGTGGGGGTAAAGAAGAACTCCAGTGCTTCATGGAGCTTGAAAAGATCAAAGAGCAGGAGGAATGGCTTAAAGAATACATGATCTACGCAGGGCGAGCAGACATGTATAAGGACTGGTTGCAGTTTCAGGCTGAGTGCAAACGGAACAGGGACAAAGAAGAGCGTATGCGTAAACACAAAAAAGCAAAGAACATTACGCTCTTTTGGACAATCCTGCTGTGGGGGACAGGTGGTCTTGTGGTGTTGCCGCTAACAATGTACATAGCCTTTATATTTTTTGGGGTTATTAAATGACGAATTTAATCTATAACGCGGGAGCGTAATTATGCATGTAGGTAAAGGTAAGCAGTGTGTTTTGAATCAGCCAGACAAACCTAAAAAGAAGCGGGTAAAAAGTAAGTAGGCATTACACTATGACATGCTGTCTATGAGAAGTATGCATTAGTTGACAACGTTAGGCGCTAGTATAATTGCCCCTTAACTACCCAGAGGCAAGTATGCTAATCTACTACGTAATCGGTTTCACCCTAGTCGCTCTCGGCGCAATAGCAAAGCAAGATTTGTAAGGGGTACAGGGGTACAGCGTACCCCGCAGGATTAATGTAAACTAATATATATATAGTTATCAGGCACTTACGATCCCCGAGAATATATTAGCTTTGGTAATAATATAGAGGTAAAACCCAGTATATATAGGGCTTTGCGAGGTGTTACGGGAGAAAATCCCTCTTTCTCCGCCAATTTTAAAAGTAGCTATTTATCAGGTAGTTACGTTACAATCCTAGACGCTGTACACCATGTGTACCCCCCAATCGGATCTAGGAGAGATGAATGGCGTCAATCAAAGCCCGTGGCAAGCGATGGATGGCCAGAGTAAAGCGCTTAGGCTACCCCCTTCAATCAAAAACGTTTCCAACTCAAGAGTTAGCAAAAGCCTGGGCACGTAAGATTGAGACGAGCATGGACGATCATTCGTGGATCGATACCCGCGCTGGCGAGTCGGTTTTCATCGACAAGCTCATAGACAACCTAATTCATGGTTACACTCGATTTGGCATTGAGATTCCGGTCCCAAAAATGAGCCAGCTTAAAATGCTTAAAAAATATTTTGCAGGGGTGTCAATCCACGATTTGACTCGCGAGCACATTCTTGCTTTCGCTGAAATGCGCAGAAGCGGTTCGAATAAAAATTATGGTCAGAAGGCCATTGCAGCTTCGACTTTGCAGTATCAAATTTATTACCTCCGACAAGCCTTAAAGTATTCTAACATTCGTACAAAAACCGATGAATTAAAATTGGCAATTAACGAGTTAAAATTGAGGAATCAAATTACGGGTAGCGTAGAGCGAGACCGTCGGCTGGAAAAGGGGGAGTACGATAAGTTAATCCAAAATCAGCTTGTGATGACCAAAAAACAAATGGGACCGCAATCAAAATATATTCATGCTGCAATCGACATTGCGATCGAGTCAGCGATGAGACAGGGTGAGATACATGCGCTTCGCTGGAGCAATATTGATTTTGAGAAAGGTCTTATCACAGTTTGGCGCAAAGATAAGCACGCGGAAGGCGGTAAGACAAAGATGAAAATACCTCTTCTAAAGGGCGTGAGAGCGGCGCTCCTGCGCCATCGAAGTGTACTTGGCAAGACTGACTTACTGTTTGAAGTTAAGCTGGCATCGTCCATGTCAGACGAGTTCGCCAAGGTGCGTAAGAAAGCGGGTATTGTCGGCCTGGATTTTCACGACTTGCGCCATGAAGCCCTTTCAAGATTATTTGATATGAAAATGAACCCAGCGCATGTTTTGTTGGTAAGCGGCCATCGCAGCCTTGAGCAATTATCGCGTTATATAAACCCGCGACCTGAAGACGTGATCAAAGCGGGTTTCTAGATTCTGGTTTCATCAAGTTTTTGATCTAGGTACAGCCCGACTTCGTGCGTTGGGAACAAATACTTTTTGCCGCGTCTGACGTGTGGAATGTCAAGCTTGCCGTTATAAATTTGTTGGTACATCGATTGTGTTTTAATTCTTAGTAGCGTTGCTAACTCGTCCATGTCCATGAATGGGCCATACTTTACCGCTAAAATTTTTGTCATCATTGTGCATTACACCCCATTTTTAATATTCTTATGATCTGAGTACAAAACAATCTATACTGACTTTTTTAATACCATCAGTATTAAAGAGTACTGAGTATAATGCATGGATAATATGTTCTCCACTAATAAATAGTTCTATATATTAGTAAATAGCAACGTATTTTAATGCTTGTATAAAAATAGACATCTACAGGGGTTTTTAGATGTTTACATTGTTAACGAAGGGGGGTAGGAGCAGGGCTGAACCCTGCTTAGTTTTGACGGGGGGGGAGGCGTTTCTAATACTAAGACTATTACTGGTAGTGCATTGAGATGACTGCCCACATTGTATGTATAAGTGAAGGCTCAGGAATATCGTCTTTTGTGTACCACCGGAGCGCCTTTTCTTTCTTGAGACGCACAGCGCACAGGCTGTTACCAGTGTACGCTTCTGGAACACAGAGCCTGGCGTAACCTCGCATCTGTGTTGTTGTTTGCGTGGTTAGCGACCCATTTATTATGATGTCAGGATAATTTTCAATTGCAGTTGCACCGATTAACTCTACATAAAAAGACTTGATATCATCTCGCGAATATACGATCGCAGGGGATGACTTTGACATGTCATCTGATTTGTTAGCGATCTGTAGTTTTCGAACATTAGGAAGCTTAGATACAATTTCTGGATCAATTTCAACGGGATCAACGTCTAAGAAGTTTGCTAGCTTAACAACAGCAAGCGCTCCGAGAGGCGTCTGGTTGTTAAGGTAGTGAGAAATAGCGCCTTGGCTCCAGCCTAGTTCTGTTGCAGCTTCACTCTGATTGACATGCATCTCAACTTTTTTAGAAGCCCAAATCTTTCGAAGATTCTGTACTGCGATTGGCAGTGGTTCTGTCATTCGGTGTCCCCTCCTGGGGTTTGTGTGTAACGCTATATATGAACTGAGCAGCTTCTTTGCGACTTAGAGAATGTTCTATATAGGTATCTTTACATATAATACTAGAAAAGTCATCTAGTATTATTATGCAGGTATCCGCTACGCCAACGATTAATGCTGCGTTTGCGGGCTGGTTCACACGGTTTAGCCACTGCAATTGCAGTGCGGAGAGGGAGTGTTTAATGCTTGTAGTTGCTTTCTTTGGAAGTTCTTTGACGTACTTGTACTCAACAAACAGCAGGCCAGCTGGGCCAGAATACATCGCGTCGGGCACACCGCCTGTGTACGTGTCATGGATTTTCCACGAATGCACGTCAGGATGTAAGTAACGATGGATAGACTTGATGAAGCTATGTTCGTTCATTAGCAAAGGATGCGTTGTGACTACCAGTGCATCAAGCTGGCAAGAGAGTTTAGTCAGTAATACAAATTGACTTGCCGACATCAAGTAATTCGGGAATTACATCGGCAGCGATATACCAAGTTTGCTCGCCTGTATTGTCAAGATAATATAAATGTGTCTCAGCAGCATGTTGGGTTTCTAGATACTTCTGCACGATCACTGCTTCTACAAAGCCCCCATAAATCTGGGAAAGGAAGCGTTTGTTTGACCGTGTATCTACGGTCACGAAGCGCTCGTCAGATCGGTCTTTTACGGGTTCTAGGTTACTGTAAATATTACACCAATGAGGGTCATCTATTGCCGAGAAGCTGGTTAAGAATCCAATGTCGTTGTCCGTGAAGTTTAGTTCTATATTCAAGTTAACTCCTTATTATTAGTTATTGGTGATGCGGGCGGCTACAGTGCATCAAGCTGTTTCGCGAACGTTAGAGTTGAACTGGAGACACTCAACTCTACCGCCTAGCCTAATTATAGTAACAGTATTATAATACTGTTACTATAGTTCTTATGCAGCATACTGCTCATAAAGCCCTTCTGCAACTTTATAGTCAGCTTCCTGCGCCCATCCGACAAACGATACTTCGCAATTCATAAATGCTTTGCCCATCTTGTTTTCAGT
>Ga0308000_10000695_pt1 | contig 13783 bp, 27 predicted proteins | sample Neamet3_FD_203877 | JGI IMG/M metagenome (GOLD analysis project Ga0308000, IMG submission 203877) | Marine microbial communities from water near the shore, Antarctic Ocean - #3 | ecosystem: Environmental > Aquatic > Marine > Unclassified | place: Southern Ocean | collected 2014-06-04 | reverse complement strand
ACTAAACGATGAAGAGAAACAACGTTTGTCCCGAGGGGCTAATCTACGTTCTGTGTTCTCAACACGACTAATTTAAGGGGAATTTTATGCCTAGTAATGCAGATGGATTAGCCTTAGGTGGTGCCTTTGCTCGTGATACTAATGATAACTTAGTATTAATTAATACAAATTTAGAAGCAGCCATTGTTGCAAAAACAGCAGCGGTAGCTGCTCAGGCCGCAGCTTTAGTGTCTAAAAATGCTGCTGCTGCTAGTGCTACAGCTGCTCAGTCAAGTGAGGACGATGCTGCAACAGATCTAGCATTAACAAATGCAGACGTAGTATTAACTCATGCAGACGTAGTACTTGCTGAAGCGGATAAAGTTCAGACAGGTGCTGATAGGGTTGCGACAGCAGCTGACCGAGCAGCTATTGTAACATTGTATGACACTTTTGATGACAGGTATTTAGGTACTAAGTCCTCAGACCCTTCAGTAGATAACGATGGTAATTCTTTGTTAACAGGTGCCATATATTTTAACAGTAGTACTAATAACACTAAGTTCTATAATGGTTCAGCTTGGGAAAATCCCGAAGCCACGGCTACATCAGGTGCTAATACTGCAACTACCAAGGCGAGCCAAGCCAGTACATCAGCTACATCTAGTGCTAACTCAGCTACTGCCAGTGCTAACTCAGCTACTGCTAGTGCTAACTCAGCTACAGCCTCAGCTAACTCAGCAACATCATCTGCTAATGCAGGTACTAATGCAGCCAATGCAGCCCTTGCAAGCAAGCTATCTTTAGCTGGCGGAGCAATGACAGGTGCCATTACTACTAATAGTACTTTTGATGGACGTGATGTAGCAGCGGATGGTGTATTAGCAACTAATGCAATGCCTAAGTCGGGTGGAGCATTTACAGGTGCAGTGACTACTAACTCTACTATAGATGGACGTGATGTAGCAGCTGATGGTGTATTAGCCACTAATGCTATGCCTAAATCTGGCGGTGCTTTTACTGGAAACGTAACTACTAATGGTTTAATCGATGGTCGGGATGTAGCAGCAGACGGAGTATTAGCTACTAATGCATTACCTAAGTCAGGTGGTGCTATGACTGGTGCTATCACTACTAATAGTACATTTGATGGAGTAGATATTGCTACCCGTGATGGTGTACTTACATCTACTACTAATACAGTAAACAATTTATCTAACGTCTTTGACCCCATTGGTGCTTCCGTAGCAATGGCAATAGCTCTGGGAGGCTAACCAAATGGCTAATACATTTAAGAACGCAGGTGTAGCGATTGGTACTTCACGTACTACATTGTATACAGCACCAGCTAATACACAATCAGTAATACATGCCCTGTACATCTCTAACATTGATGGTGTTAATGATGCGAATGTGACAGTAGAAGTTACAGTAGATGGTGGTACAACTTATCGTCACATCTGTAAGACTGTACCTGTACCAGCGGATTCTACCTTGTTACTCGACAAACCCATAAACTTAGAAGCTGGGGATATTCTCGGATTAACCGCATCAGTTGCAGGTGATCTTGAAGTATTTGCAAGTATTCTAGAGATTGCTTAAGGAGATAATTTATGTCCTATATAGGCCATGTCGATGGGTTTGCATCAGTACAAACAGCATTAGCGAAATATAAATTTGTAGCAACAAACAACCAGACTACATTTACAGGTGCAGATTCTAATAATAATACATTAGCTTATATAGCATTTAATATTATTGTAACCTTGAATGGTGTTACCTTAGATGAAAGTGATTACACTGCAACTAATGGGACTCACATAGTTCTAGCTGCGGGTGCTGCCACAGGTAGTGAAATAGTTATACTAACTTTTAATGATTTTGCAGTAGCTAATACTTACACACAGGCCCAAACACAGACGTTTATTAATACACAACGTCCTGCTCTTGGCGTCAATGGAATCATTAGAACTAATGTAAACACTATCAGTGAAAACATCACAATACCCGCCAATACTAATGGTATGAGCGCAGGTCCGATAACTATTGCTGATGGTAACACAATAATTCTAAATGGCACTTGGAGTATCGTATGAGTACGCTAACGCTTAAAGAACTCTCTGCCCCTACGGGTGAGGTAATCAAAATCGCATCAGGTAAAACACTTGATTTGAATAGCCAAGGGACGCTGATACTTCCTACTGTACCTTCCGCTAAAATGCCCACAGGAGCAGTGTTGCAAGTAGTTAGTGCCAAGACAGATACAAATGTTGTCTTTAGCCAGACAATCAACTCAGGGTATACAGCTATTGGCTTGTCTGTATCAATTACTCCTATAAGTACAAGTTCTAAAATATTGGTAACAGCCTCCATTGCGTATGACCTTGCCACTGGCAATCACGCCTCTTTACATTTTAAGTTGTTTAGGGGTAGTTCATTGCTGCAACAATATGCCCACGTTGGGTATAAAGGTGGTTCTAGTACAGCGTTTCATAGAATTGGAGACCACCCTGTACTTTATCACGACAGCCCTTCTAGTACCTCCGCATTGACTTATAGTTTTCAGGGTACAAATTCCGCAGGGTCAACAGTATCAGGAACCTACAATGGTGCTGCAAACCGATACAACTATTCAACAATCACAGTCATGGAGATACAAGGATAATGGCTTCTAAATTAAAAACAGACATCCTTGAGACTGTCTCTGGCAGTGGCACGATTGCATTGACTAACCAGTTAAGTGGTATGACGGCGGCTAGTGTTCCTGCTGGTAGTGTATTGCAGGTATTAAGTACAACCAAAACAGACACAACGGTAAGCTCTAGTTCTAGCTTCATAGACATACCAAGTTTATCCGTAACAATAACACCCACCAGTGCATCCAGTAAGATCATGGTTTTTATGCACGTAAGTCTTACCTGTCTGGGTAACACTATGATGCTTCAGTTAATGAGGGATTCTACTGGTATAGGTGTTGGTGATGCAGCAGGTAGCAGAGCGCAATCAACTGTAGGTAGCTTATATAATAGTTCTGATACTAACCATCAACAAGTTGTTTCCAGTGCAAACTATTTAGATAGCCCATCAACAACAGCAGCTACTACGTATAAAGTACGAATGAAAACTCAAGGGGCTGCAATGTATGTGAACAGATCGTCCAGTGATCCAAATAATAGCTCTTATGGACATAGATCTACTTCAACAATCACAGTAATGGAAATCAAAGGATAACAAATCATGACCGATAAAGTCGCAGCACTACAAGCACTAACTCCAGCAGCCCAATGGGTCTTACGTGGAGACGAATTAGAGTGGCTTGACGAAGTACAAACTCAACCAACAGACACAGCAATCGCAGCTAAGATTGTTGAATTACAAGCAGCCCATGACGCAGCAGCATACGCCCGAAGCCGTCAAGAAGCCTACCCAAGTATCCAAGATTGCATCCATGCTCTCTTAGATGGTGGAGCTACGTTGACTGATTTACAGGCTTTACGTACAGCAGTGAAAGCAGCCAATCCAAAGCCATAGGAGTAGTGAGATATGACAACTACTATTACAGGTGCTACTGGCATTGATAACATCAAGGCAGCTACGGGTTCGGTGTTGCAGGTTGTTAGTGTTAATAAGACCGATGCGTTTTCTACTTCTAGTCAAAGTTTTGTGGATATAACTGGATTTGCAGCCACTATTACTCCTACATCTACATCTTCAAAAATTCTTGTTGATGTTGATTATACTGGTGGCAGTAATGGTCATGCCAGTATCCGTCTAGTAAGAGGTTCAACACCAATATACATTGGAACAGGGGCTACTGGTATTCAATTAAATATTGGCGTTCAGTTTGCATCCAGCGGAACATTAAACCATTCCTATCAACATTCTAAAGGGACAATGAAAACAGTAGACTCCCCTTCAACTACAAACGCTGTTACCTACAAAGTTCAAGGTGCTGTACCACATTCTGCATCCTATGTTCTATATTGCAATAGAATACATCATAACGAGAACAATAAATTTATAGGATATGGAGCATCATCAATAACGCTTACGGAGATTGCAGGATGAGCAGAGCAAGAAACATGGCGACTCTTCTGGATGCTGGTGGTGATGTACTGGCTAGCGCACTTGATAATGCACTAGGTGGTCCATCACTAGGTACAGCTTCAGTAGTAAGAACCAATGCCAAAGTAATAGCAGAGAACATAACCTTTGCTGGTTCAGAAAATGGTATGACTATAGGGCCGATTACAGTGAACTCAGGGAAGACAGTAACAGTGGCCTCTGGGTCAACGTGGGTGGTCTTATGAGTACAGTCAAAGCAAACAATTTAATGAATGTAGATGGTGGCATACCGACAGTGAAGTCACAGCAGTTAATCCCGACAGCTTGGGTTAACTTTAATGGTACAGGTACTGTAGCTATTAGGGCTTCTGAAAACGTATCCAGCATTACAGATGTCAGTACGGGTGTATACAACATTAATTTGGCTGTCGCACAAGCCAATGTTAATTATTGTCCCATATTGTCATGCAATTATGACTTAAACGACTCTCCGTTTATATACATTATAAACACCAATTATTGGCAAGTGAATTTTTACACTGGAGCAGGTGGTACTTACCGAGATATGTCGGGTGTTTATTCAGCAGTGATAGGAGGCCAAGCATAATGTCCACAATCAAAGCTAACACGCTCCTCCACAGTAATGGAAGCACAACAACTCAGCCAAGTATTCCAGCATTAGAAACTCGTATGGCTAGGGTTTGGGTACATTTTGATGGCGATACAGCAGGAATAGATGATGATTATAACGTGTCTTCTATTACAGATAATGCTGCTGGTGACTATACAGTAAATTTTACAAACGCTTTAGCTAATGCTAATTATGCAGAATCTATACAAGCATCAGGTAGGACTGCTGTATTTTGCGCTAGAGGGTATGGTACTAAAACTACAAGCGCAAGGCCTATTAGAACAGTAACCACCGCAGGTACAGCTACCGATGGTAACCAAATATCTTATATAGTCTTCTCTAATTAAGGAACAAACAAATGAAAATCATTTATCAAACAGACGATGGCATAGCAGTCATCACACCAGCCCCTAACTGTTCCCTTACAGATGCACAGACTGCGGCTAAAGACGTACCAACAGGTAGTGCTTACAAGATTGTGGAAGATAGTTATGTACCTTCTGACAGGACATTTCGTAACGCATGGACTATTGAAGCATCCGAGTTAACGGATGGGGTTGGTGACTAATGGCTACAGTTATAAGTGGTGACACTGGGATTGATAAGGTGACTGATGGAGCAGCAATGCCATCAGGTTCAGTTCTGCAAATTGCTGAAAGCAGTGTCCTAGTTACCAGTGGGGCAGTAACAAACACAGCCGAACATATAATTTGTTCTTTGGCTTTTACACCTAAAAGTGCAACTTCAAAATTAATAATTGAAGGCGTTGTTGGTTTGCAACTTTACGGACTTGGAAATACTGTCAACATAGAATGGAGAATTTCTCTTTTTAAAGCCTCATCTTCTCTTAGTGTAGGATATTTTCACGACAATGTTAATTCAAGTAATCAGTTCCACAGAACTCCTCAGTGTTATCGCACTTTCAAAGAGAATAGCTCAAATTTAAATGCTAGAACCTATCATGTACAGATAAAAAAAGAGGCCTCTTCTGGACGACTTAATTTTAGTAATACATATGGTTCTAATTTAATAAGAGTAACGGAGATAGAAGCCTGATGGAAAATCTAAATCTAATTTGTAACGCAATAGCTGTGTCACATCCAACTACTACTTATTTAAATGCAACGAATGGATTGACGTTTGCGGACTTTGAGTGGACAGACAACTCTATTACAGAATCACAGTTTGATGCGGCTGTTACCTCAGTTGCTACAAACGCATACGCACGTTCACGCAAGGCAGCATACGACCTACTCAACCAAGACGAGATGCGGTATGACGACCTAACCAACTCGACAACTACATGGCCTGATGCCATTGCAGCAATTAAAGCGGAGTTTCCAAAATGAGCATTACAGTAGACATGACCAAAGCAAAAGTAATTGCACACGATGCCAGACGAGCTGCACGAAACGCAGACTTTGCACCACTAGACATCAAGGCCACTATCCCTGCCGAAGCCGAAGCAGCCGAAGCAGCCCGTGCAACCATTCGCAGTATTGATGCAGCACTTCAAGTATCTATGGATGCGGCTAGTGATGCAGCAGCGTTGAAGGCTTTGATGCCAGCAGGAGAATAACAAATGAGCTACATAGGTAGAAGTTCAAAACTAGTACGCAAGGCACAAGAAAAGATTTCCTTCCTTGCCACAGCAGGACAGACAGTAAAGACAGGCTTGAGCTACACTCCTACCTCTGTAGAAGTTACAGTCAATGGTATTTTATTAACAGATGTAACAGACTATACAGCCAGCAATGGTAATAGCGTCACATTCTTAGTAGCTCTTGCATTAAATGATGAAGTAACTCTTGTGTCTCATAAAACCTTTACTGTTGCAGATACATATTCAAAGGCTGATGCTAATACATTGTTAGATGCTAAGGCTACTACTACTGCCTTGGCTACTACTACTACTACTGCCAACGCAGCACTACCAAAAGCTGGTGGCACGATGACTGGTTCTTTAGCTATTAATTCACCTAACCAAGCCAGTGGTGGTACTGCTGTTCAAATTAGGCAAGGTAACGCTACTTCATTTGGTATTGACATGGGACTCAGCCAATCCACTGGCCATCTTAATATATCAAGAGTCAATAGCAACAATGCTACGCACATGATGACGTTAGCGAGAGACACAGGTAATGTGGGTGTTGGCACTGCCTCGCCAGCCAAGCCACTTGATGTAACAGGCGACATTAGAACGTCAGGCAATCTAGTCATAGGCACTAACGGCAAAGGGATAGACTTCTCTTCTAATGCTGACAGTAGTGCCACAGGTGCATCAACGACCTCTGAACTGTTGGACGATTATGAAGAGGGTACTTGGACTGCTAACGCATCACAATATAGTGTCGGAATCAGCACTACAGGTGCGTATTATAGAAAAGTAGGCACTCTAGTACATGTAAATATATATTTAAATGTTGCATCTACCTCTGCGACTAATGGAGTGTTAATCAGCGGGCTTCCATTTGCTGCTCTTGGGTCAAACAACCATTCATATTTGGTCGGACGCAGTAATCAGGGCGCAATCATTTGCCAAGTAAATGCTGGTGGCAGTGCATTTGACATGCGCTTAGTCGCAAGTGATGCAAATAAAACATTTGCAAATATGTCAGGCTCTTACATTCTAATTAGCGGAACCTACGTTTCAGCATAAACAATTATCTGGCGTGGATTCGTCAGTGGAGAAATAAAATGGCATTAACCAAAGTAGTAACTCAAGACAAGATTGAAATCGTAGGCGACTTCAAATCAGTGCAAGTTCGCACAAAGACAGCAGTGATGGAAGATGGTGTGGAGTTATCCTCTGGATTCCACAGACACGTTGTAGCCGCAGGTGACGACTACTCAGCAGAGTCTACAGAGGTACAGGCAATCTGTGCAGTAGTGCATACCGATGCTGTTGTAGCGGCTCTCGCTTCTCATGTGGCTGCATCAGCATTACCAGAATAGGAGAGCAGCATGACTAAGGCAAGAAACTTATCTCTACTCAGCGCAGTAGAGGCTGGTGCTACAGCAGACCAGACCAAAGCTGACATTGATGCGTTGGGTATTAATGGTGCTAATAAAAACTGGATTATTAATGGCGATTTTCAAATATCACAACGAGGTTCGTATACAAGCGCTACGGCATTGACTACATCTTCCGTGTTCCATTTGGATAGATTCAAGTCTAAACACAACAATATCTCTGGCACATTAACTCACAAACTAGCACAAACAGTAGATGGAAAAGTAACAAACACAATGCTGCTTACTGCAACTGCTGGCAGCAACGGGCGTGTAGAAAGTGTACAGCGAATAGAAGCTACTCAGCCTTTTGTGTCACAAACAATAACTTTTAGTGCATGGGTAAAATCGAACAGCGCAAGTTCCAGAATTATTATTCATCAAAATGGGGCGAACATACAAACCAGTAGTAATCAACATACAGGCGGTGGTGCATTTGAGTTATTAAAAGGTACAGTTACCTGTGCTGCTAACTCAGGAGACTTATATTTATACGCAGGTATACAAGCCGCAGGTACGGGTAACGTAGCCATTGCTAATGGTCATTATTTTGAAATGGCCTTTGTTCAAGTAGAACATGGCTCAGTAGACACTGACTTTGAAAATCGCACCTATGCTGAAAGCCTGCTTGCTTGCCAACGCTATTATGAAATAATTGCTGATGGTGGCTATGATGATGACGGCATGTTCGGAATAGGACATGGAGTTAAGTCTGACCAAATAAATTGGTTCTATGATTTTAAAGCAGAAAAACGTGCAGCGTACACATTGATAGTCGCTTCTGTATCTAATGGATACCAAGCCAAAAATCACAGCGTAACAAAGTCACACAGCACTTTAGGTATGACTACCAGTGTGCAGAGTTTACATAGTATAAGTGGCTATATGACAAACATTGGAGGTGTAACTGAACAGTCTGCATGGACTATGCAATTAAATGGAGCAGCAGCACACATTGCTGTGTCTGCGGAGTTTTAAATATGAATATAGAAACAGTAAAAATGGAAAGTGGTTGCTATAGAGTTAATGGGACTATGATTGTCCCTCCCTCTACAGACAATGCCGATTACGTATTTGTACAAGAATGGCTTGCAGAAGGTAACACTCCTACTCCACAGTACACAGACGAAGAGATAGCAGCCACTGCTCAAGCAGAACTCAACGTAACCAGCCGAGCCTACTTAGCCTCAACTGATTGGTACATCACTCGTCATGCAGAAACAGCAGAGGCAGTGCCAACAGCAATAACTTTAGCTAGAGCAACAGCTAGGGCAGCGATTGTATGAGCATAACCTACAGAGGTGAAACATTCGCTGGCTACAACAAGCCTAAACGTACACCTGGTCATGCTACTAAATCTCATATAGTATTAGCAAAAGAAGGTAGCAAGATTAAGATGATACGCTTTGGAGAACAAGGTGCTTCTACCGCAGGTAAACCTAAATCAGGTGAATCTGATAAGATGAAAGCAAAGCGTAAATCTTTTAAATCTCGCCATGGAAAGAATATCTCTAAGGGTAAAATGAGTGCAGCTTATTGGGCTGATAAAGTTAAATGGTAAGGGGAAATTAATGCCATCTTTAGTTGAGAATATTAATAAGCGAAAAAAGGCAGGCACCAGTAGAACTAAAAAGAAATCAACTGTAACGCCAGCAGAATATAAAAAGATGAAAAAAGGATGGAAAAAATGAAAGGCGTTAAACATTATTTTAAAGATGGAACCGAGCATAAAGGTGGTACACACAAAGATGCTAAGGGCAAGGTCATGTCTAATGTAAAGCATAGTGCTACTAGTAAATATTTACATCATATGAATGAGCTATCTGTTACTGCTCAAAAGAAAGCGAAGAAGAAGTAAGATGTGGTCGTCGCCACTTGAGTTATACCCTGTGCATGTATCTCCAACGCAAGCCCCACAAGGGCAAGTATTCGTTGCAGAACCTCAAGTGGCAATTAAGTGTCAAGATTATTTATCTATACAACCCACTAGAGGCCCATACGAACTTACACAGGATTTTTATAAAAGGAGGTTATGGATATGCTAGCAGAGTTAATGATAGCCAATGCCGCTTTTAAAGTTATTAAGACCACTATTTCTAATGGTAAAGAAATTGCTGATGCTGGATCAGCGCTTACTAAATATTTCGGTGCTAGTCAGTCTATAGAACAAAAAGTTAAATTGGGAACTGGAGATGTTTTGGCCGCTTACCAAGCAAAACAAGCCTTAGAACGTCAAGAGGAAGAATTAGCTTGGATGTTAAACAAGCAAGGGCTTTTAGGTTACTATAAGTACTGCCAATTTAGAGATGATTTCTTTAAAAAACAAAAGGCTTTAGCAGCCAAACAAAGAGTAAGAGATAAAGAAATAAAAAAGAATGTAGAAGTAGGCTTTATAGTAGTAACATTAGGTGCAATTTTTATAGCAACATTTGTTGGTGTATTAATTTATGTAAAAGAAAATTTGTAAAATGAATAAACATAAGTTAGCATATCAAAAAGGAATTTAACGATGGCAGGTATGACAGACTTTGAAGAAGGCAAATTAGTAAATGCCGTAAACCAATTACATAAAGACGTTAGTAATTTAACTGGCGTTGTTAATAGATTAAATGATAGACTAGCTAAACAAGAAGTTCAATTAGCAAAAGGCAAAGGCATGGCAGCAGGAGCTATGATGCTTGCAGCTGTCTTAGGCGGTATAAGTTCTTATTTAATAGGAGAGATTAAATGACTTTCAAATTCAGTGATACATCAGTTAAAAGATTAAAAGGTGTTAATGAGCATGTAAAGGAAACAATACAGCTTGCAATTAAATTATCCTCTATTGACTTTGGTATTCCTGAATATGGAGGTCTACGCACAACTGAAGACCAGGCCGCACTGTTTACCGCAGGAAAGTCTAAATGTGATGGGCGAGTTAATAAATCCAACCATCAATCAGGCGATTCAGTTGATGTCTACGCTTACGTTGATGGTAAAGCTAGTTGGGAACAGGATCATTTAGCCTTAGTAGCTGTGTATGTATTAATAGCTGCTAATAAATTAGGCTATAATTGTGAATGGGGCGGTACATGGGCTAAACCCGGTAAACACTATGGTTGGGATATGCCACATTTTAACATAACAGTGGGGTGATACATGGGGTGGTTAAGCTTTTTAGGGCCTGTAGCTGATCTAGGTAAGACATATCTTACAGGTAAGAATGACATAGCTAAGGCAAAACAGGCTGCAACTATACTCAGTGTTAAAGCTGAGGCAGATGTTAAGGTAGCTGGAGCAATAGCTGCTCATAAACTAGCTGACAATGGACAGACCCAAGACTTTAATTTAGATCTTGTGGCAATGCAGCAAATGGATAAATCCTACTTAGATGAATTAATGATAGCGCTATTATTAGTACCTATAGCTGCATCATTTTTAGGTTATCAAGAAGAAGTTACAGCAGCATTTGATTCCTTTGCATCTATGCCAGACTGGTATCAATACTTAGTAATAGGTGTTTATATAGTCAAATTTGGTATGAGAGGATTGCTTAGTAAAGTAATGGCTGGTAAGTTTGGTAGTTCAATTAAATAATAGCATAACCCCCTTAAAGGAGAGATAATCTTAAGGGGATTATTTTAATAATATTAGGAGTAGTAAAATGGGTATTTGGTTATATGATGCTAGTGCATTAAAATATTTTAAAGTAGTTAATTTTGTTGTAACCGCTAGTGGTGCATTAACAGGTAACGTAGACGTCACCGGGGCTACTGTTGCTTCTGCTTCTGGCGATTATATATTTAAATGGGGTTCTCGTGGACTTAACGACGTGTTAGTGCTTGCCCGTAAATAAAAGAATGGAGGTTACCTGTGCCTAAAGTAGATATACCAGAATTTGGGTTAAAGGGTTTGAACACAGACCTCCCTTCCTTTGTTCTCCCTTTAGAGAATTTTAGTGATGGATTAAATATTCGATCTAGCAATAACAGATTGTCTGCTGTGCCATCTTTTGTTTCTTTCAGTACAACATTTACAGCATTAAATAAGATATATAAAGGAGCACAGTGGACACCTGCTGGCTCTTCTTTTTATAATATTGCAGTAGTGGGCAACAAGTCTTCTGATAACTCAGTTAAAGCTTACATTGACTTTAATGGAACTGCAACTACTTTAGACTTCCCCTCTGTATTAGATGCTACTATAGGTACAGCTGATCCTGATTTATTTGTGTTTAACGAAGTGCTTATCGGTAACTTCCAAAACAATAGACCTATGTTCTCTGCACCTAACGCTTCTACTCAAGGTGATTTTGCGTTTATACCTAACTGGTTACCCGCAGTAAGAACTAGTAATTCTACAGCTACAACAGTCAGTGCAGGCACCTCTTATTATATAGCAACTGCCACGGCTACTAATTGGTCATCTGTTGGTGGACCCGCTTCAGCTGCAGTTGGAGATACCTTTTTATGTACAAGTAGTAATAGTAATATTTCTTCACTAGGGGCTGTATCACCTGCCATACAAGTATTTGCCAGAAAGATGGCACAATATAATGGGCGTCTTATTGCTATGAATTTATATGGTGGGGCAACAGAACCTATTACATTGTCGTGGAGTTCACCTATATCTAACATTGCTAGTTTAGCTGCTGTTAAGTGGTCTAGCAATGGTACATTATCTGACGGAGATGATTTAATTACTGATACCGCAGGTAGATTAATAGATGGTGGGCAATTAGGGCAGTATTTTATTGCCTATAAGGAAGATGCCGTAATTCGTTACAGAGATACTGGCACTCCTTTTTACTTAGTACCTGAAGTAGCTTTTGCCGATGACGGAGTATTTAGCGCTAATTGCTTTGTAGAAATAGAAGGCAATAGGCATGTAGTACTAGGTAATCGTGGTGTTTATATTCATAATGGTGGTCCAGAGAAAGAAAATATATCTAAGGGAATTGTAGAAGGTGATTTATATTCTTCTATAAATCCTGCACATAAAGATCGAACATTCTTATTTAGAGAAAGTGAAGACAAAGAAGTGTGGATATGTTACTCTACTACTAATAATTCTGGAGCTGGCTGTAATCAAGCTCATGTATATAATTATCAGACTAGCACATGGTATAAGCGTAGCTTACCTGATGTTAATGATATTGCCGAGACAGAAATTGCAGGCACATACATTGCATTAGCATTTAAACCTTCTACTAGTGCTGTATTTAAGATTGGGCCAGCTGTAGAAGCTACAGGTCACGTAGCATTCCAAATGAATACTATGGGTGATACTAGTGCTACTAAAAACGTCAGTGCAGTCTATCCTAAGTGTCTTAATACACTTAAGCTCAGGATACAAGGCACTAACAATGCTGGTGGTAGTGGTTCTGTAGTCTTTGCAGCTGGTAAAAACTTTAACCCACTAACACAGTACAAGCATGATACACGTACTAATGGTAGGTTTATTAGCCTTAAGCTAGAAATGGTTGGTGGTGTTTCACCAGAAATATCAGGTATTGAGGTTGACGTAGAGGCAGGAGGCCTAAGATAATGTCTAGGATATTTATACCTAATAACTTAAGCCGCGCCCAGTTAGATGCATTCAGAAGTATAGAAGCAGAGCTTAACAGACTGTCTAATGAAAAGACAGTTCTAACAGGCTCTGGCGCACCTACAGAAGTTAACAACCTTCAAGATGGTTCTATTTTTTATGACTTTACTAACCTTAACTTGTATGTTTTTAAGTTAGCAGATTCTAGTTGGAATGACCCTACTTTAGCATCTACTAATGCAAGTAATGCTATTGCTGCTAATATATATGTATCGGGTACTGAGACTATTAATGGTGCAGTAATAGCTGATGGTACTGTGACTGTCAATGAGCTAGCAGCAAACTCTATAACTTCTCAGAAACTAGTAGTTACAGGTTCTAATGCAGTTACCCCTGCTACAATAGGCGCTGAAGTATCTGGTGTTGCAGCTACGGCTTTAGCTGTAGTTACTAATAATATATTCACTGCTAATACTACAACTATTGATGGTGCTAAGATAACAACAGGTACTGTGGTTGCAAATAAATTAGTACTTAATCAAAATATACTTGAAGTTCAGGGCAATCAAC
>Ga0308000_10000685_pt1 | contig 13897 bp, 4 predicted proteins | sample Neamet3_FD_203877 | JGI IMG/M metagenome (GOLD analysis project Ga0308000, IMG submission 203877) | Marine microbial communities from water near the shore, Antarctic Ocean - #3 | ecosystem: Environmental > Aquatic > Marine > Unclassified | place: Southern Ocean | collected 2014-06-04 | reverse complement strand
AGGGCAGTATATAGAACTTATGTGGGCAACAGACAATACAGGCATAACGATTGATTATAAGGCGGCTGCAAGTCCCCGCCCTGCCGTGCCGTCTACCTTATTAACAGTAACTTTTGTGTCAGCGTTACCAGCAACGCTACCGACACCGTAGGGATAGGTATGCCTGACGAAATTAAAAGTGGTTTCACTAATTCCTTAACGAGGCTTGACGGTGGGGGCAGTTACCGTGGCTCGAGTGCTGTAAACTTCGCACCAACAGCGTATGCGCCAAGAAGTGGAATTGCCAGTGGTATGAATTTTGGTGGCGCTTTTAACAGTATGCTCGGAGGCTCTGCACCTTTGGGAGGCGTAGGGTTTACTAGCGGTGGTGGAGGTCTTGGTAACAGTAATGATGCCGAGTTAGACCCCGGTTTATCCACTTACGTTATAACAGAAGAAGATCGACTAAAAGCAGAAGAAGCATTTATAGCTGCGGTTGACGATTTAGCAGACTGGCAAGCCATGAAAGGAACGGCTTATGGTCAGGGCACTACTCAACCGAACGACGCAGCGGATCAATACTTTACGCGACAAGCAGAATTACAAGATAAGCTACAGAGTGCTAGGAATACTTATGTAGCTTTAGGGGGTGACCCAGACCCAAGTTTTTTAAACAAGCTAGGTCAAGGAGCCATAGACCTGATAGGCGCAGGCGGGCAGAAGTTTTCCGATATTATATCGTTAGGCCAAGGCCCAAAAGTTGCTCAAACCTTGCTAGACCCCGTTTCCCTCCTTACAGGTGGGTTCGGTGGGACTATTAACTACAGCGATGCTGGTAAATCTACACCTCTTATTTTAGGGAACACTACTGCTACTGGTATGCCTGTAGGGCTTAACATCCCCGACCCTAGGGCGATAATGGAGGAGGGTTTTTTTCCGTGGCTAGTAAACAATACAGTGGGTGGTGGAGGTGCTCTCCCAGTGGTTGCCGCTGCGAGTGCTTTAGACTCTAATAACAAAACCGGAGATGGCGTAGGGCTTTCAGGAGCTAGCCTAATAGCAGCGGCAGCAGCTTTAGATAAAGATAATAAGGCAGTAAAAACTGATTCGGCAACCGCTTCAAGCGAGTTAACACCAAAAGGTAATGACCTTACCGCTAGCGACATAGGCACTGGGGCAAAGCGTTCAAGCGAGTTAACACCAAAAGGTAATGACTTTACCGCTAGCGACATAGGCACTGGGGCAAAGCGTTCAAGCGAGTTAACACCAAAAGGTAATGACTTTACCGCTAGCGACATAATCAAAAGGGATGGTGAACTGGTCCCCCTTAGCAAGAAAATAGATTATGTTCCCCTTAGCAAAGAAGAAATGGACGCTGTATTAACAGACCTTGGTGGGTTGCCCCCGGTTAAAGGAGGATACGATTATAACTTTTCAGCTCCTTCTGCGGTAAAAGTTGGCGGTGGCGGTGGTGGCGGTGGTGGCGGCGGTGGCGGTGGCGGTGGCGGTGGCAGTGGGGATACTAGTAGCGGTGTAAACGAAATAACTGGAGAACCGGGTGAGGTAGTAAAAATTGAGCGTATGTTTAACATAAGTGACTCTGACATATTTAACTACCCTGAACTTACAGAGGAAGAAGAAGATGAATTTTTATACCCGTATAAAGAAGGTGGTGCTGTGAGGAAATTTACTAAGGGTGGCGGTTTAGATTACTTAGGTGGCGCACTAAACAACGATATTAAAAACGCCACAACCGGCGCTCCAAAAGAAAAGTTTAGCCTTACTTCGTGGATGGGTGATAACGCCCCTGCGCTTATTGGCGGCGGGTTAGGTGCTTTATTTGGCGCATCTGGGGGGGACGATGGGAAAAACCCGTCCGGGTACCAAGGTGGTATACCAGAATACACTTACGACAGAACACTCAAAGACAATGCCTTTGCCCCTACTATGCTAGATACAGCAGAACAAACAGTGGCACGCCGTCCGGGTGGCATGGGGCGTAGTTATTTTAACTACCCTGAAACAGGTGCATACAATCCTATTATGGAGTCAAGGCTTGACCCTGATTCAACTACTGGCGCTATGCTAATGGACGAGGAAGGAGAAGAGGTGCGGTTCCAGCGCACAATGGGTGGCGCTGCGTCTAGGGCTGCATTGGCAACACAGGCAAAAGAAAAAGCAGCGCAAGACATACTAGACGCTGAAATAGGGCAGGGGGTCATAGATTCCTATGGCGCAAACTTAAAAACAGAAGCTGCCGCTACCACCGCTGCTGAACTTGCCGCAGCAACTGCACTAACTGCGGAGAATACGCGCATTGCAGATGAAGCTGCATTAGATAGAGCTAACAATTTAGCCATTGCTAATGTTCAAGCAGATGCTTTTACACAGGGGCAAGCTGCAAATACAGCTGCCACCACTACTACTGCTGCTGCTGCTGGTACTGGTACTGGTACTGCGGGTGGAACTCCTTCTGCCACTAACTCTACTAACTCTACTAACGTAGCGCTAAACACATTCATAAGCCCTTACCTAAACAAAGTTAATACTAACTCATTAGAATTTGCAGACCTAACGGGGTTAGTTAACAGCGGTTACACCCCAGCGCAAATAGACACTGCGCTGAACATGAAACCGGGGTGGTTTTCCGAGTCACTAGCATCTCCGGGCTATGCTAATTCTCTTGCTGCCCTAACTAATACCACCACCGCTGCTGGTGCTGATAATGATGCCGTTGCTGCGGTACTTACTGCTGATGCTGCTGGTGGCGCCGCTGATGCTGCTGGTACTAATGGTGCCGTTGCTGCGGTACTTACTGCTGATGCTGCTGCTGGTGCTGCTGATCTTACTGGGGGTGCTGCTGATCTTACTGGTGGTACTGCTGCTGTTGATACTAGCGCGGCAGATTTTGTTAATGCGCTTCCTGCTGACACTCTTCTTTCGCAGCAAGACTTTCTTAATATTAGCAATAACAATTTAGATATAGCCGCAGTAGCCGCTCTTTTGAAAACCTCTCCTGCAAACCTTAATAAAGAGATAGAGAATGCTAAATTAAATTTTAACAATCAAGTACAAACAACTCAGGCTTTTACAGACGTGGCCGCTGATGGCAACTACAACACGGACGATGCAGCAATTTTAGGGAGTTTAATTAGCAACAATGCCGCTAGCATTGAGGATGTAGCAACACAATACAGCGTTGATCCTCTACAGGTAATAGGCGCACTGGTGGAAAACAAGACTATGACCGCCGCAGATATTGCGCTGCGTTACGAAGATACTAGCGAATCCCAATTAATTTTCAATTTAATAAACGAGCAGATACTGACTCCTGAACAAGTTGCAGGAGTATATGATCAGTACACCGCCGCTGACATCCGTGCCGCTTACCAAGCTTTAGAGGGAAACATGAGTTTCAGCGGCGGAGGGATGCTAGAAGGAGACGGGTATTACCTAGGTGGGGCTACAGATGGTATGGCTGATCAAGTACCTGCTACAATAGGGGGAGCTGAACCTGCTAGACTAAGCGACGGTGAGTTTGTAGTCCCGGCTGACGTAGTAAGTCATCTAGGCAATGGCAACTCTCAAGCTGGCTCTCAACAACTATATTCAATGATGGACAGAGTACGTAAGGAACGCACCGGTACTACGAAACAAGGTGTAGAAATTAACCCGATGCAACAGCTTCCAGCGTAAGGAAATAACTATGGCTACTACCGGTTTAGAATCTTCGTTATCCCCATGGGCGGGGCCGTATGTAACAAACATATTAGGCAAAGGTGCAGCACTAGCTAGCACCCCCTATACCGCTTTTGGTGGTCCCCTAACTGCCGGGCCTTCTGACTTACAAAACAAAGCATTTCAAGGGATAGGTGCTTTAGGCATACCCCAAGCTACAAGCATGGGTTCTTTTACAGGTTCTGAGTATACACCTCCCACAGCAGCGAATGCCCTAACTGGTGCCACAGCCGCAGAGGGATACTTTGGCCCGGCTTCGGGGAATGTGGTCCAGAACTACATGAACCCTTACTTAGAGGCGGCTCTTCAGCCTCAGTATGCACAAGCTGTTGAAGATTACGGCATGGCACAGAACGAACTGCAAAGCAGATACGCCAAAGCTGGTTCGTACGGAGGGAGCAGGCAGGGTGTAGCGGAGGGTATGTTAGGTGGCAAAGCCCTACAAAACATGTCAGCTATAACCGGACGTGGCTACGAGCAGGCATACGAAAACGCTCAAAATATGTTTAACAAAGACAGGGCTTACGGGTTAGACGCACTGATGCAACAAGCAGATTTGGGTCAGGTACAACGGGATATAGAGGGACAGGGTATGGCCGCCGATATAGCTCAGTTCCAAGAGGAACGAGATTACCCTTACAAGCAGCTTCAGTATCAGCAGTCATTGTTGGAAGGACTGCCTATATCTACGCAAGCTTACAACTTTACTGAGCCAAGCACCCTTAACAAAGCAGCAGGTGGGGCAGGCACTATTTTAGATTTAATGGAACAAATAGGTTTTTTCGGAGGTAACTCCTAATGGCGCAACAAAATAACATGCGACCACAAATACCTGCGGGGATTGCACGATCTCCTCAATTTGCTGCTGCAAGAAGCATAACCCAAGAAGGGTTGCCTGATATGCTTAAGCAGTTATTGGAAGATGAAATAACTTTTAAAGCCATGGATTTACTAGAGGGGTCAGCAAGCGAACAAGATATGGACACGCCAGTAAACCCTAACAGTATTAGAACTACGAACAGAGAAGGGCTTATGGATATGCTGGGCAGTATAGGGCCGGGCATACGACAGCAAGGCCAGCAGATGGCAATGGCTCAAGGGCAAGGGGGCTTACCAAGTCAGCCAACCTCAAACATGACAGAGCAGTTTGCTAGTGGGGGTATTATTGGGTTTGCAAAGGGCGGTATGAAAGACGACAGAGTTAAAACAAAAGCTTATCGTCCCCAGCCAGTTATACCTGTTGGTAACTCAAACCAGCCTATCCCCATGCTAATGCAAAAGTACGGTGGCAAAAAAGTACTTGGGTATTTAGAGGAGAAGAAGGCACTAGATGCAAAAGCTAAAGCAATCTCTGAAGCTGGTTCTGCCGCTGGCTCTATGCAAGTACAAGACCTCAGAAATATGAAGGAGATTTTTTCAGAAAAGTACCGTGACATTATAAGTGAGTCTATGGGTATGGCTGGCGGGGGCATTGTAAGCTTCCAAGACGGCGGTAGGATTAAACGCTTTGAAGAAAGAGTAGTGATTGCTGACGAACAAGTTAGAGCCTACTTAGCTTCTTTAGGTAAGGACATCGCAGACTTTACTGCACAGCAGATAGCCGCAATAAAAGAAACTATGAGTAATACTAACTTAGGCGCGTCTAGTGAAGCGCGTGCTGCAAGACCTGCACAAGTAGCAGATGTAGTTAGAGACATGCTTGATGGCCCAGTTGCCCGATCTCAAAACGATATTATGAGCCAAGTAGGTCGTGGAGCTATGGGGGCTATAGCAGATGCAGTGCCCAATACTGCTCTGTCCCAAGGACAAATAGACGCACGCGAAGCGCAATTAGAAAGCGGTAGGGGCGGTATAGGCGCTGCATTAAGCCGAGGTAACAGCGGGCCATCCGTTACAGATCAACTTTTAGCTGCGGAAAGAAGAAGAGAAGAAGCCAATTTAACTGATGCAGATATTAGGCAAAGGGACAAATACAACCCCGCTGCTTATCGGCAGCGCGTACGGGAAGCAGAGATGGGTAAGCGTGACCCTAGCTATGGGCCGCAGGAAGCCCCTGTGCCGCCTAAAGAAGGGGGTGGACTAATGAACGCCCTTAGAAACACCTACGGAAGTCTAGGAAGAGATATGAACCCTCCAGCGGTGTCTAAGTTCCAACAAGAGTTAATAGACGCAGGCAACGCCAACGTAAACGATCAACTTTTAGCTGCGGACCAAAGGGGGGGAGGCATAGCAAGCAACCTCTCACCTAGTATGTTTGAACGCGTGTTGCCGGGGCTACGTGGACTATACACCGATGAGATGCGGGCTGCGGATGAAGCGGCGGAAAATACGACACTGGCTGAAGGGATGGGCCAATTGCGGGAAGACGTAGGTGGAGTTATGCCCAACTTCGGTAATATTATGCAAGGAGTATCGGAAAACGTCGGGGACTTTGTGGATGAATCCGGTTTAGCTGGCTTAGACTATGAAGGCTTTGCTAGAGGTGTATTGCCAAGAGCTACAGGAGTTGCAACAGATGTTGCGTCTGGAGAAATAGCCCCGTCACTTGGTAGGTACTTAGGTGGATTTGCTAATGATTTAGTTACAGGGCCGGGTAGATTAACAGATAAAATTTTAAATGCAGAATTTTTTGACGAAATGCAAGAAGGTTATTATGGAGAAACACCGGGGACACGAAGTCCAGCGGAGGTGGAGACGGTAGCAAGCATAGTTAATAATGCCCCACCTGTAGAAACACTTAATGCACCTGTCACAGCGACAAACAGAGCACAACTTTTGCCTTCCGACCAAGCAGAGGTTACAGCAGCAAACCTTGTTAATGCGGAAAACGGTATGCCAGCTATTGATTCTTTCGACTCTGAAGTTACTACTACTGACGTAGGTACTGGGGACAGCGCAGAACTGGGAACTTTCTTAGCTGACAGTGCTACTGGGAATATAAGTACAGCCAGCGCAGGATACCAAGCACAGCTAGACGCAGTAATAGCTAGGCAGAACAATCCGCTTGAAGCTATTTCTACTTTCTTGAGGGCTGTGGGGGAAGGAGAGACTGTTAGCGAAGGCATGCAGATTGCAGGTAAGGCACTAGACTCTCTTAGAAGGAGCAATGATGCAGAGCAAATAGCGTTGCTGAAACTACTTGAGACAGGACGTATATCTGAGCAAGACTTCCAGTTAAAACGGCTACAGATACAGAACGAGCAAGATCAAATAGAAGCGTTTGAATCGCGTTCAGAGTTTACTTACCGAGCTTCTATAGCTAGTACTCTTGCAAGAACGCAAAGTGCTTTAATGGATCAATTTAATAAAACTTTTGAAAAGATACAAGATACCGATGCCATGACGGCGCAATTTACTAGTCAAGCAGAAAATTTTGTACTTGCAGGCATGGACAACAAAACCCCTAGTAAAAGGCAGTTAAAGAACTTAAGAAATCAACCTGAGTTTATAGCAGCTGTTACTACAAAAACGGGACAGTTAATAGATGCAGCTACAAAATCTCAAATGGCTAATTCCCAAAGCACCGCTGCTGGTATGATGGGGATATAGCCCCATGGCTTTTGACGTACAAGGCGCGCTTAAGGCAGGTCATTCTGAAGAGGATGTTGCCAAGTATCTGGCTGAAAAAACTGGGTTTGATATAGAAGGTGCTAGGGGAGCGGGGTACGACACACCTGCTATTTTGGACTACACCCTCAATAAACTTAACGCCAACGCACCCACACCTGCCTCTCTTGCACCTGCGCCAACAGTTAGCCAACCTCCAGCGGATGCGGGGAACGATGCAGAAATGCAGCGCCTTATGGCAAAACTTAACGCAGCATCGTCAGAAGGAGGTTCCGGCCTCTTCAGGCAAGCCCTTGACGTACCAGTCCAAGTAGCCAAGGGTGCCGCAACGGGCACACGGTTTCTGGCTGATGTGTTTGGTGCAGACAACCCCGTATCGCAGCAGATTAGCGGGGTAGAAGACTACCTAGACGGACTGCTCTCAGCTCAATCTAAGCAAGATCAACAAGAAGTATCCCGCATTATGCAGGAGGCTGAAGATAAAGGACTAGGCGATCAAATAAGAGCCGGTCTTAAAGCCTTTACTGTTGCCCCCTTAGACTTTGTTTCCAATGCCTTTGGTACTTCTATACCCGTGCTTGCCGCAGGGGTAGGCTCTAAGCTGGCCGGTGCAGCTGCCGGAACTGCTGCTAAAGTGGCTACTGGAGTAGGTGTACTTACTGGTGTGGGTATAACTAAAGATGCTGCCTATACCGCCGTGTACGATGAACTACTTAGCTCAGGGGTAACGGAAACTGAGGCCAAAGCAGCGGCAAAAGAAGCTCAAGCGTACAGTGGTGAGAACCTAGACAGCATAGCACTGGGTGGTTTCCTTGGTGGGGTAGCGTCTAAGTTTGGTCTGGAAGCCACGGTGTTTAAAGCAGGGGTAGGCTCTAAGCTGGCGGCACCGGCGATGGCTAAGACAGTTGCCAGCACAAGTGTGAAAGAAGCAATACCTGAGGGTATGCAAGGTGGTCAAGAACAGCTGACCCGTAACGTAGCCCTACAACGAGAAGGGTTTGACGTGCCTACCACACGCGGTGTTGCTACTGCGGCTACCCTAGAAGGTACAGTAGGTGCGCCTATTGGTGCAGCGGCGGGATACAGAAGTGCACGAGCAGATGCTAGGGATGAAGCTGCGGTGCAAGACTTACGAAAGAGGCTTGACGGTCAAGCGGAGGAAGGCCAAGCGAAGGAAGGCGACTTAGAAATTGTAGGTAGCAACGACCTAACAGAGGAAGAAGAAAATGCGTTAATGGCTGAGTATGGGGAGTATGAGGACCAAGCCGGATTGCTAAGCCTAGCTCAACTCGACGATGCGGACGCGGCGAAAAACGCAGAAACAAGAATACAATATGCAGCAGATAACGACATTACAGAAAAAGTTTTAACCGAGCGGATTGCTGTGGTGAAGGTTGCCCGTGGAATTTTAGACCGTGCCAAGCAGCAAAATTTATCTGACTCCGATGTAAGAAAATTAATGAAGGCACCTACTGGTGCTATACCCCCGGAAACTGGGCTTGAAGACATACGAAGAACAAACCAAGAAACACCAACATCACGTAACTTTTTAGGTCGTGTTGCGGCGATGCGAAAAAACAGAAACAATTTAAGCGGGGCACCTAGGAAGGCGGTGTCATATTTTCTGGGGCCGAATAAAAATACAGAGGTAGACCCTAACGTGGGGTTGTTCAACTTTGCTTATGATGTAGCTACGGATCGGGCTATTACTGAAGCAAGTATAGAAGAAAGAAGGGGGAGCCAAGAAAACATACCAGATAGCAAAAAAATTAAAGAAGCTATGGGTGCGCCTAAAGGCAAAAAGGGATTACAACCGGTAAGAACACTTAAACAACAAAAAGATATTAACAAAGCTGCCAGTTATTTTAGAGACATTGCAGACCCGGAAACTATTGTGCGGTTTGATAACTTAGTAGAGAGCATTAAGCAACGTCACCAAGATAGTATAGTAGACCAAGCGCGATCAATGCGCCTTGCGGAAAGTTTAAATACAAAAGCAGAGGTAGATGCAGGAGCAGATGCAGGGGCTGCCGTAAATGCAGAAGCACAGGTAGAAGCGGATGCAATAGCAGATGCAGTAACAGAAGAACAAGCAGACACAGGCGCAACAGAAGGGCGTGTTAGATCAAAACTAAAGCCACAAACACGGCCTTCACCAGCTACAATTTTTGAGGTGCCTACTACAGATACGGGGCAAGTTGCGGCTCCGCTTAACCCAAAAGTACAGGCAGAGCAAAACGTAAGAGCAAAACTAAACATAACGCGGCCCCCCCGTAAGGGATCAAAAGCTCGTGCAGCTTACGATAATAAGGTGGAAGCTGAAACTCAAAAGATAGCAAAGCAAGCTGAAACTGACTTTGAAAACATAACTTCGGAAGACATTGCCGAGCAAATGGAAGAGCAAGGTATAGCTCCCCCCGAAGTTAAGCCTAAGTACAAAGGCGTAAACATAAACCCTGACGTTGTTGCTATTGCCGAGTCAGGCAATTTAAACAGCACTATAGATAGGCTCTTAGAAACTTTACCTAAAGAACTACGCCCCATAGTGCGCCAGATGCGCCGGATGGCTAGTGCTACTAAAATAGAGATAGCACCTTTTAAAGGTCCACGCGCTGGCAAATACGACTCTGGCACTAACACAATAACGTTAAACCCAGATGGAGGACTAACTACAGGTGTGTTCTTTCACGAGCTAGCACACGCGGCCCTAGCGCGTAGGTTAAACGATCCTAATTCTGAAGCTGCTCAAGAGTTTTTTAAATTCTTTTCAATGGTAAAAGACCAGATGGGCGATGCTTACGGTGGCACTGACCTTCATGAGTTTGTATCTGAGCTAGTTAGCAACACTAGGTTTAGGATTTTAATACAGGATATTAAGCCCCCGAACGGCAAAAACCTTTGGGAGACTATACTCGATTCAATCGCACGTCTGTTTGGTGTTACCCTAAAAGAAAACACAAATGCGTACAAAGTATCCTTAGAGTTTATTGACGGGATACTAAGTCTCGATCCGTCTATTGAGCCTCCTCCACTAGAACGAGTTTTTTACGCTGGTGTAAGTCCTGACGTTGTAGCGAAAGATGCTATAAAAAACACGCCCCCGTTTAGCAAAACTAAATGGGCTGCGGCAATGGATGGCATGCGGGACAACAAAAAGACGCTGGCAGCAGGACTCAAATTCTTGCGAATGGACAACTTTGTTGAGCTGTACGGTAAAGCACTCCCTAGCATTGCGGATATTATAAAATTTGTAGAGCAAAGGCAGGGGTACCAAGAAAATAGAGTAGAGCAAAGTCAGAAGACATACAGAGTATTGTTGGCGTTGACAAAACGACTACCCGTAGATATGAGAAAGTTAGGTACGTTGGCCTTAAAAATACGTAAAGCTGGAGTAGACATATTAAGTACCAGTGGAACTGAAGTAGAAACTCCTGCTGGCAACCCAGCTTTTATAGCAAAGTTTATAGCACAAAGAAAAGCGGCGGGATTACCTGCACCTACTAAAGCAGAGATAGATGTAAAACTAGCGGATATTAAAAAGTATCAGGCCGAGTTCAATCGACTAGATAAAGACGTACAAAAAGCGTACAAAGCTATGCGCTTAGACTACGATGAGATGTTCAAAGAGTTTAAAGATTTTTCTTTAGCTGCTGTTTCCGATGAAGCCCTGCGTAAGAAAATGGAAAATGATTTTATAATCAAGGAGCCTGTAGCAGGGTATGTACCTCAAAGAAGGTTCGGAGACTTCGTGCTCCAGTTTACCAATAAGGCTGGCGAGTACACGGTTATTACATGGGAGTCTAGGGCTGATCGGCAAGATTTTATAGAGCAAGAGGGTTTAACTGAAAGCCTAGGCGTTAGCCCTGAAACAGGGGATCAAACCGCGCTAGACCCAGAAAATACTAGCCAATACATAGTTACAAACAACGTAAGAGAAGGCGCTAAGTCTGCTTCACCCCCTCCGGGTAGTTTTGTGGCAGATTTGTTTAGTAATATAGACAAGGCTGCTCTTGAAGAACAAGCTACTCTTACCGACCCCACTGCTATAGAAGCAGTTAAAGCAGCAGCGGAAGCGCAGAAACAAGTTATCTATGAAACTTACTTAGACTTGTTTCCAGAAAATTCTTTGGTAAGAAGTTTTAGAGAGTCTAAAAATATTGAAGGTGCGTCCGAAGATTTAGCGCGAGTGTACGGGGACACTATGGTGCGACTTGCCCGTAAGATGGGTAACGTTCAGTTTAACGAAAAAATACGGCAGGCGTTTACCAGAGTAGCAAAGGAAGCTGCAAAGTATGAACGCGGCCCCGGTGCTAAAGAATTTAATCCTTTAGACATACAAGCTGTCGGCACTGAAATTAAAGACCGAGAAGGATTTGTTTTAAACCCAGAGTACTCTAGTCCAATAAGGCTGCTGTCCATGGGCAGTTTTACTTTGTTCCTAGCAGGAAACATATCTTCTGCAATGGTCAACTTAACTTCCATCCCTCTACTAGGGCAGCCATTACTAAACCGTGACTTTGCAGGCAGAGAAGTAGCTGCGTTAACTACAGCTATGAAACTTGCAATTAACTCTAGCTGGAAAACTACAGAAAAAGCTGCCGACAGCCCTTACAATTACAAAGGACTGTACGACTTTTTAATGGAGCACGCCGCACTTAAGCACACCATGGCGCGTGAGATTATGGAAGGGGGACGGCAATCCTCTGAAGAGTTTGACACTTTGTCTGCCAAGGTAATGAACTTACTGTCCATGCCCTTTAGCGTAACAGAAGAATACAACCGCGCTACCATAGGTATAGCAGCGTATAAGCTTGCTATAGACAATCCTAAAATGGTGCCCGCAGAGTACAGAAGTGAGAAAGGTGCTCAAGAGTACGCGCTTAAAATGGTTAAAGATGTAAACACTTCGGGGATGGCGGCTACTGGGCCTCGTCTTATGCAGGGTGATTTCGCGGGGGGTATAGGACGCGCCACGTTTACCTTTAAGTCTTTCCTTTGGCAAAGTGCATACGTAACAGCGCGTGCGTTTCACCAGTCTATCAAAGGAGAAACTGCTGAAGTAAAACGGGCTGCGTTTAGGCAGTTTATGCTTATAAATGGGATGAGCTTTTCTATAGCAGGTTTGTTTGGCATGCCATTCTTTGGTGCTATATCCACCCTTGTGAACATGGTGGCGGCTCTGGTTAACACCTTAGACGATGATGAAGAAGAACCGTTTAGCGCAAGGCGAGAGATGATGCTTGCCTTCCCGGAGTGGATGACTAAAGGGCCAGTTAACTACTTAACAAACATAGAAGTGTCTAACAGGGCTAGTGTAGCTAACGGGTTATTGTTTAGAGAAGACCCATACGAAATAGAAAAGTTTGGGTACGTAGGGTCGGCTATGATGCAAGCGTTTGGCCCCATGGGTAACTTTGCCCGCAATGTGCCTTACGGTATGCGTTTAATGGCAGAAGGAGATTTGTCTAAAGGCATAGAGCAGATGGTACCTAGCTTTTTACGCAACGGGTTAAAAACGTTCCGCTATTTAGATGAAGGAGTAGTAACAAACGACGGCATATCTATTAAGGATGACTTGACTGGGTGGATGCTAGCCAAACAGTTCTTTGGTTTTAGCCCAGCAGACTTGTCTAGCATTTACGAAACACGAGCGTTAGCTAAAGAGTACGAGCAGAAAGTAATGAAGAGGCGTTCCGCACTACTTAAAAGTAGGTTCATGGCTATTACCAGCGGGGATAGGGAGTTACTCAGGGAAACTAACAGCCGCTTGGCCCAGTTCCGCCGAATGTACCCCCGCCTTATAAACTCTCGTACTTACGAAAGTTCTTTTAAATCACGGCAATCTGCACAACGAGAATATACTTACGGTTTGCGCTTTGACAAAAACTTTAGGTCGAACCTAGACGTGTACTTCGATAGGCTTGATACAACTCCTTAGACTCTCCATACCCGGATGCCCCGCACCCCATCATCTATGACTACTTTAGTAACCACTTTGTACTTAAGTCGTTTTGTTTCGCCAAGGATAATGGGCTTACAGCGAGGTGGGTCAAGGCAAGGGATGAAGAACGAACACCCCTTACGGAAAGCTTTCCAGTTAATCTGGTACTTCACTTTCTCCACCTTCATCGCTATCCCCCTTGGCGTAGGCGGCTACATCTATCCCGTACTCGGCATGGTTACAGTTAAATATAATGCACCGCACGTTAGAGAATGAGAATTCCATACCTCTGTCGATACGAACATTTTTTGTATCTACGCAGAAACCTACTGTCTCGAAACGTTTCTTTAACTGGTTGTAGTCAATCTGTTCCCCTAGGCAATGCTTTTTAAACTCTGCGACGGGGGTGTACATTCTGTTGGTATCAGGCTCGTACCGAATAATAGGCTTACCCTTGGCGTGAGGCTCAAGGTCTGGCCCATGTTCCTTACCCGTCCTTTGGTCTACATTAGAATCCACTACTAAAATGCTGGCATGGTGCTTAAATATATACGACCCTAGTATAGTTGCGTCGTTATCCTTTGGAGGTTTAATTTCTGATTTCATTTGAATAATAGCGGGAACTAAAACATCTGTTAACCGTCGGTTGGCTAATTTTACGATGCTCTGGTT
>Ga0308000_10000670_pt1 | contig 13999 bp, 8 predicted proteins | sample Neamet3_FD_203877 | JGI IMG/M metagenome (GOLD analysis project Ga0308000, IMG submission 203877) | Marine microbial communities from water near the shore, Antarctic Ocean - #3 | ecosystem: Environmental > Aquatic > Marine > Unclassified | place: Southern Ocean | collected 2014-06-04 | reverse complement strand
TTAAAATCCCAAACTGAAGCTGTATGACAGCCTGATTGGTAAGCTCCGTCCACAGTTGGTGAAATAATTGTAGCTGCCATAGCCTCTAGCTCTTGTGAAGTCATTGAACCAGTAGTATCTTGAGACCCAACAATATTCACTTTTACTCTGACATCAGACCCTGCGTGCAGAACAGTATCCGTTTGCACGCCTACTGCGTTTGCATTAAATATTTTCTCAACTGCTGTTAGACCTTGATCTAGATGGAAAATTTCCTTCGAAGGTGCAAACGCAGATTTAAAATCAATACCGAGCGTTTCACAGGCAAAACTTTGTAGCTTTTTGCCAAACACTATTGCATATGAGCCTCCAGCTTTCATGAATTCTACTTTTTGTGGGGTAAAGGACGAAGACAAATCAACTAGTTCTTCGTCACCTTTTTCATTATACAGCATTTTATTTTTTGTATTAATCTTTAGAACAGTTCCTGTTTCGACAGAGTAAACCTGCTCAAGCACAGGATTATCATCATTATTAATAATAGGATTACCATCAGAATCTAATTTTTTAACCCAGTTCTTAAGATCTAATCCAATACCTCCAGTTACACCTACAGTTGTTAAAAAGATGGGAGAAATTCCATTTGTTCCTGCAACAATAGGTGCATTGTTTACAAAAGGCACATATGGGCTAGCTTTCATTCCGGTCCATAAGGCAACATTATTGACGCCAGACATCCTAGAAGATCCAACCCCCATTGTTCCTTTTTCTGCGATTAACATCACACGTTTACCTGGATTTAGTTTTTGAAGTTCTTTGATTTTGACCTGTGCCACCTCTGAAATCATACACTTACCGTGAAGCTCACGATCTGCCCTTGAGTGGGCTTGATTTCCTGGAGACAACAAATCAGTAGATATATCTCCTTCGGCCGCTATATAAGTAACAACCTCAATTTCTTCTTCAATATCTGGAAGGTTTGTATAAAACTCGGCTTTGGCATAACTTTCCAGTATGTCTTTAGCAATTGCATTTCCACTTGCATAAGCCACTTTAAGGCGTTCTGTATCTGCTTCATACAACAAAACCTGCGTTTTGAGGATGTCTGCAGCTTCTTGAGCGATCAATAAATCAGAGGTCAAAGCTAAATCTAGAAGAACTTCAACAGATGGACCACCTTTCATATGAGACAGTAGTTCTAAAGCGAAAGTCGGTGAAATTTCTTCTACAAGAGCATCACCGAGAATAATTTCTTTTAAAAACTTTGCCTTCTCATTAGCGGCACTAGTTGTTCCAGGAATCGTATTGTATATAAGAAAATTAAGAGAGGCCTCTTTATTACTATTGCCACTATCCTTAATTTGAAAAACCAGTTCTTTTACTAACGCACCATCTTCAATCGGTTTAGGCTTAAGATCCTGTTTTTTTCGTTTTTCAATCTCATCTAAATAAGCTGTATATAAAGTCATGTTTATTCCTAAAAAACCATTATTAATTGGAGCTTTACAGCTGATTGGCGGCCTCTTATCAATCCAATATAAAGATGAATATTATGCGTTGGTATACTAATTTCGTCAAGATGCATTATGTAATAAAAGTTTCTAAAACATCTAATTAAAACTAGATTATACTCATAACGAAGTGTTTTATAGGTTACTTCATTACGTATATTAAATAGATACTAGCTAGATCACCCCTTTTATTGTAACTGAAAATATCAAACAATTTTATAAACTATTCTAATATGTCAGTTAATCGGTAAAGTGATTTTTCTATATAATCTGCTTTATTTTCACTTTTATGTTTTAAGCCAATTCGATTATGCCAATAAACATCCATTCCCATTGCCTTTGCTCATTCAACATCAAAAGGTGATCCTGCTACAAATAATGTTTTTTGTGGAGAAGATTACAATTTTTTAAGAATACCCTCGTACATTTTTGGATGTGGTTTATAAAAACCAATCTCTTCAGCAGTAACTGAACAATCAAAGGATATGTTGATCAATTTAATTGCTTCATTTCCTTCTTTAATAGAACAGTTAGTGGCTATTCCAAGTAAATAGTTCTTACTAAGAACTTTTAATACCTCGTCGACTTCTCGCCAAGGCCTTAGAGAAGACCATTGTTGGATGAGGTTTTGTGCTATTTTAGAATTCAAGCCTACATCTTCAGCTGCTGATAATACTAAATCTTCATATTTCTTATAATTAAATGTACTATATGTGATTTCAAGATATCGTGCTCTCCATTTACGCCCCATCAACTCTGATCCAGCTATTTCATTCCATAAAGACCAAGAGTCTATTAAGCCTGTGAGCAAATCAAAAACTACAGCATCATATTTACATTTATTCATTATAATCTCTAAATTTAATAGGTCATAATTTCTTACCAACCATTAGTTCTAGACCATGTGTCTGTAATCATATTATTTTCTAATATATTATAATTTGTAAATCCAGCACAGGTCAAACAAGAGTGATTAGGCAAAATTCTAACTAAACTTCCTATTGGTAATTTATCAAACCAATCAAGATTATAAATATTTATTGAGCCATGCTCTTGATGAATTTCAGATACATTAAGTCCTAACAAAGGTATTCCTGTGTCTTGATTACAAATCAAACCAAATCCAGCTTCAGGCATGAATTTATTTGCACTAGTATCTTTTGATAACGCTAATGAACCTGCATCAATGATTATTTTTTTCTTTTCATGATTATGTCCTATTACACTCGCTAGGATAGTTATTGCTATGTCTTCAATTTTACAAATACCTCTAGAAGCTTGTGCTAAATCCCAAAACATATATATACCTGCTCTAACCTCAGTTATATCATTAAGATGTGAAGCGAATAACATAGTTGGAGTTGAACCAATGCTGATGATTGGTTGAGGTTGATTAAAATTCACGATATTTTTAACAGAAGCTAGTGCATCTTCACGTTCTTTATTAGCGATTGATAAAATTTCCTTTTTATCATTGGTTGAATAGCTATGGCCTGCGTGTGTTAAAACACCAACCAAATGAGTATTATTACAATTACTAAATATTTTAGATATTTCTAAAATATTTTGATCTTTAAAACCTATGCCACTTCTTCCTTCACCACAATCTATCTCAATTAAAATTTCAAATTTTGCATTATTCAAATTACTAAAATCTACAACCGCTTTTGCAACAAAAATAGAATCTAAAACTAAACGAACCAAACAATTATATTTTTGCTGAATAAAATTTAATCTAGTTAATTTTCTTGGTATAATACAAACTGCATACAATATGTCTTTAAAACCAGCAGAAGCAAAATATTCAGCTTCTTGAAGTGTCGATACTGTTATAGGTCCTATTTCTTGATCGAGAGCTATTTTTGCAATTTCAATACTTTTTGGTGTTTTAACATGAGGTCTAAGTATAGTGTTTAATTGAATACATTTTTGCCTTGCCCTAAGGCAGTTTTTTTCCAAGATTTTTTTGTCTAGAATCAAACAAGGTGTCTCGAGTTCTTCTAAATTATTTATTTTCATATTCTTTGACTCCATAATCTATACAGAAAGTTAAAGATTTTTTTTAGTTTATCAAAGTTTTTATTCTTTAAATATAGGATTTATTTTTAAGAAAATATTTGTAGAGACAGCCTGACAAATGCTTTTTTGCACCACATTTAAAGTAAAGATTTAATCAATATATATTGAATTAAAAGATTTGGTAGGGATACCCGGAATCGAACCGGGAAGCCTTGCGGCACTGGTTTTTGAGTTAGTTGATGACACTAATGTATAGTCAACATAGTCAAGTAATTCGAGGCATACTATAGGATAATTATATCTCCTCTTTATGTATTGTAAACATAGTCAGGCCAGTTTGGTTGTTTTTCGTACACTTTTTCGTACACTGAGTTTAATAGATATAAAGAGCCTATTGATTTTAATTTTTTTGCTTCTTTAGGAAAATTAGAGGTAATATCAACGCCAACTAATTTATCTTCCATACCTAAAAAATAAATGATTTCAGTAATTGATCCTCCAGCCACAACAATTTTAGATCTAGACATTGATTGCTCGCAAATCGCATAAGCATTTGATATTGACAATAATAGAATTAGAATAATTATTCGCATTTTTTACCTTCATAAATATTTTTAATTTTTAACAATTATTTTATGGAAATGACTTTTTAATTTCAGATACTAAAAATTCCTTAAAAGCCTTCACCCTGGGATCATTTTTTAATTGATCTTTAAATGAAAGAGAAATGTTTAATTCAGGTCCCATTAATTCAGGTAAAATTTCAGTAAGTGAATTCATATCAAACTCCATCCAATCTGGTAAAGAAGCAATACCCATTCCTATTTCAGCAGCCTTAGCAATACCCGAAATACTTGAGACTTCTAAAACTGACTTTCTAGGGTTTTTATCATCTCTACCAATGAATAAAAGCCAATTTAATCTATTTCTATCAAGCGGTGGTTGTGCTGTTTCACCATAAGAAATTATACGATGGTCGTCCAATCCTTGAATATCATAAGGCACTTTGTTTTTTTTAAGATACTGTCTAGATGCATAAGTTTTGTATCTACATTTTGCTAAATTAATTTGAATATCGTCTTGAGAAGAGCTAGGTGTCATTCTAATTTCAACATCTGACTCCATATGTACCACCTTAGGTTCTGAATCTCTTAAATTTAAGGCAACTTCAATATTTGGATATTGTTCATTGAATTTCAGCATATTAGGTGCAACCCAAAGTGATCCAAAAGCATTTGTTGCTGAAACCCTTAATTTTCCTGCCGGAACATCGTCATGATGTCTAATTTTATTATGAATTTCTTCAATAGATTCAGCTAAATTTGAAACATGAGAGAGCAAAGATTTACCTTCATTTGTTAAATAGATACCATTAGATTTTCTCAAAAAAAGTTTAGATCCAATTTCATGTTCTAGAGATTTCATTTGTCTACTAAGTGATGATTGGCTTTGATTTAAAATTTCTGAAGCGTGAGTGATGTTACATGTTTGTGCAACGATATTAAATAATTTAAGTCTGTCCCATTTCATATTATTATAATAGTAAGAATGATAACGATAATCAATATCAAAATTATAGATTTATTATTTTTTAATAAACATCCCTAAGATATCTTTTCTCTCTTTTTAAATTATTTAAGTAATCAAATGCCGCATCAAAAGAAATATTAGAACATTCCATAATTATTTTAATTATCATATCCTCAACATCTTTAGCCATACGATTAGCATCTCCACATATATACAAATAAGCACCTGATCCTAACCAATTGTAAAATTCGTTTTTATTTTCATACATTATATTCTGAACATAAATTTTGTCTTTTTGATCTCTAGAAAAAGCTAAATCTAATTTATTTAAAACCCCAGAGGACAAGTAATCTTCAAGTTCATTTTTATAAATGAAGTCATCATTTTTTGTTTGGTCTCCAAAAAATAACCAATTCTTTCCTGAACTATTTCTATATTCCCTTTCTTGTAAAAAAGCTCTGAAAGGTGCAATACCCGTACCTGGGCCAATCATTATTATATCTTTATTGTCATCTGGTAACCTAAATGATTTATTTGGTGTAAAGAAAACTTTTATATTTTCACCAAGAGCACAGTCATCAGCAAGAAAAGTAGAACAAACACCATTATATTTTCTTGAATCTTTTTGCCATCGCACAGATGATACAGTCAGATGTACTTCATTTTTAACTTTATTTAAACTTGATGAAATTGAATAAGTTCTATGTTGTAAAGATTTTAAAAGGGCAAGAAACTCATTAACATCAATTTTAAAGTTGGGATTAATATTCATAAAATCTAGAACATCCATACCCCATTTATAATTTTCAAGTTCTTTATTGTTATTTTGATCAATAATTGACTTTAATTTTTTATCATTTGAATTTTTTGCAATATATTCTATCAACTTCTTTGTAGGAGTGAGTATTTCAAATTTTTCAGTTAATAACAATCTAATGTAATTTTCGTAACCTCCCGGTACAAAGTCAAATTCAACTCCTAATCGTTCAATGATTTTGTTTACAAGATTTTGTTTATTTATTGGGAAAATACTCAATGAATCACCAACTTCGTATTTTAAACCACTATCTCGTAAATCAATCTCATAATGCATGATCTCTTTATTTGAATTAACGCCAGAAAGCATTCTATTCGATAAAAGTTTTGCACTATATGGATTCTTTCTATTGTATTCCTTTAAATTAGAAAGATCATTTAATTTTTCTTTTGTGACTTGAGTCTCTGGTTTCCATTTGGTAATTAATGATGAAATCCATTTTTCAGATAATTCTTCATAATCAACGTCACAGTCAACACGATCTTGCATTCGAGTAGCCCCGAGTTGTTCAAACCTAGTATCAATAAGTTTCCCAGCATGACAAAATTCTTCATATCCTGTGTCACCAAGAGCTAGAACAGAATATTTAATATTACTTAAGTTAGGAGCTGTATTTGCTGATAAAGCATCCCAAAAGAGTTGAGCGTTATCAGGCATCTCACCTTCTCCATATGTGGAAGTAATAATAGCTACATTTTCCATATTACCTAAAATATCCATTGTTATATTGTCTAAAGAATTAACATTTGTTTTAAACCCTGCATCATTAGCAATTTTAGACATATCTTCAGCTATCGCTTCTGAATTACCAGTTTGTGTACCAAATAAAATATCTAAATTTATAAGATTTTTGTTATGATCTTGAATTAAACTATTATTAGTAACGGAGACAGATTGTTTCATGCCAGCAATAAAACCTGAGATCCAAGCTTCTTGGTCATAACTAAAGGGTTTTATGTCTTCACCAGTTTCAATTTTCTTATATTTATTCATTTTAACAATCTCAGTTTTATATTTTAGACAAAACTATGAAGTGATTTTTCAAAAAATAATTCTTCATAAGAAGGCATATTGTGAATAATTTTTCTGTTCTTATTTTGCTGATAAATTATCCAACCATAAGTACTTGGACTGTCAATTGAAATAACATTTCGTAACCTTAAGGCTGATTTATAATCATCAATTCTTTTATTAGATATTAATACTGACAATTCATCATCGTTATATTTAGATATAGCATCTTTTGAAAACTTCAATAGCTGGGATACAAGATTAAAATCTTCAGTTAAGATTAAGTCTCTAATTGTTTTTGAGCTACCTGGAACAATAAGAGTTTTTGCTGTTTCATATATCTTCCAATTATTTAAAAGTTCATGAGTTTTTCCTTTATCTATCTCATCAGCATTAGGAACATGACCGTCTAAGACATATTTACCATCTTTCCATATTTTTTTTAGTTTCTGTATTTGAAATTTAACCATGTAAGAAGATAATTCTTCTAATATTTCTTTTCTAGTTTTGGATTTTAAAATTTCTTCGTAATCTTGATACTGTAATAAAGATTTCGGCGTTACAAAAGAAAAGTTATTTTTTTCTATACTCCAATTATCTAAAATATATTTGGCTTTATTAGATCCTGACGCTTCAAAGTGCCATTTCAATAAATTTTGTATGGTATGTTCATGTATGTTTGAAATTTCAGTATTTTCAGATAATTCTCCAATGAAAACAGACTCTGTACTAATAAAATTACTTAATTTTTTATATGGGTCATATTGATATAAAAATCCTCCAGACATTCCATTTCCATAACCTCTTGAAAAAGAACCTAGGTTTAAAATAGTTCCATTGGTCATATATTCACCACAATAATCGCCAACTCCTTCAACAACAGCTGTCGCACCTGAATTTCTAACAGCAAATCTGTCACCTGCTTGACCTTCAACAAATAATTTTCCTCCTGTAGCACCAAACAAAGCAAAATTACCTATCAAAACATTTTGAATTATATTTTTATTATTATTTGTTGGAGATTTGATAATTATTTCTCCACCAGAGCAAGATTTACCAACTCCATCATTACATGTCCCAATATGTTTAAATACCATACCATCATTACAAAATGCTGCATATGATTGCCCAGCGGAACCATCTGTATTTATGAAAAGTGATTTGAGTTTTAAGGACTTTCTACCAGAAGGAAGAGTAAAAAAACGAGATTGCCCTAATTCACTGATTTTTTGTTCGTAGTTTAAATACCTTTCAATATCAATTGAAAGTTGTCCACCAAACGTTTTATTTCTATTATTAAGCGTAATTTTTTTTGATGACATTGTATCATCTTTTGAATAATTAAATTTTTCTAAAAACCAGTGATATAGATTTTGGTCATGATCATAGTTTTTTTCAAGATAGATTGGATTAAAAATTTCCAGATTATCTACCTGCTTCAACATCATTTTAAGGTTAAGTTGCCCTACAGAAGATTTATGATTTATTAAATGTAATAAGTCAGAACGGCCTCTAATATCTTTAAGAGATTTAAAGCCATTATTAGCTAAAATTTCTCTTACCTCATGTGCAATATTTAAAAAATATTGTGCTAGTGCTCTTGGGTCACCATCAAACAATTCTGAATTTGTTGTTAAGCCAGCCGGACATTTAATGTTACAATTTTTTGCCATGACACATTTCAGCATCATCATTACCGAAGTTCCAAACTCAAAACTGTCAGCGCCCAATATAGCTGATTTCACGACGTCAGTACCTGTTTGATGCGCTCCAGAGCAACGTAAGATTACCTTTTGTCTTATTTTATTAATACATAGGGCTTGGTTAACTTCAGCTAATCCAATTTCTGCAGATCTTCCAGTATATTTTAGTGATGTTACAGCTGCCGCACCAGTACCCCCACTACCACCTGCTATATTTATTACATCAGCTCCAGCTTTAGCAACACCGACAGCAATAGTACCTATACCATCAGATGATACAAGCTTTACAACAACCTTGACTCTAGCTGCTTTTGCATCATGTATCAGTTGAGCTAAATCTTCAATTGAGTAAGTATCATGATGGGGAGGAGGAGAAACCAACTCAACGCCAGGAACGGCACCTCTAGCAGCAGCTATTTCAACTGATACTTTAGCTGCAGGTAACTGTCCACCTTCTCCAGGCTTTGCCCCTTGTCCTATCTTTATTTCAACTTGTTCTAACATTGGATCAGCAAGATATCCTGCCCAAACACCAAAACGACCGGAGGCAAATTGTTTAATTTTAGATGCACGAATGGTACCATATCTTGACATATGTTCTCCCCCTTCACCAGAGTTTGAAAGTGCTCCTACCATGTTAGTACCATGTGCTACTGCTTCGTGAGCATTTGAAACTAACGCACCATGACTCATAGCTCCTGAAGCAAAAGTTTTTGTAATCTCTGAAGCAGGCTGAACTTGACCTAACTCAATCGAATTAGGTGCTGTCTTAAAATTTGAGAAAAAATTGTCAGCTTTACTTTTTGCTCCAAATTGTAAATGTTGGTTTTTAATCAACATTTCAGAAACATCATCTTTAAAAACTTTTTTCAAAGAAATAGAAAAGTTTTTAATTTTGATATTAATGTTTTCCCTATTACTAAATGTAACACTGTAAATGTTTCTTTGAATTTTCTTTACTATTAATCCCTTTATTAAAAAATTATTGTTACCAACATAATCTAACTTTAGTAGTTCACTAGTAAAATCGTCTGCGTCAATTGTGTTTTCAAAATTTAGGGGAAAGTCAAGCACATCTCTTAATGCAGCTGGTCTAACTAACCTTTCTTTTCCAACCAATTTTATAAAATTAAAGTAACCAGGAGTGATTTTAAAATTATCAATTTGTTTATCACTTAATGAATCAAAACTAGTATTTTTGTAACCTGCGTCAGTAATACCATAAGCGTCCTCCATTTGATTAATAGTGAAAAAACTAAATCCCTTAGTATCTTCTGAATTACTTAGTTTTTTGAACGATATTTTTTCTTCTGTTAAGTCAACAAACTCTCTTACTGCTGTTATACCATAAGAATGACCTGCACCTTCCGAACGCTCCTTAAAAAGCCCAAGGATAGGAATGTCTTTCTCATTATTTACAATTTTAGATCTTAAGTGCCAATCAAGAGAACTTTGGGCAATAGTTTTAAATCTTACGCCCCCAACAGGAGAAAACATGTTAGGAAAATATTTTTTTAATGAGGGATCAGATGTATCTAAATAATTAGGTTCAAAAAATTCGCCACCTGAGTAACTTTCTACAGTGCATAATCCTACCTTACCCATAATTTTCATAAGTGATTTTTCAGAAGCTTTAATAAACTTGTTGTAAGCTAAAATTTCATTTTGTGAGTATTTTTCTTTTATTCTCATTTCAACACATAATGGGTAAATTGCGGCGGCTCCGAAACCTAGTGTGCACGCTACATGATGCGACGAACAAATCTGACCACTTTCAACTATAATTGAAACATTAAAACGTAAACCCTCATTAATAAGACTTTGATTTATGGCTGAAACTATAAGAATCAATGGTATTACTGCCTTTTTTGCATCAACGTTGGCATCTGAAATTATAATTATTCCACCACTAGATGATGCAAATTCACATATATTTAAACAAATTTTTTCAATTTGATCTTTTAAAATTTGTTCATTATTTTGAACGTTTTTATGGTCAGGTTCATATAAAATTTCAAAGTTTTTAATTGGAGTATAATTCTGATTTTTAATTCTATTTAAATCATCAAGCTTTAAAATAGGTGAGTCTATAATTATTTGTGAAGATTTCTTATTTAAATTTTTGATTTTAGAGCCTAGTGAAACCCTTAGTGTCATTCCATCTGCTTCTCTTATAGAGTCTAGAGGGGGGTTAGTCACCTGTGCAAACTTTTGTGAAAAATATTTAGCCATACCACCTTCTTGATCAGACAATGCATTAATTGCATTGCCATAACCCATCGCAGAAACCTTTTCCGCTCCAGTTTCAAGCATCGGGTCCAAAAAGAATCTAAAAGTTTCTTGATTATGGTGATAAGCAACGTATTTAGCCGAAATATTATTAATATCATCTATTGAATTTTGATTTCCATTAAATTGTTCAATTTGGTGCAGCTTAATACTGCACTCATGTAAAAGTTTTTTATAATCAGTTTTAGAAGATAGAAGTTTTAATGTAGCTTCTGTATTATATGTTTTTTGTTCTTTATGGTTGTAATATAGGATACCTCCTGCCTCTATTCTTCCCCTAGAAATAATTTCATCCTCTGGAAAAGTTATTTGTCCTGCTTCTGACATTGCTGATAAATACTCAACAGTTTCAATAGTTCTCAATGGTCTAAGACCTAATCTATCAAGTCTTGCACCAATAATATTTCCATCTCCAAATATAAGAGCCGCTGGACCATCATTTTTTTCTTCAAATAATGAAAAATATTCAAACATTGATATAATGTCTTCTGATAAACTTTTGTCATTCTCCCATGCTGGTGGCATCATAGAAATTACAGCAGACACTATATCTAATCCATCTTCAAAAATTCTATTTTGTAAGGTTTGATCTAATCTACAGCTATCAGATTGACCCTTTGGCCTTATAATATTTTTATTTTTAGATTTATATGCTGCATTTTCTGATAAAATATTCTTTTTATTTGTATTTAATTCTCCATTATGGGCTATTAATCGAAAGGGTTGAGCCATAAATGGATGTGGTTCAGTATTTGTTGAAAATCTTGTATGAAAATATAAAGAAAAAATCTTATGCGATTTATCGTTTAAATCTTTAAAATATGGTATAATTTCATTTGACTTTAACCTACCTTTTAATACCTGTAGTTTTCTTGATAAGGAAAGAGGATACAACTCATCTAACTTCTTATCTTTAAATGCAATTGCTTCAATGTCGAGTAAACATTGGTGTATAGATTTATCTATATCTTTATCATTAATATTTTGAATACTAAAAATAAATTGCTTTATTGTTAGCTGAGACGATTGAGATATTTCATTCAAAACTGATTTATTTACAGGCACGTCTCTTGATTTAATAAGTTTAAATTCGCTATTGCCTAAAGTTTTAATAATCAAGTCCTCAGCTATAATTTTATTAACTTTATTTTTTGGAATAAAAAAATTGCCAACTACAAATTTTCCATATTTTAATGTTTTATTGGTTATTTTTGAAAAAAAATCTACTGATAAATCAATTGATATTCCTGCACCATCTCCAATACCCTCAGAAGACATTCCACCACGGTGGGGAACTGAGCATAGAGCTTCATGGGCCTTTATTAATAAATCATGAGTTTGTTTACTATTTTTTTTAGTAATAAAACCAACACCACAACTGCTTTTTTCAATATTATGGTCGTATAATAATCCTGATTTTTTCATGTTATTCATTTCAATTCCGTTCAATTATTAAACTATTTAATGCAAAATGAATAAAATTTACTCTGTTATTTATAGATTACGGACATGCAAAAAAAGCAATTCACTAAATTTTGTAACAATATTTGTTAAAAAAAACTGTTCAGTGCTTAAAACAAATATAAAAATTTAGTTTTAGAAGGAACTTCGTCGTAAATGAGACAAAAATTTTAATATTAATGCATTAATTAAGCTTAAAGAATGAATCGTACATAATTAATCTTATAAAATTATTTTAAGTTTGGTAGGGATACCCGGAATCGAACCGGGAAGCCTTGCGGCACTGGTTTTTGAGACCAGCGTGTTTACCTATTTCACCATATCCCCATAAACTTAAAAATTTATAGTCTTTTAAAGACCTATCATATATATCAATAATATTAAATTGGGAATTAATTATTAACCATATTTGACATATCTTAACTAATATTATTTAAAGATAATTATGAAAAGAAAAATTTATAAAAATAAAATAAATCAACTTGTAGATTCTGCAAAAACTAATGCAAATAAACCAATTGCAGATAAAGTTCTAGGCTTTACGTCTATGATTGAATCTATTTTTTTTCCAATACCCGTCGATCCTCTTTTAGGAGCATTAACTTTTGCTGCACCTCAAAAAGCTATTAGATTTGCAATTATATGCACTATATTTTCAGTTCTAGGAGGTGTTATTGGATGGCTATTAGGGTATATAATTGGGCCATCAATTGAGTTTTTTTTAACAAGTGTTCCTTGGTTCTCTGAGGCAAAATTTGATGCTGTTAAATCTGCGTATAAAGATAATGGAATGTTAATTGTTTTTTTAGGAGCCTTCACACCATTGCCATATAAAATAATCACCCTAACGAGTGGTGTAAGCGGTGTGAATTTATTTGCATTTATTATGATGTCTTTATTTGGAAGAGGTATTCGTTTTTTTATAGTTGCTATCTCGATTAAATACTTTGGTCAACCTGCGTTGATTTTTTTAAAAAATAATATTTTTGTTTCAACAAGTATTTTAGGATTAGCAATTATATGTTTTTGCTTTTATATTTTTTAAATGCTTAAAAAATTAACTGCAAATATAATACATTTAGATCCATCTAAAAAATTGAATTTAATTCTAAAGCTTTCATTTTTTATTTCATCTTCCATGCTTATTTCTGCACTGTATCTTCAATACTTTGAAAATGTCTTACCTTGTGACTTATGTATCACTCAAAGATGGTTTCATGTTGCAATTATTTTATATAGCTTAATTATGATTTTAATTTTACGAACACAATTAATTCATATGAAGTTAGTTGTGTTAGGAATAGCTTTAGTTTGGCTATTTAGTGGCTTGGCTGGTATGTACCATTTTGGTATTGAGCTTAAATTATGGGCTGGGCCAGATACATGCACCTCTAATATTAATTTTTCAAAAGATTTACTTCAGCATTTATTAAATAAATCTCCTATTAAATGTGATGAAGTTATGTTTAAAATTTTTGATATATCTCTTGCTGGTTGGAATGCAATAGTTTCTATTATGATTTCATTGTTTGCAGGTGTTTTACTAGTTAAGAAAGGTTTTTAGAAAACATGAAAGATAAATTAACTAAAGAAGAAATTGATTCTATTCTTAGAGTTGACCATGCCGGCGAAACTGCTGCTGCGAAAATTTATGATGGTCAATTAGCAATTTTAAAACA
>Ga0308000_10000664_pt1 | contig 14082 bp, 7 predicted proteins | sample Neamet3_FD_203877 | JGI IMG/M metagenome (GOLD analysis project Ga0308000, IMG submission 203877) | Marine microbial communities from water near the shore, Antarctic Ocean - #3 | ecosystem: Environmental > Aquatic > Marine > Unclassified | place: Southern Ocean | collected 2014-06-04 | reverse complement strand
CCTTTCAATGAGGTCCATTCCCACACGCTCCGGATGGCATCCCAGTCAAAGGTTTCGAGCTTGAACAAGCGGGCAGGCTTGGTGTCGCTCTTCGCTCATTTCAAGGAGTTCTGATCGAAAACAGCCGCCAATCGCGTCGTTGGAGTTCCCTGACGAGATCAGGCCGGGAAGAGATTGCAGAGAGGTCCATGGGTCAGTTTGCCACAATATTCACAAGCTTGCCGGGAACCACGATGACCTTGCGGACGGTTTTCCCGTCGGTGTGGGTGGTGACATTTTCGTCGGCGAGGGCTTGAGCTTCGGCGTCTTCCTTGGAGATGTCAGCGGGAACCATGATGCGGGCACGGAGCTTTCCGTTAACCTGGACGATGAGCTGGATTTCTGATTCGACGAGAAGGCTTTCGTCGAGTTCGGGCCAGGTTTGTTCGCTGACAAGTTCCGTTCCGCCGAGGGCGGCGTTGATCTCTTCGGCGAGGTGGGGCGCGAAAGGGCTGAGGAGTTTGAGGAAGGTGAGGAAGAGGTCGCGGGGGATTTCTCCGGCGCTGGTGTAGGCATTGGAGCACTCCATCATCGCGCTAATACCGGTGTTAAAGCGAAGGGAGTTGATCGCTTCTTCGACGCGCTTGATGGTCTGGTGCGTTGTTTTGGCGAGATCAGCATTTTCACCTGCAACAATCTTGCCGCTGGAGATCCAGCCTCCATCGGCATCCTCGGAGAAGGCAAGGCGCCAGACTTTGGCGAGGAAGCGGTGGACGCCTTCGACCCCTTTCATCGCCCAGGGTTTGTCCTGGTCGAGGGGGCCCATGAACATTTCGTAGAGGCGAAGGGAGTCAGCGCCGTAGCGCTCGACGACGTCATCTGGGTTGACGACGTTGCCAAGGGACTTGGACATTTTCTCAGCCTTGGAACGGACACGAATGGAAGGGTCGGAGATGAGAACAAAGTTCTCGCCTTTCTTTTCAACTTCCTCAGGACCCACGACCTTTTTGATCAAAGCCTCGCCTGTCCTCTTCATGACAAAGGTGCGTGAGTCTTGCTCCTCGAGGTCTTTATAGCTGACGATTTCGCCTGATTGAGTTTCAAAAATTGCAAACTCCATCTCGCCCATGATGAGGCCGGGAGCGAAGTATTTTTTGAAGGGTTCCTTGGACTTAAGGTGGCCGAGGTCGTTGAGGACTTTGTGCCAGAAACGGGAGTAGAGGAGGTGAAGGACGGCATGCTCTTTGCCGCCGACGTAGAAGTCGACGAAGCCCTCGTCATTCCCCCAGTAGCTTTCAGTATCGGGGCTGATGAAGTGCTCGGTGTTATTGGGATCGCAGTAGCGGAGGTAATACCAGCAGGAGCCAGCCCATTGGGGCATGGTGTTGGTTTCGCGCTGGAGCTTGTCCGAATAATTGATCCAATCGGTGCAGTTGATGAGGGGGCCACGGGGATCGCCGGTGGGCTTGAAGTCCTCCATCTCAGGTTGGAGAAGAGGGAGTTCGGATTCGGGAACGCCGGAGTGCTGGCCGGTTTCCTTATCCCAAAGAAGGGGGAAGGGTTCGCCCCAGTAGCGCTGACGCGAGAAGAGCCAGTCGCGGAGTTTGAATTGGATTTTCTTTTCGCCTTTTCCGTTTTCACCGAGCCAGTGGATGATTTTCTTTTTTGCGTCCTTGGTTTTAAGCCCCTCGAGGAAGCCGGAGTTGATGGCGGTGCCGTGGTCTGGATACGCGGTCGCAAAGTTGGAAACTTGATCCTGATAAAATGCCGACGCTTGCTTCTGAAAGCTCTCTTCTCTTTCGGCTTGGACAACCAACTCCGGAAAAGTCCAGGTGAGCTCTCTGTTAGTTCCGTCTTCGATAACTTCTACTTCAAGGTGACCCCCATTCTCTTTGAGCCATTTATGATCTGGGAAAACGACCGCTTTGATCGGAAGTCCAAACTCGATTGCAAATTCGAAGTCGCGGGAGTCATGCGCAGGGACAGCCATGATGGCTCCGCTGCCGTAGCCCATCATGACGTAGTCGGCGATCCAGACGGGGATTTTTTCTCCGTTGACGGGGTTGATCGCGGAAGCTCCGGTGGCGACGCCGGTCTTTTCCTTGTCGAGGCCGCGTTCCATATCGGACTTGCTGGCGCAGGCAGCGACGTAGGTTTCGACGACCTCTTTTTGATCGGTGGTGGTGATTTCCGGGACGAGCGGGTGCTCGGGAGCAAGGACCATGTAGGTGGCGCCGAAGAGGGTATCGGGACGGGTCGTGAAGACAGTGATGTCATGGCCCTCGACGTCGAAGATGACTTCGGCTCCTTCGGAGCGCCCAATCCAGTTGCGCTGGAGGGCTTTGATGGATTCGGGCCAGTCGAGGGGTTCAAGTTCGTCGATGAGGCGCTGGGCGTATTTGGTGATGCGGAGCATCCACTGGCGGAGGGGACGGCGCACGACGGTTTCGCCTTTATCCTTCCACTCTTGAACTTCCTCATTGGCGAGGACGGTTCCCATCGAGGGGGACCAGTTGACGGGGGCTTCGTGGATGAAGGCGAGGCGGACTTCGTCAATCTGCTGTTGGGTCCAGCCTTTGGCTTCGAGCTCGGAGACGGGCTTGGCTTTTTGGTCTTCGTCGCAGAAGTAAGAATTGTAGAGCTGGAGAAAAATCCACTGGGTCCAGCGGACGTATTTCGGGTCGGTGGTGTTGATCTCGCGATCCCAATCGTAGCCGAAGCCGAGTTCCTGGAGCTGACGGCGAAAATTGTTGGTGTTGGCCTCAGTGGTGATGCGGGGGTGAGTGCCGGTCTTGATGGCGTATTGCTCGGCGGGGAGTCCAAAGGCATCCCAGCCCATCGGGTGGAGGACATTGAAGCCGTTCATGCGCTTGTAGCGGCCGACGATGTCGGTCGCGGTGTAACCCTCTGGATGGCCGACGTGGAGGCCGGCGCCGGAGGGGTAAGGGAACATGTCGAGGATGTAGTATTTTGGCTTAGTCGCATCGAAACCTTCGTCACCGGGACCAGGGGTGCGGTAGGTTTTGTTCTCGGCCCAGTGGGATTGCCATTTGGGCTCGAAGAGGTCGAAGGGGTAAGGCTTACGTTTCTCGGACATGATGTTGGGCGGGAGGGAAGCTGTTATTAAAGGGAAAAACACGCATAAAATGACCCGTCGAGAATGAACGATTGGCTGAGGTGCGTGGGCTGAGGAGCTTGATCCACAGATTACTTAGATCGGCACTGATTTGGCTGAGGAACCGAGGCTGGGGGATTTGAGCATGAAAAGCCGCGAACCTCGATGAGGCGCGCGGCTTGATTGGTTTGGCAATCGAAGGCGCCACGGATCGTGGATTACCAAGAAAATACGGTGAACAGGCAACAGCATGATGAAAACAGAGACCGCCCGATCGGAGGGGAAATGTCTCGGACACTTTAATTCTTGCCGGCTCTGCACCGCCAAGGTCCTAATGAGCAATCTTATGAAGACACCCCTCTCCTGCCTCGCCGCCATACTGTGCCCCTTGACCTTGTCCGCCGATGAGAAGGCCACCCTGATTTTTGAAGATGATTTCGAGCGTACCGAAAGTGACAACTCGAAGGAAGAAATCGGAAAGGGATGGGTCTCAAACAGCAAGAAGAGGGCGAAGGGAAACAAGCAGGTAGATTTGAAGGATGGCGCCATGCACATCACCTTCCACCCGGTGGCAGACCATGCCGTTTCAGTGGTCCACCCTGCAGAGTTTCAGGACGGGAAGGTGACCTTGCGATTCAAGTTACCGACAGCGACAGACAGCCTTGGATTGAATTTCGCCGATCAGCAATTCAAAGAAGTGCATGCAGGACATCTTTGCATGACCAAGATCAGCACCAAGAATGTACAGATGAACGATCTTAAAACCGGGATCATGGCCAATGAGATACGCAAGGCACGGCAGGACAAGGCGATGACGCCGAAGCAGCAGAAAATGCTAAAGACCAAGACGAAACGATTCCCCAACAAACTGGAGGTCGGGAAGTGGCATCATCTGGTGGTGACTATTAAAGGGGAAACCATGACCGTGACGATCAATGAGAAAAAAGTGGGATCGTTTTCGTCCGAGGGAATCGCCCATCCGACCAAGCGAGCCCTGCGGGTTGCGGTTCCAAAGAAGGTCATCATCGATGACTTGAAAATCTACTCGCTCGGAAAAGAATAAGGTCCCCCTCCCTTCTTGTCCCAACCCGTGACAAAACCAATGAAGAAAACAATCACAACACACCCGCCTACACTCAAGTTCTCCGTGCAATACGGATGAAAGGACTCCAATGGATTTCCCGAAATCGTGACCGCGGCCTCGAAGATTTCTTCACCCGCAAACCCGAAATCGGCCTCGCCGCCGAACGTGACCGCGCCGGCATCAAAGCAAACGAGCCAGAACTCTGGGAACGCCTTGAAAAAGGTGAATTGATGGAAACCCAACAGTGGATGAAGAGATACAAAAAGTGACCCCTTGAATAAGGGAATCAAAAAAGCCCCGTAGATTTCTCCACGAGGCTTTCGTCAATACTTTAGCAATTTCTACCGGGTCCTCTGGCGAGCTTTGCTCGTTGATCGACTCGACTTCGTCGTGCGGGATGGTGATGATTTCTGGACAACCGGAGCACTGCGGACAACCGGAGCACTGCGGGCAACCGGAGCACTGCGGGCAGGCTGTGAGCGAACCGGTTGACTCCGCGTGGGAGTGGTCCGGATCGTCTCCAAACGCGTTGGGAGTGTCACCTGACGCGGACTTGGTTGAGGAGTGGCTTGGCGACGAATTGTTGGAGAAGGCGTCGGCTCGCGATAGCTGCTGCTCCGACTGGATGAGCTACTCCCCGAACGAGAGTCATAATGGCCGGTATCACGAATACTGGTCGAACCACGCGATGATCCATGAATCACCGGGCTGTTGCGACTTGAACCTCTGCTGCCAGAACCGTGGCTGCTGTGTCCGACCCGGCTGTTATAATTACCGCCGTGGGTATTGCGGGGAAGATAAGTCGGACAGGAAAGCCGCGACCCCTGCCGGTATCCACTCGGATAATGCGGAGAACTGTAACGTTTTGGAGCGGAGGTGCAGTAACGACGATTATGATGATCGTAGTATCGGCTCGACTGGCGGTCATAGTAATAACGGCGGTAGGGATCATAGCTCCAGCGATCATAGCTGGTGCTGACAAATCCGACCTGAAGAGCCGTAAAACTTTGGGAGTAGCCAGAACTGGAGTGCCCTCCCGAATATCCGCTCGAGTATCCAGAATTACCATACTCGGTACAGGAAGAAAAGAGGGGCCAAGCGAGAAGGCCGGCCGCGAGCATAAGAATCTTTTTCATCACGGTTGTTTAACGTTGGGGGTGGAGTTTAAATTCGATCTGCATCACCTTATTTACGTATGGCGCTGTAAACAAGAGGCTTGAGTAATTTTTTCAAATTCCAGTTATCGGGCATAGTCTGCTCCATCGTGATGACGACGACGAGGTCATCTTTTGGAGAAATCCAGTAATACGTGTTGGCGGCTCCGTCTCAACCATATTCACCGGGAGCTGTATCCTGGTCCCAACTCTCATCATGGGAAAAACGGACGCAGAACCCCGATCCGAGGCCCGTTTCGTGACGCACTTCCTTCCCAAATTCAATCGCCGAAAGTTGCCTCGGTAGCTGGTTCGGCCGCATCAAGTCCACCGTATCTTCGCGGAGATATCGTTTCCCCTGAAAGATAAAGCCCCCGATGCTGCTGCTGCTCTCGCTGAGAAACACCCACTCAAGGTGAACGACAACTAATATTGAGTCAGGCCATCAATCTGTAAGGCGGACCGGATGAATCACCACCTACGATTCGTCAATCCGGTCACCCCCACCGCCTTCGAAACCACCCGGATCAGTAGCACTAGCCGCTAACGATCCGCGATTGACCCCTTCTTCATCGAGGCGAACAAAACATCGGTGATTCCCTCCGTGGCCTTCCACACCCCAAACGCCCCGGCAACAGCGCCCAGAAAACCCAACAGCCAGGGGAGAACCGCTGTCCCGTTCACCCCATCGCCAAACTCGGCGGCGCTCAATTCATCGAGATTGAAAATAAAATAAATCCCAATTGCCAATGCCACTCCCCCAAACCCCATCAGGAGAGATTTAAGCCCCTCTGCCCGGAGAATCTTGATCCGCTCCGAACGGGCCTTGGCGTAAATCGATTTCGCCCGTTCATCTTCCACCCCATTCACTTTCAAACGATGAAAGATGGCCGCACGGTCCTCGTCCCAAAGAACCATCTTGAGCACGATCTCGTATTGCGGTTCGTCTTCCACCATTGGCTGAGTCTAGGCCCGCCTTTCTTGATTCGGCGAGGCGCAATGGAGGAAAAGCAACTCCCCCATCGATTTCGTAGATCCCTCCGGATTCGGTAAGAAATAAAAAATCAGCTGGCGGTTTCAGAGTTCCCGCGAACCACCTCCGCCATCGACTACCAATTCCCAAACCCACCCCTCATGACCATTGGCCAGCGATCCCCGGCGACGCACCGCCCAGTCTCTCTGGTCCGAATAAGTGAGTTCATCGATCTCCTCACTAAGTTCATTTCGAAGCCGGATCTTCTCGCCAGAATTATTGAGGCGTCCTGTCCGACCATCATCTCGGCTGATGGCAAGTGGGCGGTCTCCGGCACCAGCTTCCTCGAGGGACGAAGCACCCTTCGATTTGGTTCGGTGGCATCGATCTGTATTCATCAGCCCCATCAATGACCGAATTGGCATCGTCGTCCCCGCCGGAGGAAGTGCACCGGTCTCGGTAACCACCGAGGGAGGAACCAGCTCTTCGGCAAGCCCCTAGATGAAGACCTCTAAATCGCTCGAAAAAGTTCATCCTCCGCATTAACTCCCAATTCTGCTTCAATGAAGAATGCCCATCTTTTCCCTGGGGAAGCTCCATCGGTTTCTCTTCGCTCTCCTTTTGCCGATTCTTTGGCTTCCGGCCCACGCCAGCCTCACTCTCTACGACCAATCAATCGCTGCGGATGAAGCGGGACCCGGGCCAGTTCCAGTGTCCAAGCTCACCGCAGCCGTTTCCCTCAATGGTTCCAATAGCAGCGCCTTCAACTTCGGAACCGTCTCGGGAGAGTCAACCTGCGAGTTCATTGTCGAAGGCGACCCGGCTGCAGGCGGAAGAGATGGCTTCCTGGCTGTTGGCTCTAATTCCTCCAGCAGTTTGCGTTACGAGCAATGGGACGACAGCGGACAGCTGGGTTTCACCCAAAGTGGTGTCGCCGACTACACTTTCAGCCCTCTGGTCCTCTCCCCAACCGAAGCCACCCACGTCGCCTATGTTTGGGACGGAGATGGAAGAATGGACCTTTACCTCGACGGAACCCTGGTTGGCCAAAATGCCGCCGTTGCCAGCTCCTTCGGCATGCCAACTGGGGCGGGTTTTCTGGGAAACAACGCGGCACGCGGCGAAGGCATGATCGGCACCATCCACCGGGTGACAGTTTACAATGAAGCCCTCTCGAGCGACGACATCGTCCGGCATTCCAACGCTTACAACGAAGTCCTGGAGCCACCGGTCATTGAAAGCTTCTCCGCTTCGCCCGAGGCCTTCCTCTCTCCGGGAAATTCCAACCTTACCTGGACCGTCACGGGGGCTGACTCAGTTTCGATCAATGGCGCGGACGTCACCGGCCTCAACCAGCTCAACGTCTCGCCCACCACGACCACCGTCTACACACTCACCGCAACAAATGGCGATGGTCCGGTCACGCAGGATCTCACGGTCACGGTAAACCCGGCGCCTTTGATCACCTCTTTCACCTCTGACCGAACCACCATCAACATCGGAGAAAGTGTCACAATTTTGTGGGAAACAGACTTTGCCACCTCCTGGTCCATCAGCCCGGCACTCGGAAACGTTACGGGCCAAACGACGAATGGGCGCGGCTCGGTCAGCGTTTCTCCCGGCGATACCACCACTTACACCCTCACCACAGAAAGCGGTTTTGGATCCGAAACAGCTGAAGTAACCGTGAGTGTGGCGATGGTCGCCAACCACCCGGTCATATCGGAGTTTATGGCTGACAACAAATCCGGCCTGATGGACGGCGACGGAGATTTCTCGGACTGGATTGAGATTTTCAACCCCACCGGATCAACCGTTGATCTGGGGTCCTACTACCTGACCGATGATGCCAACGATCTGACGAAGTGGCCATTTGCCCCCCTGACCCTGGCACCGGGCGAACGCGCTATCGTCTTCGCATCAGGAAAAGGGGCCGCCGGACCAGCGGGAGAGATCCACACCAACTTTAAATTGAGCGCCGGTGGAGAATACCTGGCTCTCGTCGCAACCGGAGGGACAACCGTCTTGCAGGAATTTGCACCCACTTATCCTGCGCTCGGAAGCAATGTCTCCTATGGTATTCTCGCGGGAGATTTATCCACCGCAAGAGTGCTCGGTAGCCCTACTCCGGGCCAACTCAATGACGCCTCAATGCCCGCCCCGTCGGAAGTCATGTTTTCTCTCGGTAGCCGGACCTTTACCGGAGTGATCAGCGTCACTCTGACGACCGAATCTCCCGGAGCGGTGATCTACTACACCACTAACGGAAGCACTCCTTCTGGTGGAAACGGCACTCTTTACGCCTCTCCGGTAAACATCAATGCCACCACCCACTTGCGCACCATCGCGATCAGGGAAGGCGTCGCCGGGCCGCTCTCGGGCGAAAGTTACATCCGGCTTGCCGCGGATTTGGCCACCTACGAATCAGATCTCCCACTCATGGTGATCGACAACTTTGGCGCCGGGCCCGTCCCAGCCAAAGGATGGAGCGGAACCGGATCAGGAGTCCAACAAGTGACACGCCAAAGCGCGGTCTGGGCCACCTTTGAACGCGATGAAACAACAGGAATGGCGGCCTTGACCGACAGCCCGCAAATGATCAGCCGCACGGGGGTCAGAGGACGTGGCGCTTTCTCCAGCACCTGGTCGCAAAAGCCCTACAGCGTGGAGGTTTGGGACGAGTCCAAAAATGAAAAGGCCGTTAACGTTCTGGGGATGCCCGCCCACTCCGACTGGGTTCTCTATTACCCTGACACCGACAACAACAAAGATCCCTCCATGATGTTCAACACCTTCATGTATGAATTGAGCAACAAGGTGGGACGTTATGCCACCCGGATCCGATGGGTCGAGGCCTTCGTCAACACCAACGGTGGCGACCTCACTCTTGCCGATCGACGGGGAGTCTACGCCATTTTTGAAAAAGTCTCCCGGGGTGACGAACGGCTCGAATTTGACAACCTGAGCGAGGACGGAACCTCGGGCGGATGGCTGCTCGGACTCAATCGCATGGATTCTGTTCCGGTAGGTGGATACCCTGCGGGAAATGGCGCGACACGCCCCCAGTTCTTCCACACCAAGGGCCCAAATCGAACTTCTCAAACCTCGCCCAACAATGCCGGCGGTGGTGATGACATCCCGAGACAAAGCAACGGTTACCTCAACTTCGATAATCCCAACGGCTACCGCATCACCCCCACCCAGCGGTCCGCGATTGAAGATTGGTTTGGCACCTTTGAAGACGTGCTTTACGACAACGCGCAGTGGTTGGATCCGGTCGATGGCTACCGAAAATATCTCGATGCCGAAGATTTCGTGGAGTATTTCATATTCAACAACCTGAGCCGAAATGGCGACGGCATGTTAATCAGCATGTTCCCCTGGAAGGGAGACGACGGCAAACTGCGGATGGGACCGACCTGGGACTACAATTGGAGCAGCTACTATATTGGCGGCGGCCCCACCGGAACGTTCCGACATCGCGGCGACCGCTTGTGGTATGCCCGCCTCTTCAACGATCCCGACTTCGAACAACTCTACGTTGACCGTTGGTTCTATCATCGCGACCGCGCCATGAGCAATGCCGGGATCGAAGCCATCATCGATGGGCAGGCCGCCGAAATCGGGGTGACAAGGGCCATTCGACAAGGGTTTTCCAACGAAGCTGATTGGATGGGCGAACTCACCACGATGAAAAATTGGCTGACCACCCGGGCCAACTGGTATGACGGTCAATTCATCCCCCGTCCGGTCTACAATCAAAATGGCGGCGAAGCCCCCAACGGTTTTGTGGTCACCTTTTCTCCTCCTCCCGGGACGATCTACTACACCACCGATGGCAGCGATCCGCGCTCTCCCAGAGGAAGCGTTTCCCCCACTGCCCTACAATTTGAAGGTGGAGTTCTTTTGACAAAAGTGGTCGGCGAAGGAGCTGCCGTCCGGGTCGTCATCCCGACTGCCACCACTCCTTCCTCCGGCCTCGGCTGGACCTTGGCGGGATTCAATGATGCGACCTGGATGTCAGGAACCACCGGAGTGGGATACGACCGCGTTTCGACTTACGATACTCACATCAATCTCAACCTCGATAACACGATGGACGGGGAAAACACCTCGGCCTACCTGAGGCTCGAATTCAACCTCGCCGATGCCTCCGCCTATGACGTCATGAGATTGAAGATGAAGTATGACGACGGCTTCATTGCTTACCTCAACGGAGTCCCGATCGCCCAGGCAAATGCTCCCGGCGCGCCGACCTGGAGTTCCGGGGCCACCGGGGGACATTCCGACGGAGAAGCGGTGAACTTCGTCACCTTTGACGTCAACGACCACGTTGGAGATCTTGTCGACGGGGTCAACGTTCTTGCCATTCACGGTTTAAATGACGGAATCGGAAGTTCTGATTTCCTCAGCACTCCCGAGCTTGAAGTTGGACAATCGACAGCTGCCGCTGGGCTCACCCTAACCGAGTCCATGCTGATCACAGCCCGAACTCTCGACGGCTCGGACTGGAGCGCACCGGCCGAGGCTTACTTCCTCGTTGATACCATTCCAGCCAACACAAACAACCTTGTCATCTCCGAGCTTCACTACCGCCCCGCAGATGCCGACGCGTCCGAAATTGCGGCTGGGTTCACTGACCGGGACGACTTTGAATTCGTCGAACTGATGAACAGCGGAACTCAAACGATTGATCTCAGTGGAGTCAGATTCACCACCGGAATCACCTTCGACTTTGCCACCGCCGGACTGAGAACTCTGGAGCCGGGAGCCCGCCTTTTGATCGTGAATAACCTCGCGGCATTCGAACAACGTTATGGGACGGCACTCGCAAGCCAGATCGCCGGTGAGTATTCCGGCAACCTCAGCAACGATGGAGAACTCATCACCCTTCTCGACGCGTCCGACATCGTCATTCATGCATTCACCTACAATGATCAATCGCCCTGGCCCGAAGGCCCGGACGGGGACGGCTTTACCCTGGTCTTGATTGATCCTTCCCAACAACCCGTTCCGGACCATGCCGACCCCGCAAGCTGGCGCGCCAGTCTCGCAATCGGAGGATCTCCGGGAGAAACCGATGGCACTACCTACCTTGACTGGAGGACCGCCAATGGTCTTCCAAATCCGGAGGTCGATTCAGATCCCGACAAAGATGGACGAGACAATCTTTTCGAATATTTTGAAGGCACGAATCCAAACGAAACAGATTTTTCAAGCGGGACAGTTTTGATCGAATCACTCATAGTGGAAGGAATCACCGACAACTACATCGTCTTCCGGTTCAAACGCAGCCTCACTGCTGATGATGTCACCATGATCCCTCAAATCGCGGATGATCTGGATCAATGGCTTGAAGGGCCCACTAACATCGTCCTGCATGGCCGAGAGCGAATCGATGACACCCAAGAAATCATTATCTTCAGATCCACCGATCCTGCAGGGTCGCAACCCCGCAAATTCGGAAGACTCAAGCTACAATTGGAGTGAGGTTCGGGCTAATCCACTATGGTCGCCTAACCCTGAAGAATATTTTCGTCTCACCTTCGGGTAAGCTGATCGGTGTCGAATACGTCTTGGTGGTGTCGTCAGCAGTGACGCTGTCATCGAGTTCGTTCCATTCAACTAGGTTGAACGAGGTATCGACCGCGTAGGCAACACCAGGAATTGAGTTCCAGACGATGGTGACCACTCCGCTGTCCCGGTCTAAGTCGATAGAGGTGATCTTGAATTCAGAAGCTCCGGCCCCGGTGACAAAAGCATTGGCATGGCGAATGATATTGTCCCCGCCAATATCACTGTCGTAAATTGTCACCCGGTGGATGGTGCCAAGCATCCCTTCGGAGCCGCCGGCATTGTTGCCGAGCACCCCGAGGCCAGTAGGCATTTCAAAGGCCGACCCCACATGGGTTCCCGCAAGTTCGCCGTCGATATAGAGGCTCATCGTCTGCAGATCCAACTGCCATCGGTAAGCCACGTGCGTTGGGCTGGTCGGTGAGCTAAGTAATGTCGCATCGCCCTCTTCCGCGAACAGGTAATCCTCTACGCCCAAATGAGTGAACCCGAGAGCACTCGTGTCATCCCATTGTTCATAACGAAGGTTGAAGGTCGCGTTTTCAGCGACGGCAAGATAGCCATCCCGTCCACCGCCTTCAGGATCTCCCTCGAGGATGAACTCGAAAGTTGCATCGCCAGAGACAAGGCCGAAATCGAATGGGCTGCTATTGGTCGCATCAAAGGCCGCCGGCACGCTCAGCAGGGCCTGATAGGAAATGAGGCCGGCACCGTCTCCGTGATCAGCCGCGATCACCGAATCGTAGGCAGCGAGGAAACCTTCGTCGATCGGAGTGATGGCACTGAGGGCTACGATCGTAACCGGGCTCCCTGGGTCGTCGCTGCCGATCTCGAGCTGGGCATTAAATCCGCCCGATGAGCCATCCGGAGTGAAAGTAACCTCAATATTCCCGCTGCCACCGGCAACGATGGGTATCGGGCCGACCGCAGAAAATTTGGCGGCGTTCGTGCCAGTAATCTCGAGCGTCCCCAACGTCAAGGCACGAGTCCCGCCAAGGTTTTGCACCTCGATCATCCGGGTCACTTCGACATCCGAGACACCGAGATCAAGCGATGTCTGGACACTGATCTGCGGGTCGCGGATCAACCCCGAGAGCTGCACTTCGGCCTCTGGATTGAGCGCGTCATTGCTTGAAATGGTGAACTTGGCTTCGACCTCCCCGTTTGCTCCTCCCGGATCAACGGTGTAGTCCAAATCGACTTCTCCACCCGGATCGATGTTGAGCGGTAAGGCGGTATCGATCGTAAAGTAGCCGGCGTTTACCCCGTCCACTGTGACCGCTGTGATGGTCAGCACGTTTGATTCGCTAAAATTCTTTACCGCGAGTCCGAACGATTGCGCCGGCCCATTGAGTTCGAGATCTACGTTCGCCGGCACTCCAATACTAAGATCCACGGTCGCCAACCAAGCGTTCGCGTGTTGCTGAATCGTGGCGTCATCCACCGAACTATCGTAGGTTGTAATGCGGTGGATCGTCCCGATCATTCCTTCATTTCCACCTGCGGAAACGTTCCCCAAATGCCCGGGCCCGGTGGGCATATCAAAGGTCGCACCTGCAATGGAATCAGTGGCAGCGCCGTTGATGAAAAGATCCATCGTGCCGGTCGCTTGAGTCCAGCGATAGGTGACATGGGTGTCAACCGACGGAGATGCGGCATTGGGTGCGGAAAAGGCATTGTCAGCGACTCCTCCCCGGGTAAACCCAAGCTGGCCGGTGTCGGCCCACTGCTCGTAGCGAAGGCTGTTGGCAGGGTTGGCCTCGGCTCTTCCAATGTATCCGTTTTGTCCGCCGTCAACGGGGTCTCCGCTGATAATAAATTCGAAAGTGGCATCTCCGGCGATCGCTCCAAAATCGAAGAGCTCGATATTTGTCCCGTCGAACACGACAGGCGTCTTCAGTACCGCTGCGTAGGGCAGAGTGCCGGCGCCGCCGCCATGCGCGTCGTCGATCGCGGTATCATACAGGGCGAGGCTGGCAAACGAGGCTGGGGTCAAGATAACTCCGGCGATCGCAATCGCGGAAAAGAGCCTGCCCACAAATTGGAATTTGGATTTCATGATTTGATATTTACTAAAATGCTCCCGTGGATCTTAGCCACGCGTCAATACACTGGCAGTCATATCAAACTCGAAGGAAAGACGACAAGACAATAGTGTTTTATCACCACGACTTTCGACAAATTTGATAGAAAACCTCTATTT
>Ga0308000_10000662_pt1 | contig 14089 bp, 10 predicted proteins | sample Neamet3_FD_203877 | JGI IMG/M metagenome (GOLD analysis project Ga0308000, IMG submission 203877) | Marine microbial communities from water near the shore, Antarctic Ocean - #3 | ecosystem: Environmental > Aquatic > Marine > Unclassified | place: Southern Ocean | collected 2014-06-04 | reverse complement strand
AACATACCTGGACGGTTCTTGCTCAGGAGGGTTTGTTGGATGGCGTTGAGCCGAATGTCGTCGTGACCAAACCCACCGTAAATATGATCGTGGAAGATGTCGCGACGGGGGCAGTGGATGCGGCAATCGCGTGGGATGCGGTGGCGAAGAATTTTCCTGAGGTAGAGTGGATCCCAGTGCCTGAGTTTACAAAGCGTTCTAAGCTGGCGGGGATCGGTGTCTTGACATCGAGCAAGGATGCTAGCCGGGCATTACATTTCGCCCGCTATGTCACGTCGCGTGATCGCGGGAGAAAGGTCTTCGTGGAAATGGCGTTCCAGATTCCTGACGTAGGTGATGCTTGGGTCGATATTCCGGAGGTGACCTTATTTTCGGGATCGATGCTTCGTCCTGCCATTCAGGAGAGAATTCGAGGCTTTGAAAGGCGGGAAGGATGCCGTGTGAATACCGTCTTTGAAGGATGTGGGACCTTGGTGGGAATGATGAAAGCAGGGAGTCAGCCCGCTGGGTATTTTTCCTGTGACATCAAGTTTTTAGAGATGGTCGATGACCGGTTTTTTCCGGGCACGGTGATGACAGGGAACGAGATCGTTTTACTGGTGGCAAAAGGGAATCCCAAGAGGCTCTTTTCGCTCGGGGATCTTTCGCAAGCAGGAGTAAAGCTCGGGGTGTGTGATGAGGAAAAAAGTGCCTTGGGTCAACTGACTCATGAAATGCTCACGAGACGGAATGTCGAGCTTGATAATATTACGGTGAAAGTCGCAAAAGGGGATGATTTGGTGTCGGCGATGCAGGCCCGTTCACTGGATGCTGCCCTTGTGTATCAGAGCAATGCGCTCGCGAGTCCCGTGACCTTGAAGGAATGCGAGATTGTCGATCTCAATGACGACTTGGCATTTGCCGAGCAACCGTATGCGGTGGCCCGTGAGACCGCTCATCCTGAATTAATGAAACGCTTGGGAGAATCGCTCAGTAGTGAAGAAGCAAGAAGTGACTTTGAGAAGCTGGGCTTTACCTGGAAACTGGAGGAAGCAAAGTAAGTGAAGTGATGGAGTCTGGCGAAAATCAACGACCCTGGCGGGTCAAACCGGAGCTTCCTTTCGTGCTCTTTTTAATCGTCGTCTTGATTGCTTATGTCGGGATGTTGGTCTTGATGGTTGGGGCGAATGTTCTCACTGTTTCGTGGGAGGATATTGGAAACGTTCTGCGAGATGCCGATATTCAGAGGTCGATTAAATTGACTATTGTCACCTGCACGGCCACTGCCATTTTTTCGGTTTTGGTCGCGGTGCCCCTGGCTTATCTCTTGTCCCGTTACCAATTTCGTGGACGTGCTTTCATCGATACCATTCTCGATATTCCGATTCTCCTTCCTCCGCTCATTGTGGGGCTGAGTCTCTTGATTTTATTTAACCGAGTTTCTCCATCCACTTGTTGTTGGATGATGGCTGGAGGGCTTTGTTTGGCAGCTTGTGTCGGTTGCATCTGGAGGGTTAAAGGAAGTGGTCGTTCGATGATTCCCAGAGCATTGCTTTTTATTGGTGGGGTATTTGCGGTAGCGGCAGTGCTGATACGGGGCTCGGGTTCTCTGGAGGAGGTGACGAGTGGATTAGGGTTGCCGATGACCTTCCATCCTCTGGGGATCGTCTTGGCCCAGTTTCCAGTGGCGGCCGCCTTTGCGGTGCGGACAATGAGAACGACCTTCGATCAGATCAGCCCACGATATGAGGAGGTTGCGATGACCCTTGGGTGTCATCGGGGACAGGCTTTTACGCGAGTGGTTTTGCCTCTGGCTGGAAAAGGGATGGTGGCAGCGGGAACGATGGCGTGGGCACGATCATTGGGAGAGTTTGGGCCGGTCTTGATCTTTGCCGGAGCGACTCGAGGGCGGACAGAGGTGTTGGCAACGTCGGTCTTTTTGGAAATCAATATTGGAAACCTACCGGGAGCGGCTGCGATTTCATTGTTGATGATATTACTCGCGGTAGCGATTTTGATGTTGGTGAGATTTTTCGTCGGGAGAGGAGGGGCGATTTGATGCTGGAGGTCAAAGATCTCACCGTAAGAGTAGGTGGTTTTAAGCTTAGCGATTTTTCGTTATCCATCGATGAAGGTGAGTGTGTCGCGCTGATGGGACCGAGCGGGTGTGGGAAGACAACCTTGATGGAGGCCGTTTGCGGGCTGCGGAGCAGAGGGGTGTTGAGTGGGAGAATCTTCCTGGGCGGAGTGGACATCACAAACTTGCCTCCGGGAGCTCGAATGATCGGGTTGGTGCCTCAGGACATCGCCCTTTTTCCAACACTCACGGTGAGGGAGCAATTGGAGTTTGGTCCAAAGTTGCATCGTTGGGATCGCGACGAGATGAGAGATCGAGTGGAAGGGCTCGCGTCAGATTTGGGATTGGAGCAATTGATGGAGCGATTGCCGAAAGGACTTTCCGGAGGCGAGGCGAGGAGGGTGGCGTTGGGGCGGGCACTTGCGCTGAGACCACGTTTACTCTGTCTGGATGAAGCGCTGACAGGCTTGGATGAAGCTAGGCACGATGAAGTGCTACAGGTCATCCGTGAGATGATCGAGAGGGAAGGCGTGACGGCCTTGCACGTGACTCACTCAAAAAGAGAAGCGGACGCGATTGCGGATCGAGTCGTGGTGATGGGGTAAGGGCGAGGATGATTTTTAGTCATGACGCAGGATGGTGACAGGGTCTTTTGTTAAAGCGTAGATCGTGGAAAGCCAGGCCGTGGCGGCGCTCCCAAGAGGAACGAGGAGCCATGTGGTGCCGGGGAATGGGAATGAAATCGCCATGGAAATGACGAAGGCGAGGGTGGTTCCCAGAAGGCCGATGAGGGCAGCCCGGCCGAGGAGAAGAGCGGCGATTTTACGGTGGCTCACGCCGATCGCGCGGAGAGTGCCGATTTCAGGGAGGCGTTCGCGGACGTTGGCGAAGGCGAGGTAGGCGAGGGCGAGGAAGGCTCCGGCGGCGATGAGGGGGCTGAGGACGGAGGAGAAGCGGGCGCGTTCGCTTCGTGCGGAGTTTCGGTTTTCAAGGATGGCTTGTTTGGCGTCGCGAGCCCGGTCGCCGACCTTGTTCCGGGCCTCGGCGCGGACCATCGCTGAGGAGCCTAGTTCGATGATTTGTACGTCAGGAAGAATGGTGGAGATTTCACTGCGGATCTCACCAAGTCGGTCGATGCTGGCGCAGTTGCAGCCGAGGGCGAGGATAGAGTTGATTTGGTCCTTTTGGCCAAATATTTCCTGCGCTTCATCGAGGTGAATCCATGCGGAGCCATCGTCGATGAAATTACGGGGCGGGTGAGTTTGGGCGACGAGGTAGCTTTTTTCGTTTAGGGTGATGGTGTCACCTTTTTTAAGGCTAAGAGAGTTGTGAAGATCGTGTCCGAGATTGATGGAGCCCGGGGCAAGGGGGCTCATGATGGGTTTCTTTTTTGAGCGATGGGCGATGGGGACCTGGCCTTCGATACCGATGAGGAGGATAGAGCGTTTCTGCTCCTTCCATTGGATACGGCGGGAGAGTTGGGGCAGGAGATGGTTGACGGTGACGATTTTGCTCTCGGCAAGTTTGTCGACTGAATCCTGGGGCATTGTTTGTTCTGAATATCCTCGTTCCTTGATCTGCCAAAGCTCTTCTCCTTTGGGGAAAAGGAAGACGTTAAACCCAAGCCCTTTCATGGTTTTGCGAATGTCGTCTTCGAGCTTTTTTAGTTCCTCATTAGTTTTCTCTTCGAGATCGGCGAGCTGGGCCACGGTATTGCGATCGAAGCTGGTGAGGCTGTCTGTGGAGGTGAGCCAGACGACGATCGCGGCTGTCACTGCAAGTGTGCCGAGGATGAAGTTGTACTTCCGGTGTTTGATTTCGGCGAGAAACATAGTGTTTAGCTTTTCTTTAAAATGACAATCGTTCCGATGACCAGGCAGAGACCGACAAGGGTTCCGATGACGAGGGTTGGAGGGATCTCGACAAAGTATGAATTAAGGGCACTGGAGTCTTTGGGTTCGGTGGCGATTTCGTCGTTCAAGGTTGGAAGAATGGCGGGGAGTTCTTTGTCGATGACGACGAGTCCGGACTGGAGGTTTTTCCGCCAGTTGGCGAGGAAGAGAAGATCGTAGCCAGGGTTGCCGCTTTTGACCTGGCAGGAACAGGCACCACAGAGATATTCGCAGGCATTGATGATGTCTTCGGGAGTGATGGAGCTGCCGAGAAGCGGGCCAGGGGTGCGGCCACGTCCGAAGATGGGGATGACAAGGGGTTCTTCGGGTGGTGAGTAGCGGTTGGCGGTGAGAATACGTAGGAATGATTGTTCCTTAATGTTTGAGCGAAGGACACGTTCGATCTTGAAAGAGATTCTGAGGGGGATGGTCGAGCGGAGGACGTCGTCGAGGCTGATGTTATCACCGACTTTTCCAATTTGATCGGCTTGAATGACGCCTTCGGGAAGGCTGATTTGTTCCTGTGCCTTTTTAAGGGTTTCCTGGAGCTGCTGATAGGCGGCCTCGTTGGCTTCTTCATCAGTTCCTTCTACCAGTAACCAGACGGTGGAGTGACCACTTAGAAGGTCATTTTTAATGAGCTGGCGGATTGGTGAATCGATGATGCTTTGAAGGGCCGCGCTGGTTCCTTCAAAAACGAGTGGCTCCGGGTTTTTCCAGCTTTCAGGGGGATGCAGGAGGAAGGAGGGATACTCGGTGATTTTTTCGAGTCCTACGACGGAAAGTTGTTGCGCTGGCGTGAGCGTGTCGAGATCCAGCGCCTCGAATTCGAGATTTAAATTTTTAGGGATCGTTTGAAGGTCTGTTGGGGGATTTCCTCTGGTGATCAGTTGCAGACGAAAGGTGTCGGCTTCCCAGCGTTCGAGTGCGTAGCGAAAGACCGGGACTTGGCAGGCGATCGCTTGGATGGCGAAGCAGAGAAAGAGGAGGAGTCGTTTCATAGCTAGGGTGCAACGGTATGGATGTGTCCGAGGGCGGTGGAGACGATGAGGCGTCCTTCGGCGGGAGTGAGTTCGTCGTCGACTTTTAAAATGAGTCCTTTCATGGAATTATCCGTTCACCTTCTCACGTTTTGGATCGTAGGGCGCGGAAAAGGAAGCAATAGCATCATGTGTCTTACCCAAATTCACAATGGCAAAATTATTTTCGCGAAGGAAAGTCGCTGTGAATTTTTGCTCGAATTTCACATAGCCCATGGCGATGCTCTTTCCTAAAGTCGGGCTGAAACAAGCACTGGAAGTGTAGCCGCAGACTTCGCCATTACAGAGGATCGGCTCGCTTCCCCAAAGCTTTACTGAGGCGTCTTCGAGGACAAAGTTGATCATTCGTTTTTTGAGTCCGGTTTCTTTTTGCGCGAGCAGGGCTTCTTTTCCAAGGAAGTCCTTCTCCCAACAAACCGCAAATCCCAGTCCTGCTTCGAGCGGTGTTTCATCCGGTGAGAGTTCGTGGCCGTAGGCCCGATAGGATTTCTCAATCCGCATGGCCGAGATGGCATTATTCCCGATGGGGCGTGCTCCTTTTTCAAACAAAACATCCCACAAAGCAGGGGCATTACCGGAAGGGAGATGAAGTTCCCAGCCAAGTTCACCGACATAGCTTAGACGGATAGCCCGTAGTTTGATCCCGGCGATTTCAATCAACTGAGAAGTTCCAAAGGGAAACGCTTCATTGGAGAAATCGACCTCAGAGATTTTCTCTAATAGTTTGCGGCAATTCGGACCCATCACCGATAGCACGGCCCTGTCCTCAGTGACATCCATGAGCGTGGCATCGGCACTCTCGGGTGTGTGACGCGTAATCCAGTCGTAATCCTTCATCTGCTGACCTGTCGCGGTGATGAGGTAAAAGGAATCCTCGGACTCGCGCACCACGGTCAGGTCACTTTCAAAAGTTCCCTTTTCATTAAAGAGACCGGTGTAAATTGTCTTATTGATCTTGGTGTCAATATCTGCCCCACATAGGTTCTGCAAAATCCCCAATGCGTCCTTTCCGCTGAAACGATATTTCGCAAAAGTCGATTGATCCAAGAGCGCGACATCTTCCCGGCAGGCCTTTACTTCTCCAGCTGTCCACTTCTGCCAGTTCTGCTCTAGGAATGAGTATTCGAACTCCGCCTTCTCCCCCGAAGGCGCATAGAAGAAGGGTCGCTCCCATCCAGCTGTTTCACCGAAACAGGCATTGTGCGCCTTGTGCTTTTCATAAAGAGCCGATGAACGAATTCCCCGGGAGGTCTCCATCTGTCGTCCCGGCCAAGCCATTTGATAGTGGAGTCCCAGCACTTCACTGACTCGCTCTTGCAGGTATTTCCGCCCATTTTGGAAGGGCATAAATCGCCGGATATCGACCGAGCAAAGATCCAGAGTCATCCCTCCATTTTCAATCCACTCCACGGCATACTTTGCCGCGCCACCCGAGCAAGCGATCCCGGCTGAATTCCAGCCACCCAGGACAAAGAGCCCCTCGGTCATGAAGGGTTGGCCCATGATGAAATTGTTATCCGGGGTAAAGGCTTCCGGGCCGTTGATGAACTTCACAACATCATCTCGGGAGATCCCTTTTAGTCGATGCATGTGATCACTAAACGGTTCCTCAAAATCCGGCCAATCCGGCTCCAATAAATCAAAGGCGAATTTATCGGGCACCGCATCGCCGATTTGCCATGGCTTGGATCGCTTTTTAAAGGCTCCTAGTTTGAGCCCTCCATCATCGAGCGCACGAAAATAGAGTCCCGCATTCGGATCACGGGCGCAGGGGCATTCACGTGTGATGCCCTCAACCGGCCGCGTAATGACATAATGATGCTCACAGGGATAAACGGGAATATCGATCCCAGCCTGAAGCCCCATCTGACGCATCCACATGTTCCCGGCCATGATGACCCAATCCGCTTTGATTTCACCCCGATTGGTTTTAACTCCGGTGATCCGTTTGAGTTGGCCCTCCTCGACAATCAAGGCCTCACAGCGAGTATTCTCGATAATCTTCACCCCCCGCTTCATCGCCCCTTTTGCCAGCGCGATGGTGCACTCTCCTGGCAAGACCCGACCATCCCCGGGAAGATAAATCCCGCCCTTCAAATCCTCGGTATTCAACATCGGGTAATACTGTGCGCATTCCTCTCCTGAGATCATCGTCGCTTCTACGCCAAAGACCTCGGCCATCGCGGCATTCCTCTGGAGTTGATAGAGGCGTTCATCAGAAGAGGCCAATTGAAGTCCGCCACACTGAAGCCAGCCAGGATCGTGCCCGGTGTCTTCCAAGAGACTGGCAAAGATTTCTGTCGAAGCTTTGTTCACCATGGTCTGAGCCGAACTCGCCCGGAGCTGTCCAACCTGTCCTGCCGAGTGCCACGTCGTCCCCGAGGCCAATGATGATTGCTCCAGTAAAACAACATCATTCCATCCCGCCAGCGCCAGCTGGTAGGCAACCCCGCAGCCTGCAATTCCGCCACCCACCACGACCACCCTCGCTTGGGATGGCAAGTTCGTTTGTGGGACTACAAATTCTGCTTTGACCGGGGTATTGTTATGGAGCGTTTGAACCATGAGTCTAGGATTTGAGACGAGGCGAAAAATAACGAATAAGACCGACAACGACCAGCGGAACAACGATTATTACGACAAAGCTGGCGACATTGAGTATCTGAATCCATGGGATATCGGCACCATTGATCTTGGAAAAAATATCCCTCGCCAGATAGAGAGAAACCGTCGAGAGGTAGCCATAGGAATGGGCCATCGCGATGAGAAAACTGGCCGTCGCGACCGTGTGAAGGGAAGCCAACAAGCGATCCATGAAGATGCTTTGATAGGGCACAAAATCAAAATCACCGCAACCCCCACCCAACTCTCAATTCGAGCAAATGTGGAGGAATCCACGGTGTAATTCAGATCGGTCAAAATCTTGTCCATGAAGCTATCCCGCAAATCACGATAGGTCATCAAGCAGAGATACCCGAGCATGAGCAGAAGGACTCCCGGAAAATAGCTACGGATGAATTTTCGCCGCTCGGCCTTATCCATCGGTGCTCTTTTCGTCCGACTTGCAATATCATCTTCGGTGGGCGGCAGCACGTGATAGAGCATGAACAAAGGCACAAGAAGAACTGGTAAGAACAAGAGCCCGGTCGTCACCGGCATCCAAAACTCCCCATCACTCTGGCATTTGTCTCTTCTGTTCTGCTACTTGGTATTAGGATGCCGTATACCGACGTGTAAAATTGGGAGCGGGTGATCACAATGGGGGGCGGAATTGCTAATCGTCTCCCCTCGTGAGGAGTCGTTTCACGGCTTGGGGGCAAAAGTGTGGATGTGTCCGAGGTCGGTGGAGACAATGAGGCGTCCTTCGGCGGGAGTGAGTCCGTAGGCTTTCCCTTTGACGGGAGCTTTCCAAAGTTGCTTTCCAGTGGAGGCTTCGAAAATAATCACTTCGTTGTTCAGGCCTGCAATGAGTTGATCTCCGGCGATGATGAGTTCGACGGGAGTGGCGTGATCGATTTGCCAAAGAAGGCAGCCATCGAGGTCCGCACGTGACTGGCTGATGGATTTTTTAAGTTTCTCGATCTCGGGAAGCTGGGCTTCGATTTTCGGATCGAGCTTTTTCAGGGCTGCCTGCTCGGAGGCAATGGTGGCTTCGAGTTTTCCTTTACGGACGAGATCGAGGCATTGGAGTTTGTCGTTGGAGTGCAGAAAGGCTTTTCCTTTTGTGACAACGACACGGTTGGTGTTGTTGAAGGTAGTGAGGCGCTTTCCTGATACGGTATCAGCGATGCGGATTTGTTCATCACGTTCTTTCTGAGTAGGTGGCCCGGCAATGAGCTGGTTGTCTTCGGTGAGAAGGCAGAAGACGCCCCCTGCTTGTCCAATCTGGCCGGTGAGCTTGCCGTTTTCCTGGTCGAGTGCGATCGGCGCGGCACGTCCTTGAGGGATGTAGAGGCGATCTCCTCCAGCCAACATCGCACCTTGCAAGGTGACCTCCTTATGTTCGGTTACGTAAGCTACTTCGGAGGAGTGCGAGTCGATGCACCAGAGGTAGGAGGTTTTCCACGGGACGAGAGATGCGGCGAACCACGCGCGCCCGTTTTCGACGGTGACGCCGGTGCGGACGGGCCAAGGGGAAATGAGTTTTCCGTTGCTGGGAATGAGTCGGTCGCTGGGAGCGGCACGCTTTTTCCAAAGAGGTTTCCCGGTATGGGCGTTGGCGCAGTAGACGAAGCCATCGTCAGATCCAAACCAGGCTTTATCTCCCTCGAGGGTGGGCGGAAAGCGGACGGAGGAGTTGGTGAAGTGAAGCCACTTTTCTTCTCCTGTTTTGGCATCCAAACAGTGGACGGCATTGTCAGCAGAGGAGCCGAAATAGATGAGTCCGTGATTGGCCGTGGTGAAGTGGCAGGGGTCGAAGTTACGCATTGATTGCAGGCCTTCGTTTGAGGAGTAGGCATCCCACTTTGCGGGCCCGGTCCATGCTTGTTGGGGCGCGCCGCCATCGTGGGTCCAGGCTTCGGCGAGAGGGAGGGCGAGAGTGTCAGAAGAGACTCCGCTTCGGCGATTGTCATGCCGGTAGGTCGGCCAAGGGGTGGCGGAGGCCACGGCGCAAAGGACGAGAAGAATAAGAGTCGAGTGCATCACGGTATTTATTTTTTAGATTCTTCTGATTTCTTAGAGACTGGGATGCCGGAATCATTTCTCGGAATGAAGGCGAGGGAGGTTTCCATCCAGCCACCGCAGGAACATCCGCCCCCGCCTTCCGGAACGAGGAAGAGGCCTTGAGAAGGGAGAAAGCTGAGCCAACACGATGGGCGGAGGCGAGGCCAGTGCGTGGGCTTTTTTTTGTCATGGGACCAGAAGGTGAGACAGCGATCGATTCCTCTCAAGAGGAGGCCGTAGCTGGTTCCTACGACAGCGGAACAGCCCTCCCGTGGACCAAATTTGTGATCCAGAGGTTTGCCATCGGGGAGGGAGATTCCAGTGGGGTCGGTGTAGACTTTGTCTTCATAAACAACTGGATGAGAGATGTGGGCCCCGTGGTGATTGGCTCGCCAATTGGTTTGGGATTGGAAGTTTAAACCTCCGTCAGCGAGGTCGAAGTAGTGATAGCTGAAGATTCCTTTTCCGGTCGGCTTTCCCTCTTCGTTGGTGTCGCCCTCGGAAAGAGTGACCAGAAACCCTTCGCTGGTCATGGCGCCATAGGAAACCTGGATGAAGCCTTTTTCATCCGTCCTCAGGAGGGTCTTTGGAAAGGGTTTTTCCCAGATGATTTTTCCGGTGTTGGCATCGAGGCAGACGGTATAAATATCCTTCCAAAGATTTTTGGTGGCTTCGCGTCCGGAGGTGTCATTTTTCAAATCCGGGTTGCGGCATTCGAGAAAGCAAAGCTTTCCATCGGAAAGGGAAATAGTGGGATTGATGATGAGTCCCCGACCATAAGACCAGCGACCTTTCCAATCGGATTTAGAGTAGCCAGAAATATTATCGCTGAGGACGTTGGCGGTGTCTGAGTCGCGGCCGACTTTGTCATACCAAGCATCGCCGAAGTATTTTTTGAATTCGGCACCCAGACGAACGGAGGAGCCGATGACGACCTCTCCTTCCTGGGCGATGTATCCCCATTCGTGACTGTCACGATGATCGGCTGTAAGTTTTAAGGTCGTGATGCGTTTTCCCGTGGAGCCGTCGAGCACCCAAAGGAGGTCTTTGATCGCAACGTAAAGATAGTTGTCATCAGCGCACCAGTTGGCGCAGTCGTGAGGAATATTGACGCGGCGGAGGTCAGGGATTTCCATGCCCCAAAGAATTTGGCCATTGAAGGCATCGAGTGTCATGATTCGGTTGAGCCCTTGGTGGAAGAGTCTGCCGTTGGAGGCAAGTGGGGCGGACATTCGAGGTTGTCGGTCGATTCCAAAGTTGGCTCCGGGCCGGCCGATCCATTGAAGCTCGAGGTCTCCGGAAGCCTGGCTGCCTCCAAGTCGCTCACCGGTGTATGCGGTGTTGGAAGGGGGGCCGTATTGATGGGTCCATTCTCCCGAACCGGGGATGGGGTCACGTGAAGTTACGGTGCCGTCGGGGAGTACGGTGCGTCCGCCGTTGGGCCGGGTGAGACGTGCCAGTTCGGAGGGTGGGCATGGGAGTGTGGTGCGTTCGGTGCAGACGAGATTGCCAACGCAGGAGGTAAGTGGAATCGTCTTAAGGTCAGGAAGATAAATGAGAGTGATGCGTGTTCCGTGGAGTCCTTCGGTGTAGAGTTTTTTGCGAAGTGCGTTAACGCGCTCGAGGTCGTCATCAAAGGCGGTGATATTGAGGAGGCTCTGTGCGGCGAGGGCTTTGGTGAGGGAGCCGTCCGAGAGGCCGACAACGACGGCGAAGCCAGGTTGAGCAGGGAGGTCGGCAAGGTAGGAGGTGGCGGCCGGGTGATTGTTTTCGGCAACGAGATTCTTGGGCATGTAGTTCATGCCGGTGTCGAATTCGTAAATGGGGCTGAATCTGGGGCCGTCGTCGGTCTCAGAACTGATGCGATAGGAATAGCGGGTGTGTGGCTGAAGATTCTCGAGAATGAGTTCGTGACGAAGGTTTTCCGAAGTGGATTCGATGACGGCACCGAGTTTACGAGTTGGGCCGTAGGCGACGATGGCTTTGCCTGGGTGGCTCGCTTCCCAATTGAGGAGGGCTTTGCCAGGGGAGAGGAATCGGACCGCAGGGCGGACGGAGAAGGAAACACCGGCGGATTTTTTGGCGATGTCAGCGAGTTCCTTTTGAGAGGGGAGGGAGTCGAGGATGCGCACCGAAGAGATCCGGCCATTGATGGGGTAGAATTCGTCCTTGTCCTTATAAGCTCCGATGACGAATGGGGTTGGGATGTCCGGAAAGACGATCGGTCCGGAGGCTGGGCGGGAGGAAGCGAGGACTCCGTTGACATAAAGTTGAATTTTTTTGCCATCGTATGTCCCGAGGAGGTGTGCCCAGTGGCCGGGTTCGAATGATTGGGGGGCGGCGGCTTCGAGCAGGAGGCCTCCGGTTGAAAGCCGGAAAGAGAAATGATCTCCGTTGAACCCGAGGATCCAGCCTCTCTCGTATTGACCATTGTCTTGGCTGTAGCTAACAATTCCACCCCATCGTTGCGGTTGGTCGATACGGACGCGAGCTTCGACGGCGAAGTTATTTAAGGGGAGTTTCTTGGCAGAGTCCTCGGGTAGAATGAGGTGCTGGTTGTTGGAAAAAATGAGGTTACCGTTGGTATCGAATTCGGGTGTTTCGCTGGCTTTGAGAGTTTGATTCTCAATCTGGGATTTGTTGGGACTCCACTCGGCAATGATGTCGGAGCAGGCAGTAGAAATACTAAAGAGGGCAATATAAAGAGGTTTCATGCAGCGACTATGGAAATGACTGGCCGAGACTAGGCGTGTTCGACTGATTTGGAAACGAGCAAAAATAAGGTCTTCTTCCATCGAAAAAAATGGTCTTCGATTCCTGCTAGGAAATTGCCTGCTAGGAAATTGCTTTTGGGGTTGATCGCTTGAGGGCGTCGTTGAAGGGAGCGAAGAGGGAGAAAGTGTTTCTTCCCCTACTCGGATTCCTGGCCGTTCGGTTCCGCGGGAGACGGGTCCGCCCCTCTCCCAAACATTTCATTGAGTTCGCGACGTTGCTCGGACGAGACACTCGCGGTGTCGAGGGCGGCGCGCGCCGAGGCCGGGTCGGTGGAGTTCCACTGGTGAAGGACTTCCCGCATCAGACCGGTGCTGTGCCCCTCGTCGCTAAGACTGTTCGCCCATTCGAAGGCGGTGGCGGGGTCACTCTGGACGGTGGAATGAACCACGCGCTCGGCCGCTGCGTCTCGAACGTTGCCCTGGGGAAGCTCTAGGATCCACTCGCCGGCTGCCATGCTATCGATCCGCAGCCAATGTTCGGCGACGTTTCCGACTGCGGCGCGCCGCACCTCCCCCGATTCCGGTAGTCCCATCGCCCAGTTGGCGGCCTCCTGCGGCCTCGTCGATGACCAGACCGAGGCAATTTTCTCGGCCATGCGCCGGTATTCGTGGGCTGTCTGCGATTCCAGTGGGAGGGCCGCGGTAAGTTCTTCGTACATCGTGGCGGCTCGCCCCGGATCGTATTCCGCCACCTCACGCAGGATCGATTCGGTGGCGCGCTGACGATCTGCACTTGGTAATTCTTGGGCCCACTCCATCGCTGCAGCGGTGTCCTGGTCGGCCCAGCGCCGGGCCGCCACCTCCAGGACCCGGTTCCGTTCAAAATTGTTTTCGATCGATGAGGCAAAGTTTGCTGCCGCGGCGGGATCAGAGTCGGACCAGGAACTGACTACTCCGCCCATCGCCCGCTCGCGTTTGGCCGGATCGGTCTGCGCCGCCCCCCACTCCATCGCCGCATTCAGATCGCGTTCCGCCCACCGGTGAGCCATGGCGTGCACGAGGTGCAGGTTCTGGTTGGACATTGGCAGTTGACCGACGTATTGGGCGGCGGCTGCGGGGTCTTCTTCCGACCAACCATGCAGGGCGCTATCCAAAGCTCGCCGACGGTCAACTCCTTCCAAACTGTTGGCCCACTCGGCGGCAGCCTCGCCATCACGCCTTCCCCAGAGGTGGGCGAGATGTTCAAGGGTGCGCCGACGCTCCCGGCCAGCCGGAGCCAGCTCCAAAAGACGTTTCGCGATCCCAGCATCCATGCGACCACCCCGCTCCAGTGACTCCAGAGTCTGCCTTACCGAACCTGGAGAGCCATCATTTCCCTCGTCACGTGATTCCTCAGCCCCTTGCTCCGAGTCGCTGCGGCCCGACTGGGAGGCCATCGGGCGATTCCTTGACGAATCGACGGTTCGCGGACGAGTCGCTCCGTCCTTGGCCGGGATACTCTCCACGCCGGGTGAAAAGATGATGCGATCCACCGCCATTCCGACCGCAAAAAAAGCAGCCGCGACGAGAAGAAGACTGGTGTTTATTTTCATCCGATATCATCAATGCTACTTCACTATGGCTCTTGATGGAACCCTCATTTTTTGATCATCGCGAGCCAGCGGCGGATCATGCCGGAGAAGGGGAGCACTTGCGACCATTTGAAGGGCTTGAGGTCGAAGC
>Ga0308000_10000661_pt1 | contig 14091 bp, 14 predicted proteins | sample Neamet3_FD_203877 | JGI IMG/M metagenome (GOLD analysis project Ga0308000, IMG submission 203877) | Marine microbial communities from water near the shore, Antarctic Ocean - #3 | ecosystem: Environmental > Aquatic > Marine > Unclassified | place: Southern Ocean | collected 2014-06-04 | reverse complement strand
GGCCCTGGGTGATGACGCCGGGGGCTGCGAGGGGAATGAAGTGGGAGGGAACGATCATGCCGGCGTTGCCCTCGGAGCAACTGCGGGAGTAGGAGTCATCGCGCTCGATGATGCGGACGGCGTGGCCGGATTGGGCGAGGTAGTGGGCAGTGGAGAGACCGACAACTCCGCCACCGACGATGAGGATGTCTTGAGGCATGGGAGGGTTGGGTGGGAGTTGGAAGGTGGTGGTGAGACCCCGCGATTGGCGCTTAGCGATTGGTTTTTTGGCTAATAGCCGATGGCTAAAAGTGGATCGCTAGGTCGTTCGCAAGCTTTTGAATTTTGCGACACCACTAGCATTCAGGGGAGCCATTGATGAGGCGGGAGATGTTGCGGGGGTTGGAAATCTTGAGTTCGTCGGGAAGCATTGACTCGGGGAAATCTTGCCAGCTGACCGGGCGGGTGTAGCGGAGGATGGCTCCGGTCCCGACGGAGGTGCTGGCACCATCCGAGGTGGCTGGGTAGGGGCCGCCGTGGACCATGGAGGAGTTGACTTCGACTCCGGTGGGGAAGCTGTTGATAATGAGACGGCCGGCTTTTTGTTCGAGGGTTTGGAGAAGGTCTCCGGCTTGGGCGAGTTCTTCGTCGGTGCCGTGGACGGTGGCGGTGAGCTGGCCTTCGAGTTGAGTTGCTGCAGCGAGCATGTCTTCTTTTGATCCACACTCGATGACGAGGGAAGAAGGGCCGAAGATTTCCTCGTTGAGGGCGGGGTTTGCGATGAAGGTGGATGCGGAAGCCTTGAGGATCGTGGCTCCGGCATTGTTGCCTTTGGAGGAGTCGACTTGTTCGATGGTTTCGACGCCGGGTTGGCTTTGAAGTTCTGTGAGACTCTTGGTGTAGTTTTGATGGATGCCCGCGTGAAGCATGGTGGCGGCGGCGACTTCGGAGAAGCCGTTTTTGAGGGTGGTTTCGAAGTTTTCTGATACTCCGGCGAAGACGAGGCCGGGGCAGGTGCAGAATTGACCCGCGCCAAGAGTGACGGAACCGACGAGGCCCTGGGCAATGGTTTCACCACGTTCGGCCATGGCTCCGGGGAGGATGAAGATGGGATTGACCGAGCTCATCTCGGCGAAGACAGGGATGGGCTCGGGCCGGGCGGCGGCGGCGTCCATGAGGGCGCGTCCGCCGGCACGGGAACCGGTGAAGCCGACGGCTTTGATGCCGGGGTTCTTGACGAGGGCGGTGCCAAGGTCAATGTCGGCATCATAGATCATTGAGAAGGTGCCTTCGGGCATATCACATTCGCCGACGGCGGCCTGGATGGCGCTGGCGACGATTTCGGCAGTTCCGGCGTGGGCGGCGTGGGCGCGGACGATGACAGGGCAGCCGGCGGCGAGGGCGCTGGCGGTGTCACCTCCGGCGACGGAGAAGGCGAGGGGGAAGTTTGAAGCGCAGAAGACGGCGACTGGGCCGAGCGGGCGGCGCATGGAGCGGAGGTCGGGTTTGGGGATGGGAGCGCGGTCCGGTTGGGCGATTTCGATGCGGGCATCGACCCATGAGCCTTCTTCGATGAGGTCGGCGAACATGCGGAGTTGGCCGACGGTGCGGCCGCGTTCGCCTTGGCAGCGACCTTCGGGGAGGCCGGTTTCGGCCATCATACGCGGAGTGATTTCAGAGCCGAGGGTGTCGATATTTTCGGCGATGGTGCGGAGGAAAGCGGCGCGTGTTTCGGGAGAAATGGATGAGTAGGCTGGGAAGGCGGAGGAGGCGAGGGAGATGGCCTTTACGAGGTCTTCCTTTGAAGCCGAATGGAAGGCGGGTTCCAATTGTTCGCCGGTGGCGGGATTGGAAACGTGGAAGGTTTGCGAGGTGTCGGGGGCGCGTTTTGAGCCGAGGAAGGAATGTCCGGTGAGTGTCATAGTAGGAAGTTTTAGAAGTTAATGCCGTGTTGGAAAGGATCGTCGGGATTGAGAACGAGAGTGGTTTCGCCGTTTACGAAGGCTCGACCGGTGACGATCGGAGTGATTTTTTCAGAATCGGGGAGGGATTGGAAGGAACCATTGAAAATGGTGCCGATGATGCTGGCCTGTTGCCAAGTTTCGCCTTCAGCAAGGGTGCCGCTGGCGGCGAGGCAAGCGATTTTGGCGCTGGTTCCGGTGCCACAAGGAGAGCGGTCATAAGCCTTGCCGGGACAGAGGACGAAGTTTTGGGAGTTGGCGGCGATGCCGGAAGCGGGGGGAGCGAAGCATTCGATGTGATCGATTTCTTCGCCGTTTGCTCCGGTGATTCCCTGGATTTCGAGTGCGTTGCGGACGGCTGACGTGAAATCGGTGAGAGCATCGATGTTTTCGTATCGGACGGCGGGGCCTTGGTCGGAGATCAGGAAGAACCAGTTGCCTCCCCAAGCGATGTCGCCGGTGACGGGGCCGTAGTCGGGGACTTCGACGGTAGTGGCTTCGGCGTAGCGATAGGAGGGGATGTTGGCAACGGTCACCGAATGATCCTCGGAGAGGGTTGCGGTGACAATGCCGGAGGTGGTTTCGATCCGGTGGTCGCCGGGTTCGATGCGGCCGAGGTGGGTGAGCGTTTCGACTACTCCTATGGTGCCATGGAGGCAACCGTGGAGATAGGAGACATTGTTGAAGAAAACGACACCAGTGACACAGGTGGGGTCGGTGGGTTGGCAAAGAAAAGCGCCCACCATGGCATCGAAGCCACGGGGTTCGTTGATGAGAGAGGTTCGAATCCAGTCGGCTTCGGCGGCGAGAAAGTCTCGCGTGGCGGCGGCTCCGATAGGAGTGGCGAGGCCGGAGATGACGGTACGGGTGGGTTCGCCGCCGGTGTGGGAGTCGATGATTTTCATGGAAGTCATGTGAATCAAAAGTTGGAGCTTTCGGCTCTTTTTTCTGGGTTCGGCGGCTCAGGCTAAAGTCCAAGCTCCGTAGGCTTGGGTTACGCTTTGCCTTCCCAGTTGGACCACCAACTGCGGAAGAGGGCGTGCTGGCTGTGGAGGAATTGCTTTTGGGAAGGAGAAAGCTGGTCGTAGGAATTAATCTGGTGCTGGTAGGCGGAGTGTCCTTCGAGAACCATGAGCTCTTTGTAGTAGAGGACGAGGTCAGGGCCTTCGTCGAAGGTGGAGAGGACGGTGAGGGCTTCGGAAAGTTCGAGGGCGTAACGGCGGTCCTGAGTGTTTCCCTTGGCGGCGGATTGACAGAGTTCAATGAATCTGAGGATTTCCTTTGGAAGAGCATTGCCAACACCGGTGATGGCTCCGGTTGCACCGCAATTCACGAAGCCGTGGTAGACTTGGGTGTCGACACCAGCCATGAGGATGAGGGAGTCGTCGGCGCTGGTGATGTTTTCGGCGGCGTAGCTCAGAGAGTCTGCTCCACCAAATTCCTTAAAGCCGACGAGCGAGGGAAATGCTTCACGAAGGGAGAAGAAGAGGTCGGCTTTTGTTTCGAAGCCGTAGTAGGGGGAGTTGTAGATGACGGCAGGGAGGTCGCCACCGGCTTTTAGAATCTCGCTGAAGTGGTGGGCCTGGGCGGCTGAGGAACTGCCCCGGGAAAGGACGCGCGGGATTACCATGAGCCCATCGGCGCCAACCTCGCGGGCATGGGCGGCATGGGTAGCGGCGATGGCCGTATTTTGGGCGCCGGTTCCGACTACGGTTGGGATGGCAGCTTCAACGAGGCGGCGGATGCCTTCCATGCGTTGGTCATCGGTGAGGAGGGGCCAGTCGCCCATGGAGCCGCAATAGACGACGCCCCGCATGCCTTTTTCGATGAGACTTTGGGCGGTTTCGACGAGGGCGTCATAGTTGATTTTGCCTCCTTCATCGCAGGGTGTCATCAAGGCGGGGATGCAGCCTTCAAAAATCGGGCGATTCGCTTCGTTGGTCATGGGGAGATGATGGCCGAAAGAAATACGTTTGTCTTGTCTGTAAACTAAGTTTGCGATTGTGATTTTGTCAAAAGAAGGTCCATTCCTGATCTTGGAATCATCACGTGGGTGTCTATGGTCGTTTTTATGACTCAGAGGCAAGACCGCCTACCCACGGGGGGCCGTTACATTCATCAGATCCCAGCAACCCCACTTGTGCCGGTGAGCCTGGATGGCGGACGGACGATCTGGTGCAAGCTGGAGTTTATGAATCCCAGCGGCTCAACCAAGGATCGGATCGCGCGGCACATTCTCGAGAAGGGATGGCGGGCCGGGAAATTGCGGCCCGGAAGCACGGTGGTGGAGGCATCGAGTGGCTCTACAAGCATCGCGTTTGCCCTCGCTTGCAGTCAGATGGGACTCAACTTCATCGCCTTCATTCCTGACAGTGCGACCTCGGAACGGGAGTGTATTGTCAAAGCCTATGGCGGTGAGGTGCGTCGAGTGTCCGGAACGATGCTCGAGGTTTTGCAAGAGGCGGCCCGGACCGCCGATGAGGAAGGGTATTTTTTGGGACGGCAGTTTGCCAATTCAGACAACACGGAAGCCCACCGGCTTTTTACGGGATCGGAGATCCTCTCTCAAATTCCTGGCGGCTGCGTCGATGCGATTGTGAGTGGAGTAGGAACCGGAGGAACTTTGCGAGGATTGTATGAAGCCTTCGATGCCGCCGGATGTCATGTCACCGCGCATGTTGCAATTCCGCGTCAGGGAGAACTTTTTGGACCGAATATCGAATGTTGCAGTCTTCGTTTTAGCGCGGACGTTCCGGGAGTGGCCGAGGATATCAGCGAGATTTATTCGGAATGGGAATGCGAGAATCTTTGTGAATGGGAAGTGGGGGATACCGCTTGTTTGGAGCTGACTCGTAAATTGTGGGCCAAGGGATTTCCGGTCGGCCCCAGTTCGGGTTTGAATTTCGCGGCGGCGCTCATGGTCGCGGCGGATTTGGGTGAGCACGCGCAAGTGGTGACGGTATTCCCGGACCGGATGGAGAGGTATTTTTCGCACAAGGTTTTTGATGGTTTTAAGGCGTGAAAAAATCGAGTCAGTTGCATTTTTTGGAGTCGCTCGCTGATCCTTTTGGAGGCGACGAGGTTTTTGATGATGTCTTGGATACCGTTTACTTTGTCAAAGATGAAGACGGGCGGTATGTCTTTGTGAACGAGACGTTGGTGAAACGTTGTGGAGGGGGAGGTAAGGACGATCTATTGGGAAAAACGGCCGGGGAGGTATTTCCGGGGCCGTTGGGGAAGGATTTTGAATCACAGGACCGCGCTATTTTGGCAGGCGGGGCTGCGATTCGAAGCCAGCTGGAATTACACATTTATCCCGATGGGCGACAGGGTTGGTGTCTGACCTGGAAAAGACCGCTCAAAGGTGGCGAAGGTCGCGTGGTAGGGCTGGCCGGGATTTCGCGGGATGTCGATGGGATTGCCTCAAGTCCCAAGGATCTTGAGTCTCTGGCCGAGGTGATGGAATACGTCAAGCGGCACCTGGATCAACCGCTTCGTCTCGGAGATCTCGCCGAAGCTACCGGTCTGTCGACGTATCAAATCAACCAGCGAATGGAGACGCTGCTGGGGCTGTCACCGAAGCAATATATCAGTCGCTGCCGGATCGATGCGGCGTGTCACTTGCTCGGAAACTCTTCCGATCCCCTGACTGAGATTGCACTCACCTGCGGCTACAGTGATCAGAGCTCTTTTACCCGGCAATTTGGAAGAATCGTAGGCATGACTCCTAGTGTTTATCGGAACCAACGACGTGCCGTGTAACAACGGACGTGGTTTTATGTGTTCTCGCGACCCGGGATGATGATGAAGATCGACGCCCATTTCGTCCTCCCTGGAATACAAAGGGAAGGGGATTCCTGCCCCCCAAATTTCCGCTGTTGTCAGCGATTGTTGATAGCTGAAGATGGGCGTTTTTTCAATGAGAGCCGGCATTCAGTTTAAAACTTTGCAGTTGTTTTCACGTGAGTTTCCAATGCGCCTGACGCAGGACCGCAAACTTGGACTGTGCTGTTTTCTCATACCAAACAGTGAGGAGAGTTCCGTCCTCGAGTTCAACTGTGCTCGGGTAGCCTAGGTCGCCGGAGGGTCCATCGCCGGAGATTATCAGCGGCGACGACCACGTTTTTCCATGGTCAGCACTGACGTGGGCTTGGTTTCCGAATGGCTTGCGGCGATGACCGTAGCTCATCAGGAGACGGCCATCGCGAAGGCGGGTGAGGAAAGAGGGGAGACCCCAAACTCCGATTGAGTGTGGGATGGACCACGTCCTGCCTCCGTCGAGGGACTCACTTTGGAGGGTTTCCCCGGAGTTTGCCTTGTTGTGGTTTCGGATGTGGACAATGAGGCTGCCATTGGCGGCTTCGATGGCATGGAGCTCATGGTAGTCGCGGTGATGGTCGCCTTCCCGGGTTGGGATGGGTGCGAGCCACTTCCATGTTTGGCCATCGTCGCGCGATTCACAGACCCCGATTTCTTTTCCTTCGGTCCAGAGCTTTTTCCCGGCATAGAGGATGCGACCGTCCGAGAGTTGGGTGGGGCCGTGGGGGCTGTTGACGATGGTGGGGTAGCGCTCGGACCAAGTGATTCCGCCATCGGTTGAGCGAACCATCCATTGACCGAGTTCGTTTTTACGCTCTTCTTCCGAGAGGCGATTGTGGGCGGCGAGCCAGCGTGCGCGGCGGGTGTCATTGGGGATGTGGCTGGCATAGGCGAGAGAGGTGAAGGTTGTGACGAGGATGGAACCTTTGGCGGTCTCGAGGACTCCGGCATCGCGGTCATCAATGGGGCCATCGAGGATGGTCCGTGGAAAAGTCCAAGTCTTGCCGTTGTCGTCGGATCTTTGGAGATCAACCCTCCCGAAGGGGCAGACATGTTGTTCCCGGCCCCCGGAGCAAACCACGAGAAGTTGGCCGTTGGCTCGTCGGGTCAAGGTTGGCCAACCGTGATAGAGATGTGGCAGTTGACTGATGGTTTCTATTTTAAGGAGGGTTGAAGCAGGGGAGGCGTGAAGCTTTAGGTTAAAACCGAGTGATCCGGCAAGCCCAAGGGCGGTGGTGTTTTTGAGAAAGTGTCGGCGCGGAAAAGTCATGATGGAAGGATGTCGGGTGGGGAAGTGAGATGTCGATGGTAAAGACAAGGTGTCGAGCAATGAGATTGACCTGACAAGGAGGTCCTTCACCATCCCCGTCAATGAACTATCAGCGGTTTGATACGAAGGAAGAGATGGGCGTCGCCGCAGCCGCAGCTGGCGCGGTGAAAATGCGGGCATCTCTCCGGGAAATGGGAGAGGTCAATATCATCGTTGCGACGGGTGCTTCGCAGTTTGAAATGCTGGAGGCCCTCACGCAGGAGGTAGGAATTGAATGGGACAAGGTGACGGTATTTCACTTGGACGAATACGTGGGCCTGTCGATTGAGCATCCGGCATCGTTTCGAAAATATCTCAAGGAAAGGTTTGAGGATCGCTTGCCAGGTCCGGTTCGAGCTTTTCACTACATTGATGCAGAGGACGCCCCCGAGGCGGAATGTCGTCGGATGGGAGAATTGATCGCTGAAGCTCCGATTGATGTGGCTTTTGTTGGGATTGGTGAAAACGGGCATCTTGCCTTTAATGATCCCCCGGCCGATTTTGACACCGTGAAGCCGTACCTGGTGGTGGATTTGGATGAAGCTTGTCGCCAGCAGCAGTTCGGGGAGGGGTGGTTTCCAAGTCTGGAAGCGGTGCCTGAAAAGGCGATCTCGATGTCGGTTCGTCAGATCATGAAGAGCGGGTCCATCATTTGCACCGTTCCGGATGAGCGTAAATCTGAAGCGGTGCGAAATGCGGTAGAGGGTGAGGTTACTGCGAAGGTTCCCGCTTCGATCTTGCAGGAGCATGAGGATTGTCATTTGTATCTCGATGGTCCGGCTGCAATTCTGCTGAACGAAGGAGGGGTTTCCCAATGAGTTCAATTGGAGTTGGATTGGTGGGGGCGGGTTGGATGGGAGCGACCTTATTAAAGCGACTGACCGAACAAGAGGAGGTCTCGATTGTCGGGGTCCATCAACGCCGGCGTGACCGAGCGGTAGAGGTGCTCACGGAGCTGGGCTTGAGTGAGGATCTTTATTTTAGCGACTACGAAAGCATGTTGTCGTCGCCTGCTCTCGATGCGGTCTTTATCTGTAGCACCAATGAGGCACACGGCCTCCAGGCCATCGCAGCCCTTAAGGCGGGCAAGCATGTCTTCTGTGAGAAGCCCTGTGCGACGCGCTACGATGATTTTTTACAGCAAATCGAATTGGAGAGGGCCAATCCCGGGCAGGTTACTTTTGTCGACTACCTCATGAATTTTGATGCGCTAGAGAATCGGATCAGGCGCATGACTGCAGAAGGAGTCTTTGGGGCTATTACGCAGATTCAAGTCAACTACCGGCATCCCATCAACATCGCAGATGACAAGGTGTGGAAGCTTTCGGGAGAGAGAATGGGAGATGCGATTGGAATGGGCATTATTCATTCGCTCTCGGTGATGTTGAACATCATGGCCGAGCAAGGGGCCACCCCGGTGCGGGTCTATGCCACGAGTAGCACGGTGCATCGCCGGGACTTTGATATCCCCGCGATTTGGAATTTGCACATTGAGTTCAGCAACGGAGCGGCCGGGCTGTGTTTTGGAAACGTCGATCAGGCAAACGGTTATGATGCCTATCACAATATCCATGGCACGGAGGGCGGCTTGATTTTTGATTCGCAGCTGGATCGTCCCCAAAAGGTTCGCTTTTGGTCGGAGAAATCGACAGAGGGGCGATGGGTGTATCCTTTGGATGCTTCACGATGTGAGGCAGAGGGGCTGGAGGCACATCAATGGCCGGTCGACACAAGCACTCCGGATAGCGGCGATGTGATGAAGCATCAGACCGGAGAATGTGTGGCTCATTTTTTGGAGTGCATTCGGAAGGGCGAGCAATCGTTTCTGAGTTTTGTGAACTCGGCCGCCGTGGCGGACTTAGGTTGGGCGGCTCAGATCTCAGCGGCTGAGAGAACGCCGGTAGACTTGCCGCTTGATGAATTACGAGCCCGGGAGTTTTTTGAACGAAGGGAAGAGAAATGAAATCCTTCGATTTACAGACAAACGGATATGCGGGTGTTGATTTTAACGGCGATGATCTGAACGCCGAAAGTCTGGCGATTGTGTGCGCTGCTTTGAAAGAGGATGGCGTGGGTGGGGTTTTGGCAACGATCATCACTGACGATGTTGATGTCATGTGTCGGCGTATTGAGCGTTTGGTGAGGTTGCGGGAGAAAGATCCGGAGTGGTCGGAAATGATTCGAGGGTTTCATATTGAGGGCCCATTCTTGAATGAGAGTCTAGGTTTTATCGGAGCCCATCCTGTTGTGCATGCGCGGGTTGCCGAAGTTTCGGTGGCTGATCGTCTTCTTGATGCGGCGGAAGGGTTGACCCGGATCGTGACTCTTGCTCCCGAGCGCGATACCGGTTTTTCGGTGACAAAGCACTTGACCGAAAAGGGCGTATGCGTGGCTGCTGGCCACTGTGACCCCACCTTTGAAGAGCTACGAGGGGCCATCGATGCCGGGCTGAGGATGTTTACGCATCTCGGTAACGGGTGCCCGATGAATTTGAATCGCCACGATAATATCATTCAACGGGTGCTGGCTCTTCGTGAAGAACTGTGGATCAGCTTTATCCCTGATGGAGCTCATGTGCCGTTCGCGACCTTACGCAACTATCTGGATCTTGTTGGCATTGGAAAAATCGTGATGGTGACGGATGCCATTGCGGCGGCCCGCATGGGTCCGGGTGATTATCGCTTTCTCGGACGGGATGTGAGGATCGGATCGGATTTGGTGGCACGGGCGCCGGACGGGAGTCACTTGATTGGATCGACCGTGACGATGCCGCGAATTGCCGATAATCTTTCGCAAGAATTGGGATTCAGCGAGGCTGAGATTCGGAAGGTGATTGTTGAGAACCCACGAACCGTGATCGGAGAAGCAAGATGATAGAACGATTGAAAAAGCTAACCGGGAAGATTGGCCCGACCATTATTATTGCAGCCGTGGTCTTGGGGCCGGGGAGTATTTTGACGAGCTCAAAGGTAGGAGCTGACTTTGGGTTTCCGGCCTGGTTCGTCCTAGCTCTGTCAACTTTTCTGATGATCGGTATGGTCGCTCTCGCAGCGCGCCTTGGGGTGACCTATGAGCGGAGTCTCTGCGAGGAACTGGCGGCTCGTCTTGGGCGCGGGGCTTCCTTGTTTGTCGGGATGGTTTTATTTTTGGTGGTGGCCTTGTTTCAATCGAGCAACAATCTGGCAATCATCGCGGGATTGGAGCCACTCTTTGAAGATGTCGGCGACGGAACACATTTGACCCGATTTGGGCCGAAGCTTGGAGTGTTGTTGGTGATCAATCTCTTCGTTGTTTTCTGCCTCTTTCGTATTCGCAGTCTCTACTCACAGATCGAGAGGCTCATGAAGGTTTTGGTGATGGTCATGATTCTGGCCTTCACCTGCAACTTCATCGTGGTCCTGTATGGTTCAATCGGTTCTCCAGCAGTGGGCGGAGAAGTGAAGGAGGGGAAGCGGGACCTAATCCCGCTGTTGGGAATGATTGGTACGACCTTCTCGATTGGCGGAGCTTTTTACCAAGGATATCTAGTCCGCGAGAAGGGGTGGAAATTGGCCGACTGGCGGGAAGGGTTACGTGATTCAATCTTTGGAATCTGTGTTTTAGGAGGAGTGACTTCTTTCATCCTCATCACTTCCGTACTGACTTTCCATGGACGGCTCGAGACGGTGGAATTGAAGAGCGTGGGTGACGTAGCCCGGCAATTGGAACCCTTGTTCGGAAAGAGCGCGAAGGTGATTTTCAGTTTAGGGATTATGGCGGGTGCCTTTAGCTCCTTTCTGGTGAATGCGGTGATTGGTGGGACTATCCTGTCAGATAGTCTGGGCAAGGGATGGCGTTTGTCGGACGTGATGCCGCGACGATTAACGTGCCTTGCTTTGCTGATCGGTATGCTGGTGGCTGCGTTGTCGCTTTCGGGGGCTTCTGAGACGGTCGGATTGATTACCTTTGCTCAAGCGCTCACGGTGTTGGGCCTTCCGATGCTGGCGGGAGCCTTGCTCTATCTCGGAACGCGGAAGGATCTCATCGGAGAACGGAAGGTTCCGCGCTGGATCTTGGGAATTTGTTCGGTCGGGTTTGTGGTGGCCTGCGTGCTGGCTGTTAGAACGACGATGATCGTTTGGAGTAAGATTGCCGGTTGAACCCGATCCGGCTTAGATGGCTTCTGGGAATGACTCGAAGAACCCCGTTTTCTGCGGCAGTTTTCTCGAAGAGAATACTTCGAACCGGGTGTTACCCTTGAGGTAGGATCTTATGGAAAGTAAGGCTCCCTAAGATCTTTGATTTGGCGCGGATATTGCGGAGGCAAGCCGAGCCGGATAATTGTCTCAGACGGTCTGCTTCTTTGGCCAGTCGCTCAATGGCTGAAGCGGGGACTACTCCCGGAATGATGACGTATCCGTCTTCTTCGAAGCCAGCGGGGATCATTTTAAGGTTGTGATGCTTTCTTCGAGCATTTTAATCCAAGGACCAACGTAGTGGCCGTTGTCGTGGAAGGTGCGACCTGAGACGAGGTTACGGTCGATGACGCAGGGTTCGTTGACATAGATGCCGCCGCAGACTTCGAGGTCGAATTGACACTTGGGGACGGTGGCCATCCGGCGGCCTTTGACGCGATTGGCGCGGGCAGGGATTTCGACACCGTGGCAGACGCTGGCGATGGGTTTGTCGTTATCAAAAAACCACTGGGTGAGGCGAATGAGGTCGAGATCTTCGCGGATGTATTCGGGAGCACGACCGCCGGAGAAGAAGATGCCGAGGTAGTCCTCCGGGTTGACTTCGGAGAAGGCGAGGTCGGCTTTGAGTTGGTAGCCTTCCCATTCCTTTGTGATGGTCCAGCCGGGGCGGACTTCGTGCATGACCATCTGGTAAGTTCGTTTTTCGGGAGCGATGACCACGGGAGTGATGCCGGCCTCTTGGAGCCGGTAGAAGGGATAGAGAGTGTCGAGGGTTTCGGAGGCGTCGCCGATGACGATGAGGACTTTTGGTTGGGAGGGCATAATATTGGGGTTATTTACCTTGGAGGCGGAAGGACCAGGAGTAGGTGCCGGTGGGTTTGATTTGATATTGTGGAAGGGGGCGGGCGCCCCAGGAATTTGTTCCACCGACACCGGTTTGGCGATGGTCGATGTTGATGGTGTAGACGCCGCGCTTGGGGATGTCGCATGGGTGACGGAGGCCTTTGAGATCGGACATGAGGAAGGGGTAGGCGCCGCCTTCGAGGAGTTTCCCGTCGAGGGCGGTGATGTGGAGGCCATGGCCTTTTTTGTCCGAAAGGGTCATCCAGCGGATGTCGGTGCGGTTGCCGGATTCCTGTGGTTCGGAGTAGGGGAAGAAGAGGTCGGGGACGGATTTTTTGTAGAGGCCGACGAGGGTGCTAGCTTTGCGGTCGACGTGGGACTCGTGGGGGCCGTTGCCGAACCAAGTGAATTTATCGTAGCTGGTGGGGATGGTGGCCTGCATGCCGATGCGGGGGAGGTCGCCGAGTTTGCCTTTGGGAGAAACGGTGACGTTGACGTAGAGACCGTCGTCACTGGCCATATAGGTGATTCGGCCGGTGGTGTCGCCAGCGGGAATTTTCAGGTCGCAGGTGAGGCTCGCTCCGTTGGACTTGGTGGAGGTCACCGTTGCCTGGGGTCCGGCGGCGCGCCACATGCCGCTGCGGTTGGCGGCGCGGTTTCCCTTGTCGTTATCGATGAGCGGGCGCCAGAAGTTGAGGTGGAGGGGTGAGGCCAGAAACTCAGTGTCTCCTTTGGTGAGCGAGGTGAGTTGTCCGGTCATGGTATCGACAATGCCGGTAAGATTGCCGGCGGTAAGGGTGGCGCGCGGGCCATCAATCACGAGTTTTCCGCCTCCGAAGAAGGGGGAAGAAACTGGCGTAGCGACTCTGAACTGGGATTGGGCGATGACGTGGCCCTTTTTTGCCCAGGCGGTATCCTCGCGGAGGGTGAAGAAGTAGGTGAGGTGTTGTTCGAGGCCGGCCTTGAGATCGATGTCCGGAAAGGGGATCACCTGTTTCTTATGAGGAGCGAGTTTGATGGGAGCGATGGATTTCCTAGTGACGAGTTTTCCTTCGTTGAGGTGTTCCCAGTGGACGTCGAACTGATCGAGATTGGTGAAGAAGAATCCGTTGCGGACAGTGAATTCGTAGTTCTCATCGTCGAAGGTGAGGTGGATGTTTTCGTAGGACTTATGGACTTCGGGTCCTTGGGGGGAGACGACGCGGTCGGCGTTGATGATGCCGTTGCAGCAGAAGTTGTTGTCGTTGGGATGGTCGCCGTAGTCGCCGCCGTAGGCGAAGAATTCGAGTTCGCCTTCCGGCCGGGTGAATTTGGTGAGGTCGAGAGTGAGGAGGGGCTGGTCGTCGAGGCTGGGTCCGGTGTGGATGGAGACGCGGCGGATGTCGCCGGAGAAGGAGCGATCGGGGTATTGGGCGTTTTGAGCGATACCGACAGCATAGGTGTTCTTGGCGATTTTTCCGGCGTGATCGGTGCTGGCGAGTTCCTTGCCGTCGTAGAGGAGGCGGATTGTTTTGCCGTCGTAGGAACCGGTGAGAGTGTGCCACTTGCCAGCCCAGTCCGTGGGGAGGGGGGCGGTGACGGATCGCCAGGTGCCATCGTAGATGAAGAATTCGAGATCGCCGCCCTTGTTGAGTTTGAGAGCCCAGCTGTTGTCGCCTTTGGTGAGGATGGGATTGTCTCTGCCGTTGGCGTCGGAGGGTCGGAGCTCGACGGAGATGGCTAGGGCGCGGGGTGTTTGCAGGGCGGGGCTGTCGGCAATGAGGACGTAGCCCTTGTTGAGCCCGGTTTCGGCGTCGAGTTCACCGGCGACTTGAACTTTGTGTTCGCCGGTTTCGCGGAGGGTGGCGAGAGGGTTTTTGGTTTCGCGGAGGGCTTGATCGACCCAGTCCCAGATGCAGCCGCCTTGGAGGAGGCGTTCCTGGTGGATGACTTCCCAGTAGTCCCAGAGGTTGCCGGAGGAGTTGCCCATGGCATGAGAGTATTCGCACTGGATGAGGGGGCGTTG
>Ga0308000_10000643_pt1 | contig 14233 bp, 13 predicted proteins | sample Neamet3_FD_203877 | JGI IMG/M metagenome (GOLD analysis project Ga0308000, IMG submission 203877) | Marine microbial communities from water near the shore, Antarctic Ocean - #3 | ecosystem: Environmental > Aquatic > Marine > Unclassified | place: Southern Ocean | collected 2014-06-04 | reverse complement strand
GAAATTTGTCCTCACCTAAGGTTCAGAGAAATGTTTGGACTTTATGCTGGAGTTAGACCTGTTAAAGCCTATCCGAACATCACAAATAGATTAAGCAATAATCTCGCAAGCACAATTGATTTAGTTATATTAAGAGAGTCTACAGAAGGATTGTTTTATTCAGCAGCTGTTCATAATAGATGTCCTGTAGATAACGATCAAGAAGTTCAAGATATAATGCGAATTACAAGATCAACAACAGAAAAATTGCATGATTTTGCTTTTAAATTAGCAAGACAAAGAAAAAACAAAGGTAAAATAGGAAAAGTTACTTGCGTTGATAAAGCTAATGTATTTCGATCTCAAGCATTTTTTAGAAAAATATTTGATGAAAGAAAAGTAAATTTTACTGATATTGATTCTGAACATTGTTACGTAGATGCTATGGCGTTAAACCTTATTAGAAATCCTTGGGAATACGATATATTAGTTATGGAAAATATGTTTGGAGATATATTGTCAGACCTTGGTGGTGGATTAGTAGGCGGAATGGGAATGGCATCTTGTGCAGAAATTGGAGATAAACATGGATTATTTCAACCGGCGCATGGGAGCGCACCTGATATAATGGGTCAAGATAAAGCTAACCCTCTTGCAACGATACTTAGTTCATCTTTAATGCTTGATTATCTTTCAGAAAAAAATAAATGCCAATCAGCTGCAAAAGGGTCAAAATTAATTGAAACAGCTATTGAGGTTGGTTTTGAAAGAAATGAACTTCGTCCTATGGAATTTGGAGGAGATATGGGAACAAAAGCTATAAGTAAAGTTTTGATTTCACTTTTAAAAGATAAGTCTGTTCAAAAAAGAGCATTATAATAATAAGGAGAAATTAAATTATGTTTGTTATAACTGTAAAATTCACCACACATGAAAAAGATACAGAAAAATTTAAAACTCGAATTCTAAAACAAGCAAAAGATTCTATTGAATTGGAAGTAGGCTGTCTTGTATTTGATGTATGTCATGATCCTAAAAATATAAATGTTATATTCCTGTATGAAATTTATACTAACAAAGATGCTTTTGATATACACTTGAATAGTAAACATTACCTATCCTTTAACGATGAAGTTACCCCTTGGGTTTCAGAAAAAATAGTATCTCAACTTACAAAACAAATAGTATAAAGTGATTAAATATAATGATATTAGGAATAATTGGAGATGATTTCACTGGATCATCAGATATTGCGAATAACCTTAAAAAATCAGGAATGCAGGTATCCATGTATGCAGGAATTCCTAATTTATCTCCCGACGATGCAAAAAAACAAACTACTGAAGCTGCTGTAATTGCTCTTAAAACAAGAACAATACCAATAAAGGATGCAATTAAAGAAAGTTTAAGTGCATTAAATTGGTTAAAAGAAAGTGGATGCAAACAATTTATATTTAAGTATTGCTCAACTTTTGATTCAACAAAAGAAGGAAACATTGGCCCTGTAACAGATGCCATTATGGAAGAATTAGGGGTAGACTTTACTATTGCATGCCCTTCGTTTCCAGATGCAGGAAGAACTGTTTATTATGGCCATATGTTTGTTAATGGCAAACCTCTTAATGAATCTGGAATGGAAGATCATCCTTTAACACCAATGACGGATAATAACTTAGTTAGATGGCTTAATTATCAGACTAAAAAAGAAGTTGGCCTTATCAATTTTGAAACTATTAATCAGGGATCAGATAAGATTAAACAAAAAATTATATCTCTAAAAAAAGATGGCATCAAATACGCAATAGTTGATACAACTAACAACAAAGAATTTGACATTATTTGTGATGGTATAAAAGATTTACCATTTTTAACTGGAGGCTCTGGAATAGCACTTGGTCTTCCTAAAATTTATAAAAACAAAGGATTATTATCAGATAATATTTTTGATTTACCACAAAATAATAGTAACGCAGTAATTTTATCTGGCTCATGCTCAAGAGCAACATTAGAACAAATTAATATTTATAAGGTAAACAACCCTTCTTTTTATATTTCTCCAGATGAGGTTATGAATAATAACAAATTAGTCGAAGAGGTTTATGTTTGGATAAAGGAAAATGAAACTTTATCTCCTTTAATATACTCTTCATCTGATTCAAAGAAGGTTTCAGAAAAGCAACAACAATTTGGCCAAGAAATATTAGCTAATAAGATAGAAGATTTTTTTGAAAAAATATCAAAAAAACTGGTAAAAGATACCTTTGGAAAATTTATTTCTGCCGGAGGCGAGACATCTGGTGCGATCATAAAAGGCTTAGGAGTTGAAGAATTAAAAATAGGAAAAGAAATCTCTCCCGGCGTACCTGCCCTTTGGTCACCAAACTCAAGTGGAAACAAGCCAATTTCTGTAACTCTTAAGTCTGGTAATTTTGGACAAACTGATTTTTTCTCTAGAGGTTTAATTGCTCTAACGAATAAGTAAAAGTTTTATATTTTTGAAAACTTTTTAAGCGCTTCTATAAAAGTTAGACCTTTTTTCATTTCTACCATTGCCTGCTTATCATCTTTAGAAAATTTTTCAGCTGCAATAGTAATCTGTTCTGCAAATTCTGCAGGTATGCATAACACTCCTGTTCCATCAGCAACTATAACATCACCTTTTCTTACTCTAACCCCAGCACAAACAATTGGCTCATTTATAGATAAAACTTTAATTCTTGTTTTGCCAGGAGTTGGCACCATATGCTTTGAAAAACATGGAAATGAGAACTCTACGATTTCTTCTCTATCACGAATTCCTCCATCTACAACAAGACCACCCACACCCTTTAATTTAGCCGAATATGAAGCCATGCCACCCCAGGTAGAAACTTTAGCACCATTATTAGCCACAACAATAACATCACTAGAATTAGCTTCATCAATCATATGGCCAACCTTAAAGTCTTCTGAAGAAAAACTTCCAAAAGGTCCAGTGATTTCTTGAACTGTCACAGCTCTACCTACTACACACATGCCTATGCCAGCAGGATGAAGATCATTCATTATTCCATTAAAACCAATGTCATCAAGTGCATTAGCAAGTGTCGGTGTTGCTATTATTCTTAATCTTTCCAATATATCGTCTTCAACATAGAACATTATTATTTCCTTAAAAATATTAAATTAAATTCTATGTTATGAATTAGTATAACGCAATATAGGTGAATAAATAATTTGGATTTTATATTGACGTTTTTTATTTATAAACTAACTTAATTTGAATAATAAATTTTTAATCAAGAGTAAAAAAATGTCTCAATTTAACTTCCCTTCCATTCAAGAAACCAAAGAATTGTCAGATCTTAGATTAGAAGTAAGGATGTTTTTATCTAAGGCTATTCAAAATAATGAGTTCAAACCTTCACCAGATGCCTGGGTTTTTTCTGCTGATCCTGAGTTTAGCAAAAAGATTGGAGCTCAGGGATGGTTAGGTATGTCTTTTCCAAAAAAATATGGTGGACATGAGCGCACTGCACTTGAGAGATATATAGTAACGGAAGAATTATTAGCTTCTGGAGCACCTGTTGCTGCTCACTGGATTGCGGATCGCCAGAGTGGAAGTCAAATATTAAGGTTTGGAACTGAAGAACAGAAAAAGCTGATAATTCCTAAAATTACATGTGGAGAATGCTACTTTGCCATTGGAATGAGTGAACCAGATTCTGGTTCAGATTTGGCTTCTGTAAAAACCAAAGCAACGAAAATAAATGATGGGTGGAATTTAGAGGGACGAAAAATTTGGTCTACTGGTGCTCATCTTTCTAACTATATGATTGTGTTAGCGCGAACTAGCCCAGCTCTAAAAGATAATAGACATGAAGGCTTGTCTCAATTCCTTGTTGACTTATCACTTCCTAATATAAGTATTAATGGAATTGAAGATATGACTGGCCAAAAACATTTTAACGAGACATTATTTGACAATGTTATTTTAAAAAAAGACGCTCTACTCGGAGAAGAAGGCAAAGGTTGGTCTCAAGTTGTTGGTGAATTAGCCTTAGAACGGTCTGGGCCTGAGCGGTTTCTATCACACTTTACATTGTTAGATGCTTTTATTGGTGAGTTTCGTAATGTTTTACTGAAATCGGGCTCAAACTTAATTGGTAAAATCATTGCTGAATTACAAACGCTAAGGAGAATGAGTTTTTCAGTTGCTTCAATGTTACAAAATAGTCAATCTCCTGAAACACAAGCTGCTTTTGTTAAAGAATTAGGTAATAAATTTGAAAAAACGATGGTTGAGTCATTAAGAGAATTGTCTGATATTATTCCCCTTCATCAATGGCCTAGCTTATTACAAAATTTGTTTGAAGACGCAACACTCAGAATTCCTTCAAATTCCTTAAGAGGAGGTACTACTGAAATAATGAAGGGTATAATAGCCAGACAATTAGGCTTAAGATGATCAACGAATTAGATATTATTTTAGAGACCTCTTCAAAGATATTTAGTAAATATATCACACATGAATTGCGATATGATTTCAATAACAATCCAAGTTTAATGAAGCTTTGGACAGATATTGAAGAACAAGGCTTGACGAAAATAATTGTCAAAGAAGAATTTTTGGGATCGGCTTTACCTTTCACCTCCATTTTACCTGTTATTCAAATGTCTGCCAAAATGGGCGTTCCACTCCCTTTTACAGAAACCATTATTTGCAATTATTTATTTTCTGAATTAAATCTTGAGCCACCGACCGGGATGATTACTTTTGCACTAGATACACAAAATATTAAAATTTCTAATAATAAAATTTCAGGAGATTTACTCTCTGTTCCATACTTAAACTTAACTAACAAGATAATTTTAGTACAAGAAATTGATGGTGTTAAACATTTTATTTTTATAGAAAATAAAAATGGTAGTTTAAAAAATAAAAAAAATTTTTTATCTGAACCTAGATTTGATTTAAATATCAAGGATTGTGAAATTTTAAATATACAAAAATTAAGTTTAGATATTAATTTTAATCATATAGGTTCAATTGTCAGATCAGCACAAATGGTAGGTTCTATGGAAAAAGTAATTAATTTATCAATAGACTACTGCTCACAAAGGGTTCAATTTGGAAGATCTTTATCAAAGTTTCAAGCAATTCAACATCAAATATCAGAAATGGCTGTTGAATTAGCAGCTTCAAATGCTGCTTTATCTTCACTAAAAATAACAAATAAAACAATGCCAAAGTTGGATGACATAGCCATTTTAAAAATTAGAACTGGAATAGCTGCAGGTAAACTAATTGCAATTTCTCATCAAGTTCATGGTGCGATGGGCTTTACTAAAGAATATGAACTATCTTATTTTACAAAAAATTTAAATAGCTGGAGAAATGATTTTGGGAATGAGTCATATTGGCAAAATATTTTAGGAAAAAACTTTCTTGAAAAAACTAATTTAAGTTTATGGGAATATTTAACCAACTAATTTTTAATAGATATTATGAAAAGGTAGAAAATGTCTAAATCTGTTTTATATGAACAAAATAAGCGTATCGTAACAATTACCCTCAATCGACCAGATACAAGGAATGCTCTATCTGGTGACATTATAGATGGTTTAGTTGATAGTTTTAAAAAAGCTGATCGTGATAAAAATGTAGGTTGTGTGATATTAACTGGAGCTGGCAAAAGCTTTTCTTCAGGCGGAAATCTTCAAGAAATAAAAGATATGACGACAAAGGATAATATGTCACAAAGCCAACTAGAAGATTGGTATAGGTTTGGTATACAGAAAATACCTTTGACTATGAATTCAATAGATGTTCCTGTTGTAGCCGCAATTAATGGACATGCAATAGGAGCTGGAAACGATCTATGTACAATGTGTGACATACGTATTGCAGCAGAAGATGCTAAGTTTTCAGAAAGTTTTTTAAGAATTGGTATTATTCCAGGAGACGGTGGTTCATGGTTTCTTCCAAAAATCATTGGTCTTTCTAGAGCTAATGAAATGATATTAACATGTGATGTTCTGAATGCTGAAAAAGCCCTAGCTTGGGGGCTTGTGTCACAAGTTGTAAGTAACGAAGAGCTTCTTAAAAAAGCAAACGAAATTGCTACAAAAATTGCTGAACAACCTCCGGAAGCATCTAGAAGAGCTAAAAGACTATTGAGAATGTCTCAGAATGTACCTTTAGATAAGGCTTTAGAAATGGCAGCTAGTCAACAAAGCATTCTACAAATGATGGACGATCATAGAGAAGCCATTGATGCACTTTTAGAAAAAAGAAGTCCAAAATATACAAATTCTTAAGTTAGCAGTTGAACGTTATAAATAGATTTTGGTCTATTAACTTTTTAAATTTAGATGATTGATTTATTTGAGTTTTAATAAAGTTTGTTTTATTTAACGAATTTGTTCTAAAATTGAGACATAATTAGCAACAGATGCTCCTCCCATATTAAAAATACCCGCTAAATTTGCATCCTTAATTTGCATTTCACCTGCTTCACCTGTTAATTGCATAGCAGCCATTACATGTTGTGAAACACCAGTTGCTCCAACAGGATGTCCCTTAGATTTCAAACCTCCAGATGGATTTATGGGAAGAACTCCACCCTTATCTACCCAACCTTCTTCAATAGCTCTAAATCCTTCTCCAATCTTTGTTAAGCCCATAGCTTCATACTCAATCAACTCTGCAATGGTAAAACAGTCATGCGTTTCTACAAAAGATAAATCATTAAGTTTTATTTTAGCATCCGCAAGAGCATAGCTCCAAGCTCTTCTAGCACCCTCAAATTCTGTTTTTTCTCTTTTGCTTAATGGCAAAATGTCATTTACATGCCTTCTAGCTCTAAAAGCAATTGCTCTTTTAGCAGATAAAGCAAGATCAAAATCTTGTAATATTAATGCTGCAGCACCATCAGAAACCATTGAACAATCGGTTCTTCTTAAAGGTTGAGCCACATAAGGGTTCTTATCAGAAACCGTATTACAAAATTCAAAACCAAGATCTTTTTGCATATGAGCTAAAGGATTTGAACATCCGTTTCTATGATTTTTTGCTGCTATTTTAGCTAATATATCTGATTTATCTCCATATTTTTGAAAGTAAGCTTCTGCAATCTTTCCAAAAACACCTGTAAAGCCCCCCTCCGTATTACCTTCTTCTGGTCTGTAGCTAGCACCAAGCAAAATATCACCAACTTTTTCAGGAGCAGTATCTGTCATTTTTTCAACTCCAACCACTAAAGTTGTTTTTGCTCTTTTTGCCTCAATAGTATTCATTGCAGTGTGAATAGCGGCTGAGCCTGTAGCACAAGCATTTTCAACTCTCATTGCAGGTATATATCTTAAATCTAATTGAGCAACAGCCGGTAAGGCTCCGTGAAAATCTTGTTTTTGGAAACCATTATTAAACGTCCCAACAAAAATTGCATCGATATCTTTTACAGAAATTTCAGCATGCTTTATAGCTTTATCAACAACATCAGCAATCATATTTTCAGATGACTGACCAAGATTTACTCCAAATTTGTTATGAGCCCAACCTGTAATACATACTGACATCATTTTCTCCTTTATATATTTTATTAATTACATATTTTCATAAGTAAATTTAATGTTTCTTTTGGGTGCGTATACATTGCATCATGAGATGCATTTAATTCAAATATTGGCCATTTTTTTAGACGAACTATTTCTCGAGAACTTTCTAAAGATTTATAAATTGGATTAGTACAAACAATATAACTAAGTGGCAATCCATTACCTATTTCATTAATAATATTTAACTTCGATTGAAATGTACTAATAGGGTGAGGTGTTAAACTTTTAGCTAATGTAATTGCTTTTCTTTGATCAAAAACTCCAAAATCCTCTGGTTTAGGTGGAGGGATAGACATTTGGTTTTCTGAATTTTGAGCAAGTGCTATTCTCTCTTTAACAATTGAATCTGGAGCTATATCAAAAGGACATTGACCATTCGATAGAATTATAGCGTCTAAATAAATTAATCTATTGATCCTATCCTTTAATCTATCCGCAACCCCGCTGATTGTGCTCCCAGCAAAGCTATGTCCAACAAGAATAATATTTGATAAGTTTTCTATTAAAATATGATTTACTATATCGTCAATAAATATATCTATAGTAATTTTTGTAGATAATAGATGTTTCCTTTCACCAAGACCTGTCTGGGTTGGACAAGTTACATTATAGCCCTGATTCTGAAGAGATTCTTTTACTTCTTTCCATACCCAACCACCGTGCCACGCACCATGAACGAGAATAAAGTGTGGCCGATTATTTTTCATATTAATCCCTTTATAATTAATAATATAATGTTAATTTACACATATTAATACTATAAAGATTTACTATTAAAAATTCACTTTTAATTTTGTATGAGATTAATTAATGGAAAGCAAAAATATTGCTATATTTGGAAGCTCCGGAGCAATCGGAGGAGCCTTATGTTTAGAATATTCAAAACAGGATAATATAAATAATATTTTTGCCTTCTCAAGAAATGGAAATGCTCCTCAGAATGATTCTATAATATCAATGAAAGTTAATTATTTAGATGAGAAAAGTTTAGAAACAGCTGCTCAATCTATTAATTGTAAATTAGACATTATAATTATTGCAATTGGTGCCCTAAAAAACCCTGAAAAATCAATTAAAGATCTAACTTCTGAAAAATTTATTGAAATGTTAAAGATTAATACGATCCCTACTGCTTTAATTGGCAAGTATTTTCTTCCCACTCTTCATAGAGATAGAATAACAAAATTTACATCTTTATCTGCGAGAGTTGGAAGCATAGATGACAACCAATTAGGTGGATGGTATTCATATAGAGCATCTAAAGCTGCATTAAATATGATTTTAAAGAATTTCTCTATTGAACAAAAACGATTAAATGCAGATAGTATTGTATTTGGACTTCACCCTGGTACCGTTATGTCAAATTTGTCTAAACCGTTTCAGAAAATAAACAATAAATATTTTACACCTAAATTTTCTGCTGAAAAATTAAAATACGTAATTGAAACAAAAACGAATATTGACAATGGTAAAGTATTTGCATGGGATAACACTATTATACCATTTTAAAATTTAAGGTTTATATTCTGGAATATTATAATTGGTAAGATGCCTTTGCCAAAATTCTTTAGTAAAATTAGCTCCTATTCTCATCAGAATATATACAATACAGAGGGTTAATATAGTCCTTAAAATAAGAGTTATTATTATATTTGAGCCTATTAAAGAAACCACAGCAGTATCTTCAATAATACTATGTAACATTCCTACTAAAACCATAACTCCAAACACATCTTTATAATGTAACTTCCCACTTTTAACCTCTTTAATTAAAAGCCCGCCTCCAAAACCTATGCCAAGGGTAACACCAACAACAGCAATAGTAGATGCTTTTTCTCCAACACCAAGAAAATTTAAAAAAGGTTTAAGAGCTTTTTCAACAAGTTTTTCTACACCTATATACTTTAAAAAATCTAAAATAATTACCAAAACAATAATAATGACAAGTATCATAACAAGCCCTTTTAATTGAGAGAATGCCCAACTCATAATATTAGGTGCACTTTCTAAACTAGGTAATAATATCGTTGCAGGGTAATTCATATATCCTGTAATCTGGAAGAATAAATTTAAAAGATAACACGAAAAAATACCTAGTCCCAATCTAATAAATATCATTGCACGGGCTCTAACTCCTGCTTTTCGACATATAATAACTTCTATTGGTAATGAATGAGTAAATAACATTAAAAGCCCAAGTATGCTTGCTTGCGCCGCTGTGAATGACATATCTGCAGGCAACCCTGAAAACACTATTAGACCTGCATAAGGACTTGTTAGCATTGTAGTAGTAAAAACTAAGGAGATTGCTTCAGGCAAACCCAACAGTAACATCAAGGGAGCAAAAACCTTATTTAATATTTCAACAAAACCTAATTCCTCCAAAATTTTTACTACTATAAGCGTAGGTATCATAATCTTGAAAAGTTCATATGAAATTTCATATATTGTTTTTGAAAGTTCTTTTATTTTATTCATTTTTTTCCTAACTCAGTTAGCTTTCGAAATATTATTTTTAGAAAAAATAACTTTCCACATAATATATGAAACTATTAAAACGTTTATCAAATTCCAAACAATCCCATTAACAAATGCATATTTATAAGATTGGGTTAAATCATATATTTCACCTGACATCCAACCACCTAAACCCATTCCTACAATAGTTGCCATAATAACTAAACCTACTCTTTCTCCTACTTCAGAAAGAGGTAAATATTTTCTAACTATCATAGCATATGCAGGAACAATCCCTCCCTGAGACAGACCAAACATAAATGAAACAATGTATAATGCATTTTGACTATCAAAAGGAAGGAAGAATACTAATGAAATCATTTGCAACAAAGAACCAATAAATAAAGTAAATACGGGACCAATTTTATCTGAGAGAACTCCTGAAGCTACACGACTTATCATTCCTGAAAAAAGCATGACAGATAGAACTTCAGCTCCCACGCTAAGTCCAAATCCACTATCCACACATAATGCAACAATATGAACCTGAGGCATTGCCATAGCGACACAACACCCTACCCCAGCAACCATTAATAAACATTGAAGTTTCTTTTGAGAAAAAGAACCATTAATTGAATTCCCTAGACCTATATTTATATCAGTATTATTATGTTTAACTCGGTTATCTTTTAATATTAAAATTAGAGGTAACATAATTATAAAACATATAACCGCTATCCCAAGATACACATCTTTCCAATTACCAAAACTTAAAAAATAACTAATCAATAATGGCCAAATAGCACCCGCTATATAATTAGCACTTCCCACTATTGAAACCGCTAACCCTCTTCGCCTATTAAAGTAATTTCCAATATCAGCCATAAAAGGACCAAAAAAAGTAGCTGAAGATAAGCCCATAAAAACTTGTAGAACTAGCAATTGCCAGAATTGATTTGAAATAATAGCGAGTAAGTAAGAAACAATTAATAATATAGTTGCAACAATAATAGGAATTTTAACACCAAGTCTATCAGTGACCTTACCAATTAGGAAATTTCCTAATCCAAAACCAACCATTGTAGCTGCATATAATAAACTTGCATTACCTCTATCTAAGTTAAACTCGTTTTGCAAAGCTGGCAAAACAACCACAACAGACCACATACCTACTGTACCAATAACACCCATTGCAAATAAAATACTTAATCTTACCCAAGAATTAAGTTTATCCTGTTCAACAAATTTTGGCTCATCATTTACTAGCATAGCTATCTCCCTCAACAACTATATTCAATATTTATATATAGTTTACAAAAGACTAAATTATACCTTTTTGTTTAAGGATATTAATCTCATCTTGAGAAAGACCAAGGTTGTCTGACAATATTTGATCTGTGTGTTCACCAAGTAATGGCGGTGGAATTCTATAGCTAGGCGGTGTTTCTTCCATTTTTATTGGATTAGCAATTAATTTTAAAGGAGATTTTCCTGTTTTTTCATGCTCCATTTCAATAACCATTTCTCTAGCTTTAACATGAGGATCAGAAAAAACTTCACTTAATGTATTAATAGGACCACATCCAATTTTATGCTTTTCTAACTCAGTTAACCACCATTTAGACGATTTTTTTTGTGTAATTTCGTTTAGAGTGTTGGTAACAAAATCTCTATTAGAGACACGATCTGCATTAGTTTTAAATTTAGGATCATTAATTAATTGATCTTCTCCAGTTAACTTACAAAATCTTTCAAAAGTAGGATCATTTCCTATTGATAAAACTATATAACCGTCTGATGTAGGCATAACCTGATATGGAACTATATTAGGATGTTGATTTCCAAGTCTATCAGGATTTTTATTGGTTGATAAATAATTCATCCCTTGATTTGCAAGCCAAGCTACATGAGTATCTAACATTCCTATATCGATGAACTGTCCCTTGCCAGTTGTCATTTGATGTCTAACAGCAGCCAAAATACCGACAGAAGCAAACATACCTGCCATTAAGTCTCCAATTGGAACTCCTACTTTTGTAGGCTCACCGTCAGGAGCTCCCGTTAGAGACATAACTCCGCCCATGGCTTGAATTAAACCATCGTAGCCAGGCCTAGCAGCATATGGTCCAGTTTGACCAAAACCAGTTATTGAACAATATATAAGTCTAGGAAACATAGATTTTAAATCCTTGTATCCCAAACCATATTTATCCAAAGTTCCAGTTTTAAAGTTTTCAACTAGTATATCGCAACCAACTAATAATTTTTTAATTAAATCTTGGCCATCTTTTTCACTAAGGTTAATAGTAATAGATCTTTTATTTCTATTTGCTCCACAATAGTAAGCACTGAAATCAGTATCTTTTCCATTGTCGTCCTTTAAAAAAGGAGGAGCAAAACCTCTAGTATCATCTCCACTACCTGGCCTTTCAACCTTAATGATATCAGCACCTAAATCGCCTAGCATTTGCGTACAATAAGGACCAGCCAATACTCTAGTTAAATCTAGGACTTTTATGCCTTCTAAAGAATTATTCATTTTGTCTCTTCCTTGTAATATAATAATTTATTGTATCAAAATATAATCATAAATTTTTAAACCTATATCATCTAACTTTGCAATATTACTTCTATAAATAAAACAATAGAATTACTAGAACTTAAATTGTATTAATGTATATTATTAACATCTTAAATAAAATAATTTATAAACTTTATATTCAGAGATTCATATGACTAAATTAGAAATAACAAAACCTAAATTTGGAGAAATGAAGCAAATAGCTTCAGATCTATTTTGGGTCCAATTTGAACTGCCTTTTAGATTAAACCATGTTAATTTATTTCTAATGGACACTCCAACTGGATGGTTAATAATAGATGCAGGACTAAAATCTGATCATTCGATTGATCATTGGAATGCATTAATTGAAGGACCTATGAAATCCAAAAAAGTATCTGGCCTACTAATCACTCACTATCATCCTGATCACATAGGTATGGCTGGATGGATTCAAGAAAAATTTAATATACCTTGTTATATTACTGAAAAAGAACTTTTTACTGCTAAAACTTTTAGATCAATGCCAGACGATGAATATGCAAAAATTTTTAGAAATGTATTTATTAGAGCAGGAATGAGTGAAGAAGATTTAATTGCAATGGGGCCTGCAACTAGACTTTATAAAAATAGAGTACATGAACTCCCAGAATTTGAAGTTATTAAAGAAGGTTATGAGATTATATCTAATGATGGAAAATGGACTGTAAGAACTGATTCTGGTCACTCACCAGAACATGTATCTTTATTAGATACTAAAAGAAATTTATACTTATCAGGTGATTTTTTACTACCAAGAATATCTCCAAATATATCTGATAATTTTTTTGATCCTTTAGATGATCGCTTGGGTGAATATATTAAGTACTTAAATGAAATTAAAAGTATAGGATCTGAGACTTCAGTTTTCCCCGGTCACGATTGGCCTTTTAAAAATGGACCTCAACGTGCACAAGATTTAATAGATCATCATAATAATAGACTTAATATCTTAATGAATGAATTAAAGAATAGATCAATTACTATAATGGATTCTATAAGTTTAATTTTTGACCGCAAAATAGGGAATGAACAAATGCATTTTGCAATTGGTGAAGCTAGAGCTCACTTAATACATTTAGATGTTAACGGGAAAGCTAAAAGCTTAATGGATGATAATGGAACTGTTCACTATAGTATTAACTAATTTTTGAAAAAAATTAGATATAATTATGAAATTTAAATATATTTGATTAAATTTTAACAACATTTTATTTATTTTATAATCTTAAAGTTTGTTTCTTTGTTAGGTAGAAGCAAACCAGATATAATTATAAATATAGAAATTATGGCTAAACATTGCAGGACAAATGAGAAGTTATATCCATTTTTCAGTAATAAAGACGTAATAGGTAAAACACTTGCCCCAGCAGATAAATTAATCATAAATTTTATAGAAAGTACTCTTCCCCTCCAGCTATCTTTAATGTATTTTACTAAAACAACATCAGTTATAGGAACTTGACCAAAAACAAAAATCATAGCAGCTAACATCATAAATAAAAGGCTATAATCTAAAGATTGACTAGCTATGTAAATAAAAATTAATTGTCCTAATCCCATAGCAGAAAGGACATATTTAGCTGGAACTTTATCTAC
>Ga0308000_10000640_pt1 | contig 14284 bp, 8 predicted proteins | sample Neamet3_FD_203877 | JGI IMG/M metagenome (GOLD analysis project Ga0308000, IMG submission 203877) | Marine microbial communities from water near the shore, Antarctic Ocean - #3 | ecosystem: Environmental > Aquatic > Marine > Unclassified | place: Southern Ocean | collected 2014-06-04 | reverse complement strand
AAAGGATGGGCTAAACAGCTACAATCTTTTGAAGGTCAGCATGGTGAAAAATATAAAGTTATCCATACTGTAATGGCTATGGACTTAATGACAGATCAGGAGATTTAAAATGGGTGGAAGCAGCTCGCCAACAACAGTAGAAACAGTACCAGAATGGTTAAAGCCATATCTTACTAACATTACACAAGAGGGGCAGGACCTATATGGTGCTGGTGCATTTAGCCACGTAGAAGGTCTTACTGGTGAACAACAAGAAGGTATGGGGTTACTTAAGGGCGCTGTAGCAGGCCAAATGGACACTGCTAATAAATCAGCACAGGCTCGTGATGTAATGCTTAATTCTTCTCAGGGTAAAGAAATTGTCGGTTACGATAATGTCAATACTCAAGCTATTAAAGATGCAGCAATACGTAAGACTCAACAGGCTTTTGGTGGCGTTGCAGGTGAAATGGCTGCTAATGGCTTAGTAGGTGGACGTCGTGCAGAATTAGTAAAGGCTCAACGTGACGCTGAAATGACATCACAACTTGCAAATATTGATTACAATGATTATAACACTAGACGTAGTCAAGCATTATCTTCTGCTGGTGGAGCTATTCAAGCTGGTGCAAACGTACAACAACAAGCTATGGCACCTGGTACTAACCTTACAAATGTTGGTAAAGGTTTGCAAGAGCAGAATCAACGTCAAGCTGATGGTACATATCAGGGGTATAGCCGCTGGTTAAGTGCATTACAAGGTGTACCTACATCTCCTAACCAACCCGTTACTGGGGGTAAATAAGTATGCCTAGTATAGATGACGGATATGGTAATGCACAAACTACAAGAGATAGGCAAAACCAACAAAATATGGGTAATGGCGGTAATAATGGTATAGATGCACAAGAACGTGCTAGAATGAATGCGGCAGTAGCAGCAGCGGCAGCACAAAATGAGGCAGCTAGGGTAGCTTTAGGGCAGAGGCAAGAAGCCGATAGACAACAAGCAACGCAACAAGCAGCGCAACAAGCTTCTATACAAGCAGCACTAGATTACAATCAAAAGGCAGCACAAGCAGTAGCCAATACAAATTTTAAAAGCCGAACACCCCTAGGCCCTGATGTATCATCACTAAGTAACTCAGACGCAAAACCTGCGGTTGCTAGCAATCCTTTTATAAGTGGATTAAATAATGCAACAGACTCAATTAATGAGTTTGCAGCAAACAGCATGATTGTTAAAGGGCTAGATGCCTTCTTCCTTAATGATGGTGTAAAGCATCCGGGATATAATGATTATCAATGGGATACTCGTGGCGGAGATGGTGGGGCTAGGGCGGCAGAAAGAGATGCGGACAAAGGACCTATGACTCTTAGAGAAGAATTTTTCTCATACCAAAACACACCAGATCAACAAAGAGCTAAAGACAATGCAAATCGTTTAGAGCGTGAGAGAATTTACCAGTATGGTGGTGGTGGTGAGCCAATGTACAATACAAAGGGTGAGATTATAGGCTACAGAGATACTGACGATAACAGGATATACAACAACGAAGATCGTCGAGACTCATATGGTAAGAGCTTAGACAATAATAAGCCTGATGGTGTTAATGGTAACATGGTTGGTGTATCCGCACCTTTGAGTGGAGGCACTTATAATAACGGATTTAATGGACAAGGATACAGAAGTGGTGGAACTATGGGTAATTATTTCTCAGCCATACCTGATGGGATATTTAACTCAGGCGGCAGTCCACCATTAATGAACATACAAACTAGCTATGGTAATACTTACAATGGCGCTGATCAATGGTCAGCTAGCGGTAATGCCACACGAGCAGCTCAAGCAGCCGCTACAACAGGAGAGTCATAATGGAAAACGAATACTTAGCTATGAACCCAATGGAAGCTTTACAAATCCAACCAATGAATTTACAAGGTGGAGTAGGTGGGGCTTTAAACCAAGGTAACCCAACTATGGATGCAGTCAAGGCATTAGGTACAGCTTATTTAAGCACTACACCTCTAGGCCCTGTTATGGGACCTGCAGTGGGTAAAGCAGCAGGAGGATTCTTTTATGGAGGTACTACTAGTGTGCCTGAGCCTATAGGTTACATGAACGGAACTACAAATGTACCTTATAATTATATGAATGGTACAGAAGAAGTTCCTGGGCAACGCACAGGGCAAGACACAGTACCTGCAATGCTATCTCCAGGAGAAGCAGTTATCCCTGCATCAGCTGCTCAAGACCCTGCTAACCAAGGTGCTATCGAAGGTATGGTAGAAGAGGGTAGAGCAGATCAAGGTATGGCTGGACAGATATTACAGTCTTTAGGTTTACCTATGGACCCACAGTTAGTTGCTTTAATAGAAGATATGTTGGCGCAAGGTATACCGCCTGAAGTAATTGTACAACAATTACAAGAGCGTATGGCCCAAACACAAGGTGGTCAAGAAATGCCTTCAGAAATGCCACAAGAAGCTCCTATGGCACCTATGGGGGCGCAACAGGCACCTATGGAAACCATGGAACAAGATATGGGTATGCCACAAGGTTTATATGGGGGCACTTCAAACGTGTCTTCATATTCAGAACCTCAGTACATGTATGATGGAAGTATAAATGTCCAAACCCCTTTATCTGGGGATAGTAGAAGAAAGCAACAGAAATTTGATTCTGAAGAACGTCGATCAGAAGCTGCTTTTCAAGCTGATCAAAGTCGTAAAAATGAAACACATAAATCTTCTTTAGATCAAAAGTCTGAGAGTGCTATGTATGCTCGTAGTATGAGATAATTAGGCCCTAGAAGGAGATATTATGAGTAAAGTATTGCATGGTAAAAAAGCCTTAGCAATGGCAGAAAAAAAGCTAGGTAGAGAGCTAACACCTCAAGAAAAACAAATAGTATCTTCTGAAGGTTACAGTGAAAAAAACTATAGAGATACTAAAGGTGTTTTAACCTCTGGGTTTGGCCAAACAGGTGAATTCATGGGTATGCCATTAGATGAGGTGGCTAAAATATTTGAAAGTAGAACTAGTAAATTAATACCTGCTTACGATACTTTATCAGAGCCATTAAGATTAAAATTATTTGATTCTACCTACAGGGGCGGTATATCAGGAAGCCCTAAGGCATTAGATTTAATTAATAAAGGACAATGGAAAAAGGCTGCGGCTGAATTTCTAGATAACAAAGAATATAAAGAGGCTGTAAAGTCAGGTAGTGGTGTGGCTAAACGTATGGAAGACACCGCAAACGCTATGATAGCTGAAGGCAATAAAAATCCTAAACAGGTGGTACCAAAAATGGGTAATAATGTTAGTTCTTTTTTCCAAGACATACAAGATATGGGTGAAAGCTTTTGGGAAGACATATGGGGTGAAGATGGCGATATTGTAGTAGAAAACGCTAGAAGGGCCAAACAATATAAGCATATACAAGGTGAATATGACCCTAATAAACCACCTAATCATGACAATCCTAATGAGTCTAATTACATACCTATGGATTCTTCTTCACCTACTCAGTTTGAAGACCCTTGGTCACCTAACTATGTTGAAGACTCAGGTATAGAGACTTTTAGTTTTCTACCAGCAGCTAAATTACTCAGAGGAGCTAGGTTAGCAGGCGGGGGCTATCAAGTAGCAAGGCAATTATTAGGACGTCCATCAGGTGGCGCACCATCAGCACCTCCTACTCCCCAGCAAATTTTAAATGCTTCTAGGCAAGCAGGCCAAGGGAATTCCAGCTCAACACAATTAGTACCTAAGCCAGCTGGTGTTATCCCCCCGCCAAGTCAAGTAGTACCATTTAAAGGCCCAAGTCAAGTAGTACCATTTAAAGGCCCAAGTTTTAAACCACCTGCCGTAACACCTCCTATAAAAGATGTGTTTAACTCTAGGTACCCTAACACATATAAACCTCAACCTGTTAACCCACAATCTGTGGTACCTTATGTAAAGCCTAATGGCAATGGCAGTTTTAATTCTATTGTAAAGCCTAATATTAAGGATGTACCTAGGTATCCTACAGTATATAAACCAGCACCAGCTACACAAGCAGTTACAAAATATGTAAAGCCTAACATGTTAAGAACTGCATCTAGTGATGCTATGGCAAACCAGCCAATGTTAAAAACACCATTATCAGATAGTTCAAATACTAATGTAATGCCTATGCCCCAAAATGGTGGCCCAGACAAAGGTGGTTATGCAAATACAACTACATTACCTAATAACGTTGATGCTGGCCCACAACGGCCGGGTTACAATGTAGTTAGGTCTGGAAATGGCAACCCTGTAAAAGCAGGTGGTGGCGGTTACATGTGGTCTAAAGATTATCAACATCCTATATGGTCTCAAGATGGTATATGGAAACAAGGAGGGAATAACTAATGAACCCAAATTATTTAAATAATAAACAAGCAGGTAATGTACCTCCTATTGTAGCTCAAACTTCACCATCACAAATCCCAGCAGTCCCTCCCTTAGAAGATGACGATAATAGTCTGGCCTACAAAGATATGAATTTTGCACAAAAAGCTGGCCATAATGCAAATTTAGCACTAGATGTACCCGGTAGAATGCTTGACGCTGCCTTAATACCCCATAAAATGATTGGTCGAAGCATAGCTGATGTGGCGAGGGATGTTAGTTCAGGATTTACAGGAACGCCTTCTACGGCTGATTACTCTAACAATCTACCTTGGCAAGATAAAGACGATACTACGATTGTGCCAGGGTCTGCTGAAGATAATGGTTTAAATGATAAATCTAGCGTTAGTGAAACTGGTGTTGTAACTAATGCCAAGGGCGAAACTGTAGATGTACCACCAGAAGATGTCTTAGGCATATTTGACAAAGCATCTAGTTTATTTGGAGATGTATTTAGCGCACAAGAGTTAAAGCGAATGGCGTTATACACGGCAGGCGGTTTAGTTTCAGGCGGTTCAACTAGTGGTTCATTCAAATGGGCTGCAACTCAGGTAATGGGAGAATCAGCTGCTACTAAGAAAAACGCAGCAACTATGGCGGGGGCTAGAGCAAAGTCTAAACCTGTACAAATTAAGGTTGCTGGCAAAAACAACCCAGTGCAAGCCTTATGGGATGGTTCTGAATATTACGACCCCAAAACAGGAGAGAGTATACCTAACGCTAAAAAGTGGAACTCTGATAAACATTCCCCTGAAGGACTTCAAAAAACCTATAAGGGTCTAGTTGAAGGATTAAAAAGCGGAAGAGTAAATAGCGATGGTACACAACTTAAGATAGGTGAAGCAGGTATACTTAGTTATACTAAATTTAGAGCTAAAGTAGCTCAATGGGAAGCGCAAGGGTACAGCCCAGATTTAAGTGACCCTGTTCTTCAAAGTTCTTTCGTAGAAGCTGTGAAGGCATCTATAGCAGCTAATAAAGGTAAAGATTTTGATAATGATGATTTAAGTACTCCTGAGTCTTTCTTTGACATGCTGTTAGTTAGAGGTGTAGTATCAAGTTCAGCTGGAAGTGAAGCTATATTTAAAGATAGTAAAGGTGGTGAACTAAGTGTAGCATCTAACAATGAGCTAATGTTAATTATAAATAATGCTGTACAGACAGGTCAGAGTGCAGGGTATAACTCTACTGTAGCCTCAGCTACGTTTAACATACATGAGGCTTGGATGAAGTTAAGCCCTGAAGAGAAAAAGCAATATAACAATAGTGCCGAAAAGGGTGCATCTGGATTTTTAGTATTTGCTAAAGCACTTAATGATAACACCGCCTAAAATAAGTGAGGACATAAGATGAATCTAGAAGATGTACTTAAACCTGCTGCTAATGGTCTGGAAGTAACTAATAACGAAGGTGGCAATGCTCGTGGTGCCACATTTATTGATGCTGATACTTTTAAAGATATAAGAAACAATCGTTATAGGTTACGTGATATAGACGCCCCAGAAGTATGGGGTACTCATCTAGGTATACTAGCCCCTGCAGAAGTAGGTGCTCAAGAACTTACAACACAAACAGCTATGTTGGCTAATCATTTCGGTTTTAATCGTATAAAACAAACAGGTGAACAATCTAAAGATCGTAGTGTTGTGGACTTAGTTAATTCTTCAGGGCAGAATTTATCTGATTTTCTTGTAGAAGAAAGATTGGTAGGCGCTAATCGTAACACATCTAATGAAGTTCTTACTAATCGCATGTTAAACAATTTTGTAGATAATATAGGTGCTAATACTGCTCGTGGCGACGTAGCTAATCGTGCTCGTGAAATGGTAGATGCATCTATAAGAGAGTCTGATGTGGCACCTACATGGGCCAGACCTGCAATAGATGAAGAAAGTTTTGCAATAGCCAAACGAATGTACAGCCATAATGAAATGGCTGCTTTATCAGCTAAAATGGAAGCAGAAACAGACCCTGTTAAAAAACAGGAAATGCAAAATGCTTTGTATGACATAAAAACTAGCTCTAACCCTTTTCAATTAGGTGTAGAAGATCGTCAATCAGACCGCACTATAGATAACAAAGCTTATAGTAATATTACGACTTCTCTCAGTATTGGTCTAGAAAATACTTATCAGGCTTTGTATGGTGTTGCAGATATGGTTGGCGAAGAGGCTGGCTGGGAATGGCTAGAAAATAAAGGTGAGGCAGGTATATCACGTAGCAGCAGGCGTGTGGCTCAAGAAGGTTCTATACTAACTAGCATGAGTGAGATAGAAGACACTGGTGATGCGTTCACTTGGTTGGCTAATAATACAGCTATGTCTATACCTTTCATGGCAGCAGCAATAAGTGGTGGATTATTAGTAGCACCTTTAGGTGGTGCGGCAGCTATAGGAGCTACTGGTGCATTAGTAGTCGGTGCTTTACCTTCCACAATACTTACTACAGGTTCTGTATGGAATTCAATGCCTGAAGGAGAAAAGAGCGCAGGGTTAGCAGTAGCAGCAGGTTTTGCTGTAGGACTACTAGATAGATTTGGATTTACAGGAGCACCTAGAGCATTAACAGCTGGTGCGGTACAACGTGGTTCAATGACAGAATTATTTAGTGAAATAAAAAGAGAAGTGGCTGAAGAATTAGTTAACAAAGGTGCTAGGTTAGCAGACGTTGCTGGTAAAAAAGTATATGGTCAAAAGTATACTATGGAGCAGGCCATAGCTAGAGTAGAGCGAGCATCTAAAGCCGAATTAGTCTTAATGGCTAACAGGTACGGGCAATTTGCTGGTAAAAAATTACGTGATTTAAAAATGGTTAAAGATACTATACGTAAGATATCCTATGCCACAGGTAGAGAAGGACTTACCGAAACCATACAGACAGCTATTGAAGAAGTGGCATCTGTGTATGGTACTTCTGCCGAGCTAGACCCCGCCAGATTTCAGGAAGCACTAATTACTTCTGCTATTATAGGTGGTGTATTTGGTAGTACCTTTGCAATGCCCAGTGTGGCTAAACAGTATAATGACAGAGCTTCTATATTACACTCAGTAGATAATCCTGTTAAAGTACAGTCAGATGTAGATAAATATTCACAAGAAGATAATATGCAAGCTAGGGCTGAAACAGAAGCATTTAATCAACGTGAAAAAAGTGCAGGCCGAGCAGAAACAAACGACCCTTCACACTTTACACGCACTGTAGAAGATAATCTTGCAGATCGTGAATACCTTGCTGACAATGTACCCACTGGGACAAATGACGGATGGATGAAAGCTGCAGCTGAGAGGGGTAGAGCATCCCGTAAGGCTGAAGGTATTGTTAAACGTGCTGCAGGTATATTAATACATAGACCTGGTTCTCTATGGAAACCTATGTTACAGTTGATGATAGATAAAATAGGTATTACAACTAAGGAAGGTATGAGACGATTGAGATTATCTAGGTTTGCTAGTGATTTTGGTGGTTTAAATATTAACTCAGGCCCTTCACATCAAGAATACATTATGACTTTGAGGGGAAAACTTACATCTATAGTACCAGACCCTGAAGCTGTAGCTCAAATATTAGGGACTAATGTACGTAATGCAAATAAAATAATGCGTGATGCAGTAGAAAATTATGCAAGAAAAGGTAGAACCTATGATGGACCTAAAGCAGCTGAAGTAAATCAATTACTTGCTGAATACAAAAGAAAGCAAGGGATACTTAAGCAGGCATATATAGACGCAAACATGATGGAAGAAGCTAATTATTTATCTGATAATGGATTAGATCTTTTAACTTCTCGCCAAGTAGATCAACGCAGGATCAAGAATGATCGTGAAGGTTTTATTGCAGCAATGCAGAAACTAAATCCCACTAGAGGAAATTCAGTTGCCATGACAAGAGACATAGCAGAGTCTTACATGGCTAGATTGCTGTCTAAAGAAAGTGCAGATGCTGCTGCTATTGAGCTAAATAAAAATTATGATCTTACTAAAGGTAGATTGTCAGAATTTATGACTCATAACATAATGGGGGCTTATCGTAATGGTATAGGTAATGCCGCTAAAAAAGCAGGTGATAGAAAATATTTAGGTGAAAATAATAGGTTTGTAGAAGCAGATATAAAAAAGATGGTTGACGAAGGGGAGATATCACTCGAAGAAGGTGATCAATTAGCTGTTGATTTTTTAGACTATCTAGAAATAGCTAATGGTGATTATGGTGCATGGAATAGCCCTTGGGTTAAAACTGTTCAGGACAATTTAATTCTTGTAACATTTTTAAGGAACATGGGCTTTTCTGCATTAGCTTCATGGCCTGAAGTTGCTCTTACACAATTAGGGGTACCTCAACATATAGCATTTAAATACATGAGTGAACATGCTGGCGAAGGAGCTAGAAGCTTTGCAGAGTATTTAAATTACATGGTATCATTGCCGCCCGGGTCGCCTATACCCCGTAAAATATACGGCAAAAATCAAGTAAAGGGGCAAACAGTAAGAGATCGATTAACTGAATTAGGTTATTCAGGTAGTCAAGCCAGTGCTGCACGTCAGTATGGTATTGAAATAGATACATGGCAACAAACTATTGCTGAAAATTATGCTAAGATAGTAGGTCTTAATAATATTACTGATTACACTCGTGGTGTAAGAGCTTCTATGTCTTCTGATGTTATACAACATTATGCTAACATATTAGCTACTGACCCAGGAATGGAAACTAATATGAGCCGAGAGGCTTATACAGAATTGAGAGACTTAGGTGTGGACGTAGCATTTCTAATGGGTATACATGAAAAGTGGGCAAGAGACCCTACCTATTCCCTTGATAAAAAAGAAATGGAAATGTTTAAAGGTTTATTAGATATAGGCGCTTTACGATTTGTAGATCAGGCTATGGTCAACCCTTTGCCCGGCAGAGTCCCTAAAGGTTTTAAACAACAAAAACTAGCAGCATTTAATCAATTCCAAGGCTATATAGCTAACTTTACTGCTAATATATTACCTAGAATACTACGCAAGGCAAAAAGTGGATCACCAGGTATGGCCACTAACGCTGCTGTTACTGCTATAACTATGATGGCTGCAGCTATGTTTGCCACCATGTTGCGTGATGAAATTAAATACGGAGGCCCTACGCCTTATCTAGAAGACTACGATAAATTCCGTCGAGTAGTTTTTGCTAGTGGATTGTTAGGTACAGGTGAAAGAATACTTACAGGATTCTCTCCTTTGTATGGCACTAGCCCTTTACTACCTACATCTGGTAATGGTATAGCTGCAGGTATAAATAGGTCCATAGAAGGTTTAGCAGGTGAAGCTGCAGCCTATGGCACTGTTAAAGATGCAGTAAATAGTGCATATCAATTTAGTTTTGGTGATAATGAAAAAGGATTTAAAGATGCGTTTAAACTATTGCCCGTTATAGGCTCTGTAAACCAAGTTAAACAAAATTTAGCAGATAAAATATACGATTAGGAGCTAGGCATGGCATTACCGATTAGCAGTAAAATTACAGAAGAAACAACAAGGCAGAAACTATTTTCATTAGGAGCTAAATCCGACTCACAACAAGGTGGACAAACTATAGTACCCCCTTTAGTTACAGCTGGAGATAGGCTTGCACAAGGTATGGTACCTTTAAACACAACACCAAATAGGACAGAAGCTGCTCCTTCCTCTGAAGATTATCAGGCTTACATTCAAGAAGAGGCTGCAGCACAGGGTGTTACTAGAGATCGATTAGATCAAGTAGAACAAGGAGGTGCTGCTAGTAGAGGAGCCGCAGGTCAACGTTCAAGATACTTAGGGCCAGCTGATGATGGTTCCAACTTGTTAGCACCAGCACCTAATAGGTTGATGGATAGTGAAGCCGAGAGAGTAACACCGCTTATAGGCGAAGACGCACTATTAGATGTAACAGCATTACATCTTAAGACTGAGATAGACAACCCCGGTTACTTGTCTCGCAGCCGTACAGCTAAAGCAGTAGACAAAATAAGTTCACTAACTAACTACCTAATAGATGAGTCTAACATAGACCCAGAGTTTGAGGCTGTTGCTGACAAGTTATTGAATGATAGTAAGCGAGACTCAAATGGTGAATTAGGTAAAGTTTCTGTAGGTGTATTAGGCCATGTAGCTGCATATACAATGGCAGGTGCATTAAATTCTCAGAATAGCTTTGTAGCGGGTAAAAGGGAAAGCCAAGAAGCTTCTAGAGAAACTTTAGCAGACATTGGCGTACCAATGGAAGAAAGAAGTAGCTCTTCTCAAATAGGTATGGATGAAGAACAGCTAGTTCTTACTATGGCTAATAGAGCACGTCAGCATTATGAATCATTAAATCCAAATCATGACTTGAGTTCTAGAGATTTTCAAGTAATGGGGCTGAAATTTTTACAAAAGCTTCAAGAGGATGGTGAGTTAGTAACAACCAAGATCAATAATCAAGCCGTACTTCTACCTACAGGTGCAGATAACATAGGCTCTGTATTAGGAGCTGCAAGTGATTTAATGGTAGGGGCTGATAGGCAACAAGGTAACAGTGTAGTAAGTAATATCGCTGGCGCAGGTGTAACTAAATTTGCTACATTACCGCAAAATAGAATATCAAAAAAGTATAATGGTACTGAAACACCTGCAGCTATGGTAACTATGAATATAATGGGGCGTGTACCTAGGGGTATGGGCCTTGATGAGTCTAAGACTAGAACTTATCAACTCATGGATGTTGTAAGTAAAATGGTGTTTCCTGATCAAAATGCTACACCAATTTACTCAGAAAGAAACATGCTTAATCCTAAAATGCATCTCATGTATAGTGCTAGTGCTTTTGCCTCTACTTTTAAAATGGATTTACCTACAGCAGAAGCTGCTTGGAGATCTAAAATATTCCAAGTAGGGAGATCAACAAAAGGTAGTTCAGAAGCTAACCCTAGGCAACAAAACGAGCAGATATCTGTAATAAATAGTATTAATAATACAAGATTAAATAACTACATATCTTCTTTATCTAAACAAGTTCAATTAATAGTTGAAGGTGGATTCCATAAACCTAACAACGCTTTTTTCCCTAATTTAAGCATAGCAGACATTAACGGGAGAATAAACAACAGTGCTCATGATGGTAATATTACTGGTGGCAAAGCTTTAGAGCGACAAATGCAAACATTTAAAGCTAAGGCTATTACTACTGTACCTACAGGTAGGGCAGCTCATCTTGTTCATTCTAAAAAAATTACTGCCGCAGCAAACAAATTATTTGCCAACGAAGGTAACAATATAAAATTTCAATCAGTGTTAGACAGCATGGATAGTGATGTTATACATGAAATAGCTTTTAGATGTAACATGGTGGGTCAAATGCTTGACGAAGGTAATTCGGCTAACAAAAAGAATGCTAGAGGGGTAGTATTAACAAAGGCCGAAACAGATGCATTGACGTTCTTACAAAATACTCAAATGGCAGGGGTAGGTAATATTACTTATTCTGCTTTACATCAAGTATATCTAGAATCAAATGAGTCTGACCCTATAGGATTAGAATCTTATTTTGGACAACAAGGGGCTGAGATAGCTTCTGCTCTGGATACTATGTCTCCACGTATAGAAGATTTAACTGTACCTAATTTTGAATTAAATGAGTCGTCTAAAGAAAGAACTCAAAAATTAATGGAAGCTTGGGGTACTATTGAAATACCTAATGATACTGCGTTACAAGAACATGCATCAGGTCGTGGTGATACTCAAGCCAAGATGTCAGTAAGAAAAGATGCATTGAAATATATGGAAGCATACAAAGGTGATGGTCCTAACAATTTCTTTTGGGAGTATTTAATATCTATTGATGCTAAACAATCTGGACCTATGATACAAAGCATTATATCACCAGGCCCACATGGTTTGTACACTCAGAATGTATTAGGAGGCTTACCTAATAGTACTCTAGGTGACCTACGTGATTATGCAGAAAATTTAATGCTTAATAAAGATACTGTATCACAGGTGTTTAAAAATGATAAAGTAGTTATAGATTCTTGGCACGGATTTTTAAGAGATGCTTTACAAGGGAAAAAAGCTAATACAACTAGAGAAATCTTATTGAAACAGCCTATTACACAGTATTTTTTCGGTAAGCCTAGTAACATGTTTGGTGATTCAGCAGCTGAGTTGTTAGGATATTTTGAAGACGAAATAAGGGCTAACGATTACTTAGATAGCTTATCTTCTGAAGAGATAGTAGAACAATTATCTATGGTTATTGAAGAAACCTTAAATAATAAACAATTTGACGGAACATTCTCTGCAGCCATGAAGAGTTTAGGCCTTTACTTAGCTATGACAGATTCTGACTTAGTAATGAATGGACCTTTTGGACCAATAAATATAAGCGCTGAGTCATTAGAGTACGTTTTTAAATCTAAAGATTTATCTGCCTATAAAAAAGGACTGCCTGATCAGCTAGAACCTGATGTAATTCAAATGATGGTCAAAAGTTATGATGAAAATAATAACTTAGTTCAAACACCATTAAGGCACTATGTCAGGACCAAGCAAAGAACAGCACAGTCTACTAAGGGTAGGTTCCGTCAAGATCAACTTGTATCAGGAGATAATTTACAGAATGGTGTGGGTAAAAAACTGGGTGATTCTTTATCAGTTTTAATAACACATCAAATAGAATCTGGAATTTTAAATTATACTATTAATAAGGTTAACGTAGGTAAAACTCCTCAAAATATCGTACCTATAGCTAGTGTATATGATAACGTGTTAACTAATGGAGAAGGTTATTTCCGTTACGGGCATACATATAACAACGAAGCAATGGATATGGTAGCTAAATGGGATGTTTACGAAGCTCTGCAAGAAATGGTAGATAAAGCTAATAAAAAGTTTTTAAAGCAAAGGAAGAAAGATTGGAAAGGAAGACCAACTAAGAGCGGAGATATAGCAGATCATTATAATATAAGTGTTATGCAAGGCTCTGATGGGCAAACTCACAGAGTAGAGAGATATTCGCCCTTAACTTCTTGGTTAGACAATTATTTCCTAAATATGCCTAACAAATATGAGTATCCTAATACTAATGAGTTAAAAACTAAAGTTGCAGCTTATATATCATCATCAAGAATGAAAGATGCTGTTACAGATGCAGGTGGTTCTGGTTACAAAGCACCTATTGTTAATGAGTTTTATTTAGAAAATGGATACTTACCCACTGATCAAGCTTTAATAGAAAATGCTGCTGAGAGGGCTAATATGTTTATAAATAGGCATAGCTTTGATAAATTAATGACTCACTTTACAACTTTAACACAGAGTAATTTTAAAGGATTAGCTTTAAATAATAAAGCGAATAAAAATAAGATTGCTAGAGAAGGTTCTAAAAAAACTATGGGTCACTTGCAGTTCTAAAAAAAAAAACCCCCACAGGGATACATTATGTATCTCTATGGGGGATTTTTTATTTACTTCCTAGCTTTTATAGCAGCAGATACTCTCTGGCTAGCTGCTCGACGATGATTATCAGCTATTATCATTGCCTGTTTGGGTTTTTTACCTTGACCTATTAACGTATCATAAGTCATTTTGTGTTGAGCATTAACTACAGCCATATTAATTTGTGGTGTATAAGCCAGTTTAGGATTCAATCCATATTGCTTAACTAATACAGAATCATCTACTTCGTCTCTAAAGACATTATAGCTTTGGCCTTTTTCTAAGGGTTCATTATCAAACATTTGTATTCTCCATTCGCCAACTATTAAGTAAACCTTGGTCTGCTAGCAACAGTTGGATATGCTTCAGGGCTTTATTAGGGTTATCGTGCGTAGAAATATACACATCGTTTATATCTCTATTGTACATTAACT
>Ga0308000_10000639_pt1 | contig 14290 bp, 15 predicted proteins | sample Neamet3_FD_203877 | JGI IMG/M metagenome (GOLD analysis project Ga0308000, IMG submission 203877) | Marine microbial communities from water near the shore, Antarctic Ocean - #3 | ecosystem: Environmental > Aquatic > Marine > Unclassified | place: Southern Ocean | collected 2014-06-04 | reverse complement strand
TTTGACCCTTTTACAAATGCACACGCAACTATTCAGTCTTGGTTAGATAGTGCTGATTGTCCAACGCCAAATTTAGTAATAGATGAAGATTTAGTTATTACTGATATTCCTGCTGGTAAAATAGATGCAATTATGACTGCGTTGAATACATACTCCCAATCTATCGTATTTAATACCGATGTTGCTACATTTAATTTAGGTGAACTTTTAACTCAATATAAAAAGAAGCCAACAGTACTTACATCTCCAAATTTAATTCCAGTAGTAGGCAGTATTACTTCAACGTTTACAGTTGAAGGCGAAACGATTACAGTGAGTGCAGTAACTTCTGCTTCGTTGGTTAGTACACTACAAGCAAATGCGGCTATTTCGGCTGCCAAAGTAATTGTCACTTCAAATGCGGATGTGAGCAAACTCATATTTACAAAAATTGATGGTGCAGAATTAAATATTACTTTTCCAACAACAGCAGATGCAAATGCAATAGGTTTCACTCAAAGTGTTTTATCAGTTACAGCAGGTGCTTTTGTAGTTGGAACATCTTATACGATAACATCATTAGGAACTGACACACTTGCAACAGTTACAGCAGGTGCATTTGTAACGGGTACTGTATATACAATTGTTTCAGTTGGCACCACAAACTTTACATTAATAGGTGCATCAGCAAACACTGTTGGCACAGTATTTACTGCTACAGGCACTGGAGCAGGAACTGGTACTGCAACAAGAGTATCATCAACAAAACAGGCAAACTGGCAAGGCGCAGGCGCACCAGCAATTACAGCCGCAGGTTCTTTTGTAGTTGGAACAAAATACGCAATCGTAAGTGCGGGAACAACAACATTCACATCATTTGGTGCCGCAAATAATACTGTAGGAACTATTTTTACTGCAACTAACGTAGGTGTACAAGAAGTAGGTGCAGGTTATTTTGTAGTAGGTAGACAATACACAATTAGTACAATTGGTAACACAAACTTTACATTAATAGGTGCAACTGCAAACACAGTTGGATTAATATTTACAGCAACTGGTGTCGGTACAGGAACTGGTTTTGCAAACTACCAAGGTACAGGAACAGCAACTTCAGTTATAGTTGGCACAGTATTCACAGCAACCGCAGTAGGCTCCGGTGACGGTACAGTAACATATGATAATGGTGCTAACACAATAGCGGCGATTGCCGGTTACGAAATTTATGCTAACGGAAAAATTAAATCAGCAACACAGGCTGGTGGTAACACTACTGTGGTTGCAACAGTTGATGAAAATTCAGATTACTTTAAATATCAACAAGAGGGTGCAGGCTCAAAGCCTTATTCGAATGCACCAGATAATAGTGCTTATTTCTATTTTGGTACTCCTAGTACCGCTAATTATTCCTCATTAAGTCCAGCAGTTGAATCGACATCAGTTTCTGGTTCAACAGATACTAAGATTGGATTATTTGGACATAAGAGAATGAATGTTGAGGTTCTTACAGAAGAATCAAGAAATCAATTATTTGCAAATCAACATTTAGTATCACATGCATCTTCAACAGGTTTACGTTCAGACTTGTATAAGAAAGAATTAAAAGTAACACGAGCAACAATTAATGCAACTACCGTAGTAGAAGGCAAACAATACACCATCGTAAGTGCAGGAACAACTAACTTTACATTGAATGGTGCGGCAAATAGTACTGTAGGAACTAAATTTTATGCAAATTCAACAACTCCTGTTGGAACAGGTACCGTAGAAGAAATAGGTACATTCTTAAAATATCCTAAAGGAGATAGTACATCATTCTTCGTAGATTATTCATTAAAACAAACAGACAGTACAAACATGTTTGTTCGTGTCGGCACACTTAGAGTTATTAACGGTGTTCCGCAAGGAATAACGAAGACTAGTATAACAGATGAAAATACAGAAGTATGGCAAGATTTAGATAGTGATAATATAAAAGATGCAAATGAATTTTCAAATATTGAGTTTAATGTGACTTTACAAGGAAATAACTTAGAAATTAATTACACACAACTTGCATCTTTCTCTTCAGAAATTTCATATACTGTAAAAAGATGGACGATGTAAATGCGAGATAAAGCGATATTGCTTTATGAGTGGCGCCAATTACGATTAAAACTAAAAAAAGAATTAACACAATCAACACTGCAAGAAATCGTTAATTGGTGGAAAGCCTTCCCTTATCATAGCAATGGATTCAATTATGATGATGTAACCACTTGGCCAGATGTGTGGGAATACATCAATGAAGAATTCTATACAAATAGTGGTAATGGATTAGGATGTTTCTATACTCTATACCACTCCTACCCAGAACATAACCCAGAAATATGGTTGATATTAGACCTGACGGAAGGTGGTGAAATTTATTTAGTCGCCCATATGGACGGTTATGTTCTGAACAGATACAATGGCAAAGTCGAGAAATACGAAGATATCAAGAACGATATTGACATTATGGAACGAACTGTGTATAATGATATAGAACCGCATCTTAAAGATAGAAAATGATTAAGTGCGTAGTTTCTGTATAAATAAATACATATAATAACAACAGGTAAATAAAAAAATGCTAAAAGAGAAAACATACAATTCAGGTGACATAGTAACAGTATACTTACAAACAGGTCAAGAAATATTAGGTAAATTTGTATCAGAAGACGATAGTTCTACTGTTCTTACAAAGCCTTTAACTGTAGCGATAGGACCACAAGGTGCCGCATTTCAGACATTCACTGTAACAGGTGATAGTGAAAAAAATGTAGCATTTAAGACAGGAAAGATTATTTCTATACTAAAAACGAATGACCAAACATCTTCGTCATATATCGAAGCAACATCTGGAATTATTGTATCGGCTAAAGGAGGCCTTGTAAAATAATGTCACATGCCGCACGAACAACTGACCCAATTACAGCACACTCACCGTGTGCGCCTGGACAATGCGGACCAGGAAGTAACAATGTAATTATTCAAAATTTACCAGCATATCGTGTCGGAGATTCAACACTCCCACATGGAATACCGCAAGGTAGTCCACCGTCATGTGTTCCGCATGTCACTGCACTAGTGCAAGGTTCTCATAACGTTTTTATAAATGGACAACCAGCAGGCAGAGTAACTGATGCTCATTCTTGTGGTATTAGAGTTGTGTCTGGAGCAAATAAGGTAGATATCAATGGTGGTGGAAGTGCAAGTAGGGCTGGAAATCCACATATTGATGTCAGTGCATCTGGCAGAAGTGCCTCTGGAGAATCGGGCATAGGTACTGGTGGTGGCGGGACCAATTATATACCGTCTGACTTGTCTAGTTTTATTAAATCTAAAGAAGGATTTACTTCTTGTGCTTTCTGGGATGTTAGCCAGTATACTAATGGATACGGCACAAAAGCAGATAGTTCTACAGAATGTATATCAGAAGCAGAAGGATTACGCAGACTAGACGCTGATATTACTACACGTAAAAACTATGTTGTTACGTACGGACAAAACAACGGATATAACTGGAGTAACGACCAAGTTAATTCTCTTACTAGTTTTGCATATAATCTAGGTTTAGGGTCAATTGCTCAAGTAACAGACAATGGCACTCGAACAGATGCAGTTATTGGAGAAAAGATTAAATTATACAATAAAGCAGATGGGAAAGTAGTGGATGGACTCACAATACGTAGAAATGAAGAAAGTGCTTGGTTTATACGAGGCATTACATAAGGTGATTATAAATGGGTAGTGAAGCAGAAATCGAAAGACTATATCAATTGTTTGTCACAAATGGTGGCGGAGCATTGTCATTTTCAGGTGCAAACCTAACACCAAAACAATATTCTGATGCTATTGCAACATCTAATTTGACAGCACTTGAAATGGCTCAATTAGAAGCAAGACAACATCAATTTAATAGACAAAAAGCATTAAACACAATTGTAACTGAATTAGATGCTAATTCATTTAATAATCCATATTCTCCTAGGGCAACTTATGGTAGTTCTCTGTTCTCAGCATTAGGCTCAACATCGGGTTCTACAAACGCTGGATTAATTAATGGAGGGTTTAGTGGCTTCTCTGATGTTAATAGAGCATTAGTAGTTGCTGGAGTATTGTCCCAAACGGGAGTAGATTTAGAAAAAATTATAAAAATTGCAGGAATAGCCGGATTGGGTACTGCAATGTATACGTCTTTGAGCAATCATACGAATAATCAAACAGCAAACATACCAAAAACATTAGAAGATGCAAGTTCTTTGTCAACGATGAACGAACAGTTTGGACAACAGGGAGATCCTTGTTCATTCTTTAATCAGTTGATGGGGATATTGGCTGGTGTATTTGATGGTACTTTAGATTTTATTGAAACAGCAGTTGGTGATATCTCATCATTAGTAAACAAGACAGGTATTCCAGCAATTCTCTCATCAATCCTATCAGCATTAACAGGTGCCGCTGGCGGAGTAGTAGGTGCAATCGCTTCAATAGTTGGATTACTAGTTGGATCTGCTTTAACAGTTTTAAAGGCATTAACACCTTTAGTAGGAAAAATTATTAATGCAATGGCTGATATCACTACACAGATTGCTACCGAGATTAGTTCTCTTGCCGATATGGCGGCTGAACTTCTTAAAAAAGCACTAGCACTACTTATAGGAAGTGCGGCAACTGACCCTTGTAAAAAAGCAGTATTAAACAATACAGGTTCAGATGCAATGAAAGGTGCAATAACGCAATTAAACCAACCATTAGGAACTGCCGCGCCAGGTGGCATTGGAACAACAGTAGATACTAGAGCAAATAAAGATGAAGTAGAAAAGAAAATGACTCAGGCACAAGCAGAAGCATTACTTAGGGCTGGAGTTCCTCAATCACCATTTACAGATGCGGCAAAAGTGTATGGAACATATGATTCTGCACTGCATTCTAATGCATCATCATCAAATTTTCGACCAAAAACAACACCATCAACGATTACTTCCTCTACAATTACTGAAAGTGATGAAATGCCGGCAAGACGTGATGGTGAAAGTATGGATGAATTTATGAAACGTATTGGTGCAACTCGCCAAGAAACAACTGAAGAGAAAGAAGCAACAGCAACGAAGAAGATGGAAGTCGTTTCATTACAAGCACGAGGACAGGTAAGAGAGTGGCAAGAGAAACAATTAAATTATACAAGAGATTCTAGAGCAGTAATATTATCAATGCAGACTGCATTATCAACGAAAGATTTCGCAAATAAAACAGCATTAAAGAGTAGATTAACGCAATTAATCAATGCTCAATTCGACAGTCAACAAAAGGTAGCAAATCTGACAAAAGAGTATATGGACACATTCTCTTATTGGACTGAAGGTGGCAAACCAAGCAGAGTGACAGAAGCAAAAATACGACACATAGTTAATGTACGTATTCGACCAGCACAACAGCGTACATATGATAACGCAGTGGCTTCATTAAATTCTGTAAAATCCGAATGGGATAGTATTGACGGCCAGATATATGGATAGTATTGACAATCAGATATATTAATGTTATAATAACACTAACTTAAGATAAATACTACAAAGTACTAGTTCCAGGAATATATTATGTTTGTAAATGAAATAATCAATCAAGTAGAAGAGGGAGTATATGACCCTCATATCTTTAAAGCAGTGTTTATGGCTGGTGGCCCAGGAAGTGGTAAGTCTTATATTGCAAAATCAAAACTATTAAAAGGCGGCGGCTTAAAAATAGTAAACTCAGATGATATATTTGAATACAAGATGAAAAAAGCAGGACTAGATTACGAAGACCCAGAAGTCATATACAGTCCACAAGGACAAGAAATGCGTAATACCTCTAAAGAGTTAACAGGTAGAATGGAACAACGATATTTAGATGGCAGATTAGGTCTTATTATTGATGGAACAGGCAGAGATGTAGATAAAATTGCTCGTGCTGTTGAAAAATTAGTTAAGATGGGATATTCATGCATGATGGTCTTTGTTAACACAAGTTTAGATATAGCACAACAAAGAAATTTAGAACGAGAAGGTAGAACTATTAAACCTGAAGAAGTTGAAAAAATGTGGAATGCAGTTCAAAATAATATGATGAAATTTCAACAGTTATTTGGTGATGGTAAATTTCAAATCGTTGATAACAACGGTGGGTTAGAAGACCCAGCAAGAGCAGAAAACTTTCATAAGGTTGAGAAAAACATTACAGCATTCATATCTCGTCCACCATCAAATCGTTATGCTAAGAAATGGATTGATATGAAAACAAGAGAGAAGAATACAACTAATCAACAGGAATAATAGATAAAAATGGCAATAATAGATAAACTGGCCGAATTTAGAAAAGAAATAGATTTAGATTTTATAAAAAAGACACACGTTCACTATTGCACCCCTTGTTACGCAGGACAAATTTCAGAACCATATTTCAGGTCATGGACTAAAGGTCATATGATGTTTACGAAATATGACATACCATACACAATAACAACATCAGCAAATGAAAGTTTAATTTCACGTGCAAGATGTCATATGGTAGCCTATTTTATGGCTAATCCAGAAGCAACTCATATGATGTTTATAGATGCAGATATTAACTTTGATGCACTTGATATATTACATATGCTACAACATGATAAAGATGTTATTGTTGGTGCATATCCGAAGAAAGAATTAGATTGGGCATCTATTAAAGATGCATCAGAAAAAGGATTAGATGTTGGCGCTCTTAAAGATGCTGGAGCAAATTATGCCATGAATCCAGATTGGGATTATAATGAAGAAACAGATACACGAAATTTACATATTGAAGACGGATTAGTAAGATTAAAAGACGCCGCCACTGGTTTCATGTTAATAAAACGAAGTGTTATAGAAAAAATGGTGGAATCTTATCCTGAATTGCACTTCAATAATGATTTAAGATTTGAAGAAGAATTCGCAAAGTGGACATATCTATTTTTTGATTGTATGCATGAACCAGAGACAAGGCGATACTTGAGTGAGGATTACGCATTTTGTCGTAGATGGCAAGCCTTAGGTGGTGAAATATGGCTAGACCCACTTGTCAAACTAGACCATATCGGTCATTACACGTTTAATGGAAACATCAGTAAGATGTTTTATTCTTCTACTTCTTCAGGTGACGAAGATTTGAAAAGTTAAGTTATTCCCACAGCATAAATAATCGTATGCAAGAAGAAATACAAAAATGGATAGAGAATTTCGTCACTAAACCTAATAAACTCTTAAATGGGTTTCCACCATGTCCTTATGCAAGGGCAGCCATCATCAACTATATAGAAACTGACCATATCAGCAATGAGTTGACGAATATTCTTGAAAATTGGAAAGATGACGTACAGGTTGTGTGTTTATATACTTCTACGGGTAATTACACACCTGAAGGACTTCAATATATCATAAAAGAATTCAATAAAGTAGCAATGCCAAAAGATATTGTTGCATTAGAAGACCACCCAGACGATGAAGAAGATGTGAATGGTGTTAAAATGAACTTTGGTAAATGTATTATAATTTTAGTACAACGATTAAGTAAAATAAATGAAGCGAGTCATATACTCAAAGAAAAAGGTTATTATGACACTTGGAGTAAAGAGAATTTAGACGATGTGGTTAACTGGAGAGAGTAATGAGTTATTCATATGCTAGGATTAATTTAGATAAAACAGATTACAGTATGATGAACTCATCTGACTATCAGGTTTTACTTAATCCTGATCCGATGCAACTTAATGAAATATATTATAAGTATTGTCACTATCATAAGTTCAATAGTGTTATGCCATTGTTTGATAGAGATTACAAAGAAAACGATATATTTGGATATTATGATGGAGATGTATTAGTTGCATTTAGTATGATATCAGTATATGATGATGAAAATGCTGAATGTGTGCAATTTGCATGGGATTATGTTAATCCTAAATTGCAATTAGGACTAAAGACACTAAAACATGAATGTGCGTATTATAAAGAAAAAGGTTTTAAATATCTGTATATCGGCGGTGCAGATGAATATAAAAATAAAATGGACGGACTTGAAGTAATGAGTCCAGTCGCATGGATAGATAACAGATGGAGTATAAATGGATTCGAAAAAGTATAAGGTAAATAAAGTTAATGCATACAATGGATGGGATCCGTTAAAGCAAGTAGTCCTAGGCAATGTATTTGAACCAGAGTTCTTTGAAGATATCAAAGACTCTAAACTAAGAGATTTATTACAGCAGATACTTTATGAAACTAGAGAAGACTTAGATGGTATTCAGAAAACATTAGAAGACTTAGGGGTTGAGGTAGTAAGAATGCCTAGTAATGGTAAAACAGCACTAGGAATGACAAGACAATCAAGCCCACGAACTATCAATGAAGCGGCAGAAATAGGAAGTCTTGAGTCCCAGTCTGTTATGCAAGAAGGTAAAGTTTGGGGGTTACCTAAACCATGTCTTATGCCTCGTGATGATTTTATAACATTGGGCGATAGAATTTTATATACTAGTCATCTATGGGATGAAGTCATCGACCAATCATCAATATTTAATCCTAATTGCTTAGATACTTTATTTCAAAATGAATTTGACCAATACAAACAAGGTAAGATAAAGTACGGACCGCTAAAACCAACAGACCATCTTTTAAAAGACGAAACAGATTATGATGGTAGGTACTTCGATGCCACTTTTCAATTCTGGGCACCTCTTATTCATCGGGTGGGCAATAGACTTATTATCGATTTACAAGATTGGTCTAATATAGACAAATTACTGTTAGAAAGATATCCAGAATTTATAGGTGCGAATGTCGCCATGGGTGGACATAATGATGGTATGATGAATTTGCCTAAACCAGGATTAGTTGTTTGTAGTCCTGATTTGCCTAAGGGTTATTTTGATAAAACTTTGCCTGGATGGGATGTACTAAGAATAGAACATCCAAATTACATGAAAGGCGATTTAGGAGATTGGTCAAAAGATAAACATATAACAAATGGAAAGTGGTGGACACCAGAAGCGAAATCTAATCCAGAGTTAGTAAATTATGTAGAAGATTGGTTAACTAATTGGGTTGGCTATTCTGAAGAAAGTATATTTGAAGTAAATATGTTAGCCATTAATCCTGAGTGTAGTCTTACGATAAATTATCAGCCTGAAGTCCATAAGGCACTAAATAAACACGGAATAGAACCAATCTACTGTCGTTTTAGACACAGAAACTTCTGGGACGGTGGGTTACACTGCTTGACACTAGACACAGTTAGAGAAGGTGGAATACAAGACTATTTTAAGTAATAATTATACGATTTAAGTATTGCTTATTGTTTCCATATATGTTATACTTAATGTAACGATTATTATGGAGAATATCAAATGAGTATGGTTTTTTGTACGAAATACGGCAAAGAGATGCCTGGACTTTTTCAAGCACCATTTCCTGGTGAAGCAGGAACAAGAATCTTAGAAAACATATCAGCACAAGCATGGGGCGAATGGCTTGAGATGCAGACTATGTTCATTAACGAAAATCAATTAAATCTGATGGATAGCGAGGCTAGAGTATTTTTGGCAGAACGAAGAGATGAATTTCTCTTTGAAGGCGGAGATATTATTGAACCACCAGAGCCTATGTAATGAAAGAGTTAACTTATCAACTTCATGCCGCAGACGTGCCATTAAATATGCACGGCAGTATAACAGGCGCATGTCTATTTGATATATTAGACCGAGCGTCATTGGTATGGATTAATGAAAACATCACCAACAAAATCGAAGGTGTATCAGTAGCAACATGTACAGCAGATGTAAAATATCACCAACGGGTATTACAGTATGGTTTTATTTCAGCGTTTGCTGAATGTGTTGACATTACACCAGGCAAAATTACAATTGAAGTTGATTTGTATAATAGAACAAAAGACCAAGAAAAGGGTGAGTTGGCAGTAACTGGCACTCTGTCATTTAGCATGATAGATGATACTACTTATAGATTAAAAAGAATACCAAGACAATTTTTGAGTATTAAACAGGGAGAATAAATGCAAACAGCAGGCAAAGTATTAGTAACAGGTGGTGCAGGATTTATAGGTACGGAACTAGTAGAACAGTTGTATAAAAAAGGTTATGAGATAACTATCTTGGACAAACAAGAGAAACCAATTGGACTAGACCATATAAAATATATTAAAAGTGATTTGTCAAGTCCCGCTAGATGTGTTATGGCATGTGCTAATCAAGATTATGTTATTCATTTGGCAGCCAAAGCACGAATTCCAGAGAGTTTTATTAATCCTGATGAATACTTTGATAGTAATGTGACAGGCACGAGAAATATATTAACAGCCGCTAGTGCAGTTGGTATTAAGAAATTTGTATATGCTGGCTCTAGTTCAGTTTATGGTAACAACACTGCCCCTAATAAACCAACTCATAAACCAGACCCATTAAATTACTACGCAATGTCAAAATTATTTGGCGAACACTTATGTAAACAATACAAGATTATGTTTGGGTTAAACTATAACATCTTACGATTCTTTACTGTGTATTCAGAAAATCAACCAACTTCTTTGTTGTTTGGAAAGTTTGCTCAACTCGTTAAAGAAGGTAAGCCAGTAACTATTCATGGTGATGGTGAATTCAAAAGAGATTATATTCATGTGTCTGATGTTGCATCAGCATTAATAGCCAGTATGGAAAGTAAAGTTAAGAATGACACATTTAATGTAGGCACTGGAAATAACATATCAGTCAATGCAGTTGTTGACATACTGAAGAAACATAGACCAGACTTAACTTCAGTAAATGTAGATAAACCAAGAGGTTATGCACCAGAAACATTAGCAGACATTAGTAAGACTAAAAATCTATTACATTGGTCACCAGAAATTAAGATAGTTCCTGGTCTCAATGCTATGTTCGAAGAGATATTTAAAAAGTAATGACAGAGTTTAGAGAATTATACGTTCCAGCAGGCGCGGCAAGTAATTTTCTTGCAAAGCATATACTGTGGGCAGACACAGTGGGTGTAGAAACTAGTTACAATGCTAATTCATTTACAAATGAATTCTTTTATCATAGAGAAAAAGTTGACGGTAGACTAATCGACACAGTATCATTTGAAAAGTTTCCACCATCAAGACCACGTACATACACACTAATTCCATTATTAGAACAATTAGATGAGTTTATTTCTAATGCTCACTATCCACATGGAGGTCAAAGGGGCTCAGATGAAGACCTAAGAAAGTCGATTAGAGATAATATCAATGTATTATGGCTACAAGATGCTTCTATGTACACTAGCACTTATTTGAATTTTCAAAATTTCATTGTGGATTCACTTCCTTCTGAAGTGCGTGAATGCCTTACAAAAGTAGAAGATTGTTTTGCAGAATTTAGAGAATATTATTATCAGTTATGTAAATTGAATTCCTATAATTCTTTTATTATATCGCATAAACATCCTACACTTAGTATTTCACCACGAATAAAATTACCAGATACTTTTAAAACTCTTGCAGTAAAAATAGACAAAGAAGTAGATATGGTGTTGTTTGCACTATTAGATATCAAACAAGGCGAAATCAAGGATGAGTATTCAATGATTGACCAATCTGAAGATGAGTTATTTTTAAATAAGAGTGCAATGCTTTCTGACGAGACTGTTAGTTATAAAAAGATATTCTTTGAGAATGATGAATCTGAAATAAGAAAAATGTTTGATTTTTTTGATAATGGAGAATACTTTGATAACAACAAAGTACATCTTATGCAAGAGTTTAAAAACTACAATGATAATAACATGCACCAAATTAAAACAAAGATACCGCATTTAAAGTTCATGAAGGACTGTATTATCCCATGACTAAGGTTAGAGAGTTATATGTACGCCAAGGTGCGGGTAGCAATTTTATAGCAAAACAATGTATTTGGCTTGGAGTGAATAATCCAGAACCAAGTAATCCTCATGTCTCTATTGATTCTTCTGTTAACGAATATTTCTATCCCAGAGCAAAGATAGGCGATAGTATAACCAACCAAGATATAATTTATCATATGGAGTGTGATGATACTCATTTAAATAAAGAGACAAAGAGAATAGTTAAAGTAATGCAGTCTGTAAACGAATACGTATTCAACTTACGTCCAGAGCATAATTTTGGTGCCACTAATGCAGAAGAACAGGCAAGAAGAATGGAATTGAATCGCCATCTCATTATTGAAAAAATTGATAGAATATGGAAAGATGAGTGGACCATGGCTTATTCTAGTTTTTGGGATTGGTCAGAATGGGGAAAATTATCTGGAAATATGGTCAAAGTAGAACCTTCAATCTTAGATGATATTGAAGATATTAAGAAGTATTTTTTAAAATGCAAAGAGTATTACTACTCGGTATGTAGTAGACATGATTGGGATAATATAAAAATATCACACGCTTGTCCAATACATGAATTGCCTGGATTTACACCGCCTAACAATTTTACTTCGGGTACGATGTTTTGTGATACCAATACGGCAATATTCATTGCTGTGTTATTAGAAATTAAACGTGGTGACATTGGACCTAGATTTGAAGAATTTTGTAAAACTATTCGAGACGATTGGCAACTAGACTCAACAAAAGGGTACTTACGAGAAGAAATTGAATTTTCAGATGTGAGCATAGATTACAGAAAGATATTTTTTGAAAATGACGAAGATGAATTAAGAAAGATGTATAACTTCTTTGGTACAGAATATCATTTTGAAATGAATAAAAAAGACATCATCGAAGAATTTTGGCATTACAATAATAGCAATATGGCATTATTTAAGTCTCACGCACCACAGTTGTACAATCAGTTGTCTTAGATAAATATTGTAGTATATAATAAGGAATAATTATGAAATTAGTTGATAAAAATAATAAAATATTAAAAACTATCTGTGACGAGCATATTCTTTCGGAACATTCTGAAAAGTTAGCATATGATATGATTATAGCAATGAAAGAACACGATGCTATTGGTCTTGCCGCACCACAAGTTGGAGACGATACAGCATTAATGGTAATTGGTCACGAAGACAACGGATATGTTGTATGTATAAACCCAACGTGGGAAGTAGCAGAAGATAGTGAATATGAAGAATTCTTAGAAGGATGTGTAAGTTTTCCTGGTCTTGAATTAACAATATCTAGACCCAATAGTATCATAGGAACATTTACAAATCTACAAGGTGAAAGAAAGTCATCAACATTTGTCGGAGTATGGGCACAGGCATTTCAACACGAATGTGACCATCTTAATGGCATAACTTTTGACACTCTTTAATGAATTTCAGTGAATATACGTTAGTCAGTTTTGGCGATAGTTTTACGTTTGGGCAAGATACCGTTCCATCGCCGAATAAAGATAATTCAAATAACAATTTGAACACAAACAAATTATGGAAACTGGAATGCAATAAGCATTCATATACTCAATCTATTGCTGATAGTATGGGATTTAAAGATTCACTAAACTTCGGAGTAATGGGTGGGTCTAATGACAGGTCGATATCATTATTAGAATCATTTTTACGTAATAATCCAAAAAAGAAGGTATTTGTTTTATTCAATTTTACATCTTCTGCTAGATTTATGTTTTTTCCTAAATTAGATGAGAATGATGATTATTTCAAATCAAAAGATACGTTTTATGATTGTATAGATATATTACCTCATTATAACGATTGGATGTACGACGGCCGATATACAGGCATAAATACGAAAAGTGTTAATCAGCAATATACTTATTGGAGAAATAGTATACAAGATGTATATAACCACGTAAAAGACAGACGAATGTTATATTATATGCTATCCAGTTATAATGTGCCTTATGTAACATTTGATGGTATCAACGATATGGATTATCGTATTCTAAGAGATAATCCAACCCAATACATAAACAGAGACTTATTCGGTGATGCCGGTTCACCATCTGATGGCATGTATAATGATAATGAGGACCAGTATATTTTAAGACACCTAGATTTTCTACAATCGTATTGTAAAGAGTTAGAAGATAAATATTCATTGCTTACTCATGTATCAATAGATAAGTTAAATGGTTCTTATAATATGAGTAAATGGTTACGGGATAAAGGTAAGACAGAAACTGTCTCGGAGTGGGAAGATTGGACCCTAACCTCACCAAAATATTTTACACATTCAGGCCCATCTCATTGGAACACCAATGGACACATCGAAGTAGCAAATTTAATACAAGAATTTAT
>Ga0308000_10000620_pt1 | contig 14488 bp, 13 predicted proteins | sample Neamet3_FD_203877 | JGI IMG/M metagenome (GOLD analysis project Ga0308000, IMG submission 203877) | Marine microbial communities from water near the shore, Antarctic Ocean - #3 | ecosystem: Environmental > Aquatic > Marine > Unclassified | place: Southern Ocean | collected 2014-06-04 | reverse complement strand
AAAGGAGCAACAAGACATAACGTCGTTTATCCTTCATACGACACTATGGTATTTGAATTAAAGAATCCAGACCAGGATATTAAAGGAAGAACAACAACATTATAAGATATGGCAGTTTACAGAATATTTCCAGAAAAAGACACATTCATACACACCTCAAACGTTAACGGAAATAGCGGAAGAGATGAAATATTAGAAATATCGAACACAGGAAAAGGTGTTTCTAGAGTTCTAATGAAGTTCTCAGACGAAGAAATAGCTAACGTTATCTCACTAACAGGAGAAGAAACTTATCAAGCAAACATAAAAGCATATTTAGCATATGCATCAAGTTTACCAGTAGACTATACATTAAATGCTTACCCGGTAGTTTTAGAAGGAGTAGCAGAGTGGACTAACGGAACAGGAAAGAAGGTAGACTTAGGACTAACAACAGGAACAAGCTGGAAATATATTGATACAGGAGTATCGGAATGGATAACAGTAGCACCATCAGGAGCAGATTCACACTACGAAGCTGCAAAAGAAGGTGGAGGAACGTGGACAGAAGACGTAAGTACAAGTGCAAGCCAAACACACCTAACCTCGTCAACACATGACTTAGATATAAACGTAACTACCGCAATTAACAACTTTCACAACAGTACAATCGACAATAAAGGGTTTGTTATAAAATTAGAAGACTCGAAAGAATTCGATAACAGTAACGTAATAGAACTTAAATACTTTTCAGGAGACACTAATACAATATACCCACCATTTTTAGAGATTAAATGGGACGACAGTACTTACGATCTAGGAACCCTAACAGAAATAGCAACAAGCCTTAACGTAGTAAGAGTTAAGAACAATAAAGGAGAATATCCAGACCTAGGAAAGCAGAGATTTAGACTTACAGTAAGACCTACATACCCAGAGAGAACATTTGAAACTACCTCTACATACTCTAAAAACTATGCACTCCCTGAAGAATCCACATGGGGACTAAGAGATGAAAATACAGAAGAGATGGTAGTGCCGTTTGATGCTGCATTTACAAAAATAAGTTGCGATTCAAAAGGATCTTATTTTGACGTATACATGGAAGGATTACAACCAGAAAGATATTATAGAATATTGATTAAGAGTGAAATAGACGGAAGCACAACAGTGCTCAATAATGCTAACATATTTAAAGTAGTACGAAATGGCTAACACAGTAAATATATTAAAGACAGTCTACAACAGTGCCAAACACGACACAATAGTAGATAAGGAATTTAAAACCTTTGTACCTCCTACTAATACTAGAGACAATGACACCGTAGAGGAGTTATTTAGAATCTATGAAAAAGTGTATTATTCAATACCAGCAGAAGGGGAAATACAATCACATAGGTACCTATTAGACAAGAGCTTAGAGATAGTAGATTACAAGAAGAACCTAGAAGAGATTGAACCTTTACTAAACGAAATAGCTCAACTACGATCACAACTACTATCAGCAAATCAACAAATACTAGACCTAGAAATTAACAACATATGACAAAGTACAGTTATAACATAAGCCCTACTGCTCCTATTGAGGATGAACACTTCGGAAACCTAGAGACAGTAGACAGCGATTTACTAGAGAGTTACGAAATAAATAATACCTTTGATATAGGTACAGATTTTATAGTTGCTAATTTTTACGAACTAGACAACACATTAATACATTCAGACGAGTATTACGAAAACTACTCAATAGTAGACGGAGGAATATCTAACAACCCAAATGAAGTTGAAAGAATCTCAATAGATGTAGAAAAAGATGTAAAATCGTATTCACTAGCAAATAAAGATTTAAAAGTATCTTATAACTTCCTAAACAATCCATATACTGGACAAAGGTCTGCAGAAGATTTTTACATTGAAGCAATCTCACCTGATAAAACAGAAGTGAGAGTAGTATCTTTAAGTTTAGATAAAACATCAGTTAAGGTAGCAACGGATATACTAATAAAAAGATTAACTGAAAGTTCCAACCACTTGGAGTTAAGAATATACACCGGAGATACCACATTTAGGAACATATTAAACGTAAGCATAGAAGAGTACAAAGAGACATATGCTGTTCTTCTAAAACTATATAAACCTTTAAACGGAACATTAAAAGTAAAAGATACATTAAGTATAGTTGAACATGTTTCGGATCCTATAGCATTTGAAGTAAACGTAGACATTACGGTAGAAGAAGTTACACCTCCGACTTTAAAAGGAGCAAACTTTAATGTTGCAATAGAAGTAGAAGCTACCGCTCCATCGCAATACCTTAACTACGAAGAGCTATTTAGTTCACCGACAACAAACACAAACAGAGAACTATCTTCAAAGTATAACGAGAAATCAGCAAAGATTAGCATCGACTATACAGACTTTGAAAACTTTATAAACTTCTCATCAGCAACAGAAAGACTTGCCAACTTCAAATACAAGTTACAACTATTAGAATCTCACCAAGCAAATATAGACATAGCATTAGCTATTCCAACTGCAGTAGCAGGAGTTGCTAGTACACAATTACATTACGAGAAACTAATAAAAGGAATAGTAGACAACTTTGATCACTACGAAAAACATTTATACTTTGAAAAAGGAGACGAATGTTGGCCAAAAGCTGCCGGAGATAAGCCATACGTTAACTTAGGCACAAGTACGACAGTAGGAGCAACTACATATACGTGGTACAACAACATGCTTAAAGTGGCAGACAGCTTTGATGCAAGTAACCCTGACCTATTATTAAATACAGTTCCAAGCTTCCTTAGAGACGATAGTGCAAATGCACCATACGAGATGTTTATTCATATGATTGCACAACACTTTGATAACTTATGGATTTATACAAAAAACGTAAATACAAAGTATAATGCAGATAATAGATTAGATACAGGAGTTTCAAAAGATTTAGTAGAAGACTTATTAAGAAACTTTGGAGTTAAACTATACACAAGTAATAAATCAACAGAAGATTTATTCAAGTACTTTACAAAAAACACATACGATACAAGTAGCGAAGATACCGGAACTAATCCAATAGACTTAATTCTATCAGGAGAACAGCAAGTATCCCAAAACGATTATCAAAAAGAAATATATAAAAGACTATACCATAACCTTCCACTATTAATGAAATCTAAAGGAACCGAAAGAGGACTTAGAGCATTAGTAAACTGTTTTGGAATACCATCAGACGTACTAACAATTAAACTATACGGAGGACAGTCAACAAGTGCATCAACATATTTAGGAGACGAAAAACCATTCACATCTTCATTAGATAAGATTAGAATAGTAGATACAGTTAACCTAACTGAAGGAAGCACATTATCGGAAAGTACTTCAATACTTAAAAACAGTAATGAACTCTCTCAAGATTTACATAGACTGGAGGTAGGGTTTTCACCAACAGATAATGTAAACAGCTACATAGTAGATCAAATAGGAGCTACAACGGTAAACATAGACGACTTAATAGGAGATCCTAGAGATACAGTTACAAACTCGTATGGAGCATTAAACACATATGCAAATACAATACTAGGAGACCTTACAAAATATGACGTAAAAGATTTCATTAGACTTATAAAATTCTTTGATAATGTAATATTCAGAATGATAAAAGATTTCGTACCTGCAAGAACAGTTACGGATACGGGTATAATTATTAAACCTCACTTACTAGAAAAGAACAAAGCTAAATCAGTAAAACTAGAAGTAACACAGCCGGAATACTATACAGAAGTGGAAGTTGGAACTGTAGAAGGTTCTCACGGAGAATCGGTAAAACATACAACAAGTCACGAATACAAAATAGATACTCCAATTGCAGTAAATGTAACTAAGCACGATAAGCAGCATGAAGAGGTAAAGTACACAGGAGAGTTTTCAGGAGGAAACATTAAAGCATCAGACGGAGAACTAAATAGAGATAACAGCATTAAGAGGGTTGACTCAATGGACCTATTTTACAATATAGGTGTATATGAACTACCGACTGTAACATGTACAGTAGAAGCTCTACAGTCAGGTAACTACCTATACAGTACGCCGGGAGCAAACATATCCCTAAGTAGTCTATTCTTTGGATTAGATTCTAGCTGGACCGTTTCCACAAGTAACGGAACACCTATAACACTTCCGTACTTTACATCAACATCGGTAAACAACTACGACACTCAAACATTAACAGCAGTTAATAGTTCATGCCCTACAGTAACAAGTACCATTGTATATGTGAATTGTAACTATAGTGTAAACACATCACAATCGATCTATACAAATATAGATCCTACATATGACTTAGAAGACTGGTTTAATATCCCACAGGGAGCAGTAGTAGTATATAAGGTTGACGGAACAGTAGTATCACCTCAGTACAGCTTCTCAGGAACTATAGGAAACACTCAAACACTTTCAATAGAAGACACAACAAACCCGTTATGTGGAGCAGAGGTAGAAGTTACTTTAACAAATTGCGAACTCCTCACCGCCAATAACGTAAACCTATGGAACATAGTTGCTGACACTACAACAACATCTCCCGGAGAAGTACAACTTAGTACAGTATTTACAGACGCATCTAACAGTACAACCTATGAGGTAAGGTACAGGGTAACTACTGAACCCGTAATAAAGTACGGAGTTTCAACAGTATATCAAGAGAACACACCTTGGACCGCTGTAGACAGTGGACTACTTTACGGAACTCATCCATACAAGTACTTAAAGGTAGATTGGATGAACCACAAAACAGCAGCAGAAAGCGAAATACCAACCTCACCTTCTTCTAATATCCAGGAATTGAAACTAAACGATACAATACAAATCCAGATAAGAGCAACAGAGCCAGGAATAGGAAACTGTACTGTTATTAGTGATCTATTAGAAATAGCGAACGGAACAACTACATTCTCTCCAGGAACACCAGTAGACTTAGGTTTTGCTTCAGGAGCTCCTATAACAATAACCCCTCAAACTGCTACAAACTCCCACCCACAAGCAGCATACGACCTATGCACATCAAGTACAGTAACTACATACTACGTAAACAGACATTTAATAGGAGATATAGATCAATACGACCTTAAAGAAGACGTTAGTGGTACAAACGCCGGAGCCGGATACTATAAACTTCCAAGCTCTAACAAAACCCACTACAGAAATGCTTCAGGGGACTGGAACGATATAAGCTACCCATTCCTACCGATAAACTGCTAATAAACATTACAACCAACTAAACATGACAGAAGAAATCTTCATACTTATACACACAACCGCTGCAACCGGTATTATTTACAATGATGACCAGATAAATATAAACACTACATCAACCGGAAACCCTAACGAAGTAGAACTTACAAGTATAGTGGTACCTGTTACTCCTTTACTTTTAAACGGCAGCACATCTGCTAATATAGAAACTGCTATACAGTACATGGATAACATAACATTTAAGCTAGCAGACTACGAAAACGGAAGTAGTATTCAACTTGAAATAGTAGACAGAACACATTACGAATCTGCAACCTACGATTTTTTCTACTTAAAAGTAGTTCCTAAACTACTAATAAAAACCTCACAGCTAGGAATATCACCGAACGTATACACCAGCGTAAGAACTCACATACCGGTACACTTATTTACAGAAATAAGCACACTTAATGAATACAGTCACTTAGTTAATAACGGAAACGAAAACAGAAAATCTAAAAGAATAAGGCAATCAGAAAGGTCAGAAACAGCAACAAACCCTACAAACCTCACAAACATACTTAACCTAACCGCAACCAAAGCATCTGTACAAGACAGCAACTACACCTCAACACCCTGGATAAACGCAAGATATAATGGATCAAAATCAACTACATCAAACTACGGAGGAGTTCCTCCATTTATAACAGGAACTTCCTTTATAGCAGAGGTAAGTGAGAGTATTGTATTAGATGCTGCAATATGTACAGCACCAACAGTAGGAGAGAGGAACTATAAAGAATACCTACACACCGGTAACAGAAAATATCCAATAGCAGAATACGAATCTCTTACGGTAGCAACAGAAAGTATAGTAGACATTCCTGACACAGTTAACGCAACACTTACATATACTCTTATAAACTCAGGTACAGCATTAAACAGGTCAATTAGTATAGGAGATGTAATACGTATGCGACATCTAGACACTGCTCCTGCGAGCAGCGGAGAACTATTAAGAGTGATATCACATAACTATGTAAACAGCACCATAGTAGTGGAGAGGCAATATGAGGGAACTGTAGAAACAACCACCAACGTAACTGTTCCCCTACTTTTACTAAAACCAGTAAAGGTATTTAGGTTAAACTCTAGCACCTCTAAACTCGAACTAGTAGAAAGTAGTAAACTTTACTTAGAAGATCAAAACAACATAGTATATACAGACGCATACGGAGTAGTATATGGAGAAGTGGAATGTACCTAGGGAGCAGTTAGCAAAAAGAATAAAACAGGATATTTATATAAAATAGAAAACAATAACATGGCATATTTAGACAATTCAATCGTAACATTAGATGCGATTTTAACAAAAAAAGGGAGAGAATTACTTGCAAGAGGAGACGGATCTTTCAAGATAACACAGTTTGCATTAGCAGATGATGAAATAGATTATACATTATATAATCCAGCGCATCCAAATGGATCTACATATTACGGAGAAGCAATTGAGAACATGCCAATGTTAGAAGCATTTCCAGACGAGACACAGACAATGAAATACAAGCTTACAACACTTCCAAGAGGAACCGCTAAGCTCCCTATTTTAGATATAGGGTACTCTTCTATAACACTAAAACAAGGAGCTGCACTATCAATCACACCACAAACACTAAACTACTTAGGTTCATCACAAACATTTGAATCAGGAGGATATGTTGCAACAATTGCAGACGCAAGAGTACTTAACAACTTTAACGGTGTAGGAATATCGACACCAGAAGCAGATAGACTAAACTCAACAACTACACTAGGTACAAATGTATCTAAAACAGTGGTAGGTACATCTATAAACACTTCTGCTACAACTGTTAACACGTTATTCGGAACTAACACAACACTTCAAACAACGTTAACGATAATAGGAAGAGATTCAGGAGCAAGAATTACAATTCCATTAAAAATAATTAAAGTAAACTAATAACATATGTCATTTAAAAGATTAGACTCAGACGATATTACAATAAGTGCAGAATCGGTAGTAGCACCGTTATGGTCAACAGGAGAAGTGAAATTGGAGAATTTCGAAACACTGCTGTCACAGACAACAGGACCTTCAGGAGATTTCTTCCACGAAGTTTACGAAGATGTGCCAACAACAACAACAGCAACAACACAATTTGCAGTTGCATATGGTAACTCAGACGGACTAGGAAGTAACCCTTATACAGTAGGTGCAACTGCAACCCCAACTAAAACAATATACGGACAGTATAGAACTTTAGTATATGGAGATGAAAACGGATACTTCTTTAACAACCCGACAGATCCTACACCCTCACCGGATAGTATTTATGTAATTTCAATAGATAGAGCAAAGTACAAAGAGAAATTACTTCCAGGATCGTTTAAAATGAACATAGGAACAGGAACTACTTTAGACCTTATAGACGATAGTCAATTGGTAGATACGGTATCTTATTGTGATGCAGGAAGAATTTACAACATAATAAAAGACGGTACAACAGATGTATACGGTAAATTTCTACCAGACGTTGGACTAATTGTACTTAACGGAGATATGTTAGATACGGACATAGCACTAGATACGGATATTGAATCTCCATACCTTACAAGTAACATCACAAAACTAGTAGACGAGCTAAACTCTATAGAATTACAAGCAGAAGAAACAATTTCTTCAAACTTTGTATTTGTTAGAGTTAGAAATAGTGAATTTAACTACTCAACTAATCCATCTAACATTTCTGCAACAGGAGAATTGTTACACGGAATAATGATAAACACACCACAGTCGTACATTACAACAGTAGGACTATATAACGATAGTAATGATTTAATAGCAGTAGCAAAACTGTCAAGACCGCTGCTTAAGGATTTTACGAAAGAAGCTTTAGTTAGAATCAAACTTGACTATTAATGAATGAGCGCTTACAAAAAACTAAACAGACAAGATTCCTTCATCTCAACATACACTGCACGTAAATCGTGGACTGTAGGTGAGACGGGATATTCTGCATACGGAATTAGAAACCTGTACGGAGAAAAAGACTCTACCAACACAAGTGATAAACTGTTATACGACAGTATTAAACATTTGTACTATAAGTACTTTAAAGACGTTGATACAACGGAAGTAACACCTTCAAACTTTTACGATAACTACAGACAATCCTCGACAAAAGAGGAAGGAAGGTATTTACTGGAGAACAAAGTAACAGTCTACAGTATTCCGAGAGAAGTATACGGAACACATATAGAACCTGGAACTGTGAAGATTTACGGTACAAACTACATGGATACTGGATATGTAGATAGTGGATATTTAGGAACAGATACAGACATACTACTAGATGACAAAGAGGGTAACCTTTACGTAGAGGGAAGTAGTCCTATAAAGTACGTAGGAAATGTAATATATGCCCACGGACATATAATATTCACGGACACAGAGACAGCAGGATACAAACAAGTGATTAACTCAGCAATGGAATGGAAATCAAACCAACCACTGTACACTCACAACTACCACTGCACACTTAAAGCATCAGAATTCAACCACACACTAAACAATTCTGCTTTACTAGACGAATACGGAGAAAAGACAGACAACGCAAAGGATGAAAACTTTCAACCGTACATTACAACAGTAGGACTTTATAATGATGCAAACGAATTAATAGCAGTAGCTAAAACAGGACAGCCGATTATAAAATCAGCAGACACAGACACAACAATTATCGTAAAACTAGACATATAACAACATGGCAATTACATTAAGACAATCTAAACAATCATCACTAACCTATGCAGATTTAGATAACAACCAGCAACAGTTTATACACGGATTAGGAGTGAATGGAACTAACCTTGAGATTAGCCGTACGGAATTAGATAGCTCTAACCCGCCACTAGCAGCAGTAGTAGTAGAATCTTTAGATTTAAGCGCAGTAGCAACTCTACCTCAACTAATGACACTAGCAACAAACACTATAACATTAGTAGGAGGAGGAACAGTAGACATAAGTGCAGCAACAGCAGTAGCAGCAAATACCACACACGCATCTTCTACACACATCTCACTAGGAACAACCAGTACAACTGCACTAGCAGGGAATACGGAAGTAAATAACGTATCAATATCTAACCTAGATACTGCACTAGCAGCTTCTCAAATTCTTTCATTAGGAGACTCTACAACACATATAGAGATAGAAGGATCGATAACGGATATAAGCGGAGATGAAGGAATTAACGGACAAGTACTAAAATCAGTTACAGGAACAGGTTCAAATAGACACGTAGAATGGAAGGATGCGATAGAGGAACCAGACCTACTTCACGTACTTAGCGGAATAAGTCACCAGTTAGTGCAAATAGGGCAAGCAACTACTGTAGCAGTAGGGGTAGGAACAGTACCGGACACAACTGACGGCGTAAAACTTGACGTAAACGGGAAAATTAGAACTACAGCAACAGTGTTAACAAACTCGGATAGAAGCTTAAAAGAAGACATAAAGACTGTAGAGGATCCACTAAACGTAGTAAGAAGCCTAAGAGGAGTAACATATAAGTTAAAGTCTACTCAAAAAAACGATATAGGAGTTATAGCACAAGAGGTAGAAGAAGTACTTCCTGAAATAGTAGGAACAGATAGTAAAGGACTTAAATCGGTACAGTATTCAAGCCTTATAGGAGTACTTATAGAAGCTATAAAAGCACTAGAAGAAAAAGTAGACATGCAAGGATTAGAGATTAAGGAATTAAAGAACCTTTAAACGATACTAAAAAACAAGTTATATGAGTGTAATAAAAACACACCCCGCCTGGACCTATCAAGAAAAACCAGTAAACAGTTTAGAAGATTTTCCAAAAGGAACTTACGGATTTATTTACGAAGTGCTTCATAAGGTATCAGGAATGAAGTACATAGGAAAGAAGGTACTCTTTTTTGAAAGAAATAAAGTACTAGGAAAAAGAGCTTTAGAAGAACTAAAGCAGGAAAGAAAAGATAAAGGACTAAGAGGAAGAACACCTCTTAAGAAAAAGGTTATATCGGAAAGCGACTGGAAAACATATTACGGTTCTCAAAACGAAATCAAAGAACTAGTAACAAACGGACAACCAGAGGACTTTACAAGAACAATCCTACAACTAGTACCTAAAAAGAAACTACTAACATACTACGAAAACAAATGGCTATTTAGCAAAGAAGTTATCGAGCCAGGAAGTAAATATTTAAACAATTCAGTAGAGGGAAGATACTTTAGAAAAGATTTCGAAGTATAGTTGCCACCTTGTAAAAGGATCGCTATCTTAAACGGGTATGATAAACCCAACACTCCATTACCAGAAGATAAACAAGGAATTAGTAAAAAGAGGTGCTAGTAAGATAGGCTTTGGAGACTATGGAACTGTTTACAAACTAGGAGACAGGGCATTTAAAGTAACAGCAGACGTAGTTGAAATAGCACACGCAAAAAAGCTTAGAAACTTTAGAACACATCATATTGTAACAATCCACAAGGTAGTGGAACACAGTTCGAAACTAGCTACCATAGAGATGGAATTATTAAATACTCCAGCACATACACCTTCAATCAAAGAACTCAACAAACTAAGAAACGAACTACTCCCAACAGGAATAGATTTTGAAGAACTAGATATAAGAGATTCAAACTTTATGACAGATAGTAAAGGAAATGTAAAAATGGTAGACGTATAGTTGGATACTACTAATATTCTTCGTATCTTATACTATATATGGAATACACATTTTTACTAGGCTCATTAGAAAACGTATTAGGTAAAAGCTTTAGGAAGTCAAGGGACAATTACGCCTTTCACTGCCCTTTTTGTAATCACAGGAAACCTAAGCTTGAAATCAACATGAATACGGATGCAGAAGGAAGAAACTATTGGGAGTGTTGGGTTTGTCAAACAAGAGGACAAACAGTATATTCACTAGCCAAACAACTTAAACTACCAAGCAGTCAAGCAAACGAAATACTAAAGTACGTAAAAAATAGTAGAGTAGTCCATCAAACGGATGAGAAGCAGGTAGAACTACCTAAAGAGTTTCAAGCTTTATCAACCGCTAGTGAAACATCAGTAATCGCAAACAAAGTAAAAAACTATTTATATGGAAGAGGACTTACCGCTAATGATTTTCTTAAATACCACATTGGGTATACATCAAGTGGAGAATTTGGAGGACGAATTATTATACCTAGCTTTGACGGACAGAACCACCTTAACTACTTTGTTGGGAGAACTTATGAGAGAGCATACAACAAATATAAGAATCCAGAAACAAGTAAAGACATAATCTTTTTTGAAAACCTAATAAATTGGAATAAACCTATCATAATATGTGAAGGTGTTTTTGATGCAATAGCAATAAAGAGAAATGTAATTCCAGTCTTAGGTAAAAGTTTACCAAAAGCATTAATAAAGAAGATATTAAAATCACCACTTCAAGACGTCTATATCGCACTAGATAAAGATGCAAAAAAGCAAGCAGTAGAGTTTAGTGAACAGCTTATCAAATTAGGGAAAAGAGTTTTCCTTATTGATTTAGCAGAGAAAGATCCTAGCGAATTAGGATTTAGAGACTTTACAAAATTAGCACAAAACGTAAAAGAACTAGACCTAATGGGACTAGTATTAAGTAAAATGTAAATTATGATACAGCAAGGAACAGACATTCTAAAAGAACACACTAAGAAGAGTCTAACATTTGACGGAAAGTTACAACAGATTAACTTCCTAGATACAAGAGTATATAAAAGAAGAGAGGATATCTATTATCCATCAGTAACCTCAATCCTACAGTACATGCCAAAGAACAGGTTTTTCGAAACATGGCTAAAAGACGTAGGACACAATTCAACAATTATCATGCGTAAAGCAGGTAAAGAAGGTACACAGGTGCATGAAGCAGCTGAACAATTAGTACTTGGAGAAGAAATAGAGTGGATGGATAAATACGGTAAAGCAAAGTACAACACTTTGGTATGGGAAATGATTTTAAAGTTTGCAGACTTCTGGAAAACAGAGAAACCGGAACTAATATCAGCAGAAGACTTTGTATACTCAGACGAACATAAGTATGCAGGTACGGCCGATTTGGTAGTTAAGATGAACGGAGAAACATGGTTACTTGACATTAAAACATCTAACGCACTTCATAAGACATACGACATGCAATTGGCAGCATACGCTAAAGCAATGGAAGAGACAAAAGGAATCAAGATTGATAGAACAGGTATTATCTGGTTAAAAGCTTCTACAAGAAAAGCATCAACAAAGAAAGATGTAATTCAAGGAAAAGGGTGGCAGTTAAAGGTAGTAGATAATATTGATGAAAACTTTGAACTATTTAAACTAATCTACAAGTTATTCTCTTTAGATAACAAAGAGACTAAGCCACATTATAAAGTACTTCCAACAAGTATTAAACTTTAAGCTACTATTTATACCAATAACAGTAGGATAGTCCTTAAATAAGTACTATCTTTAGGTAACAAATAAAATAAGAGCATAATGGGAGGAAATATATTCAATAAGACAGCAAAGATACGTAAAGAGGATATTCCTCCAACACTAGACAAATTTTACGAACAACTAGGTAGTGTGTTTCCAAATGCAAAAAAGCATTTTGGGAACATAGCTGCTTTAGGTTCAGTAGGAAAGAAAGACTACTCAGGAGATATAGATTTAGCAATATCAGGTGATGCAGTTAAGAATGTAGAGGATTGGGGATTAGATAAAGAAGAACTAAAAGTACTTTTTACTAAGTTTAAAAAGAGATCTAGAACTGCTACAGATAAGCAGATCATCAAAAGAGCAATATTAGATGCAATAGCGGATAAGATTGATTCTTCAAATGTAGATATAGATGTAGAGAAGAAAGGAACAAGCAGTGGAGCTTTATTCATGGCATTTCCTCAATACGATAGTGAAGGTAACGAACTAGAAGCAGGAGTTCAAATAGATTTAAACCTAGGAGACTTAAAATGGTTAAAGTTTGCATACCATTCAGCATCGTATAAAGGAAACGTAAAAGGATTACATAGAACACAGCTTATGTTAGCTTTATTTTCAAATAAAGGATATACCTTCTCACACAACTACGGAGTTAAGAATAAAGAAACACAAGAGATAGTAGCAAATTCACCAACAGAAGCAATAGACTTGTTAAATAGTGTATATAACATTAATCTAACGTCTGAAATACTGGAAGACTACTTTAAATTAATAGCTGCTCTTAGACAGGAATTACCTACATCTACACTAAATGGCATACTAGACAACTATATTAGAATACTAGACAGAACAAGAGCTGATATTCCTGAAGATATACAAGCATATTGGATTGAAAACCAAGAAAGATTAGGACTAAAAGGAAAGTTCTTACCGGAAGATTCAAAATTAACTTCATATAAAATTCAATAAGATGTCAGGAGTAGCAGGAGGAGCAAGAATAGAGAAGGCAAATGTACATAGTACTTTTGACAAATACGTAAAAGATGTACTTGAAAAGGTACCTGGATTTGTGAAAGCAAGTCTTTCTGGAAGTGTAAAAGTAGGAACTAAGCCTGATTATGGTGATTTAGACCTTATTACACACTTTGAAGGAGAAGATAAGAAGGAAGTTAAGAAGAGAATCATTCAAATAGTAAATGAACTACCCTCTTCAATCATAGTTCCTTTTTTAAACGACAGATATAAAGGAAGAAAGTATTACAATTCAGGTGAAATCATCACTGTTCTTTATCCAATTGTAGGAAAACAAGACGAATACATTCAAGTTGACAATATAATTGCATTATCAGACGAAGAGCATACATTTAAAAACAGCTTCTTAGATATTCCAGCAGAAAAACAAGGACTAATCTTAGGATTAGCTAAAGTTATAATGTTAGAAGAGGATCCAACAGAGGTTTTAAAGAAGGCAGGCGTAACAGATGTACCTGAATTAGCCGAAGATGAAGAATTAGAGTTCAATTTAAGTTCAAACAAGTTAACTTTGAGAAAAGTAAAACTAGCTGACTTCAAAACGATTGCAAGAGAGACAATATGGAGTAGTACTGACTGGAATAAGATCAAAACTATCTTTTCAAACTACAACCTAGACGGATCTTTTGAAGAACTGTTAAAAGACTTGCAAACAAACTTAAAAAATCCAAGATCTAAGAATAGAATAAAAGGAATCTTTAAGAGTATGGTCTCAGTTAAGTCTGGAGAAGTT
>Ga0308000_10000613_pt1 | contig 14557 bp, 5 predicted proteins | sample Neamet3_FD_203877 | JGI IMG/M metagenome (GOLD analysis project Ga0308000, IMG submission 203877) | Marine microbial communities from water near the shore, Antarctic Ocean - #3 | ecosystem: Environmental > Aquatic > Marine > Unclassified | place: Southern Ocean | collected 2014-06-04 | reverse complement strand
GAATCCGGGGTTGGATGAGCAAGGTCAGGCACAGAACTGGCCTGAGAGGTTCCTCTCGGCTGCTGCTGCGGAGGAATTTCGGAGGCGGTATCGTGCCGAGACTGGCAGAAACAAAGAGGTTGATTTTCTAAACCAGGTTGGGCCCCCCAATGTTCTCATGGTGAATCAAGGCGGCGGGAAATTCCAAACTGCCTCCGAGACGAATTTGTCGGTGTGGAAGAATACGTTGCAGGCGACTTGGTCGGATTACGACGACGATGGCGATCCCGATCTTTATCTGGCCAATGATTTTTCCTCGGACCACCTCTTTCGGAATGACAGGGAAGAGGGGTTTACGGACGTTACGCATGAGACCGGCATCACGACTTACGGCTTCGGGATGGGAGCAAGTTTCGGAGACTACAACAACGACGGCCGACAGGACCTTTACGTGACGAATATGTTTAGCAAGGCGGGCCGCCGGATCCTTTCAAAATTTGAGGGGATCAATCCGGACTATCTTCACTCGGTGAACGGGAACGTTCTCTACAAGCAGGGTGATGGGGGCCAATTCGAAAGGGTTTCCGGGTTAAAGCCACCGTCGTTGATGGTGGCCGAGGCCGGCTGGTCGTGGGGAGGTCAGTTCGTTGATTTCGATAACGATGGTGACCTGGACCTTCATGCCCTGAGTGGATACTTTACCGCGCCAAAGGAATTGGCTTCGGAAGTCGATTTGTGAAGTAACTTGTGGCGCACGGTCGTGCGCACTGATCATCAGTTGGCTGACGGGGCGGTTCGGCAATCCGAAAACTGGAAGCGAGATGAAATCAATGGCAATGAGAGCCCGGAGATTGATGCCAGACTGGATGCGGGTGACGAGATCGTTGATGGCAAGTTGGTTGTCCACTCGCTCTCGGGTAAAGAGAGAAACCGTCTCTTCTTAAACGAGGACAATGGCGGTGAATTCAGAGATGTCTCCGCCCTGTCTGGAATTGACAGTGAATCCGATAGCCGGGGGTTTGCCTTGTTCGATTATGACAGGGATGGCTGGCAAGATATTGTCCTTGTGAATGCCAACCAACCATTGACCCAGTTGTTTCATAATGATCTCGGACGGATTCCCGGGAGGAAAGGAGGGATCATCGCCTTGAAATTTAGAGGAGGAAGTGCCAGTGCCGGCCCTTCCCGGTTGAGTAACCGCGACGGGTATGGGGCGATCGTTAAGGTGCGGCTTGAGGATGGCCTTGTCCTAAGGCGTGAACATCGGTGTGGCGATGGTTATGCCAGTCAAAACAGTGCCACCATGATTGTCGGCATTGGCCAGAAGTCGAAAGTAACCTCGGTTTCCATCCGTTGGCCTTCGGGAAAGGTAACGACCACAAAGGATGTTCCGGAAGGAACCCTCCTCACCGCATTCGAAAACCGGCCGGCCGAATCCTTTTCACGGGAACCTTACCGGAATACTCGAAAGAGCAATCCCCCCACGGTCCCCCCATTGAAGCTCCCTATTGCCGGGCCCTCTCTTAAAAAGGTGCAAGTCTTCACTACGATGGCGAGCTGGTGCCCCGCCTGCGCCAGCCATCTTCCTTCTCTCTCATACCTGAAGTCGGATGACATCGCTCTTTTTGGGGTTCCGATTGACGTCAACGACACCTCCGAGATCCTATCGGATTACGTGGCACGCAACAGCCCCGCGTATGAAATGCTCGCCGATCTCAGCACTACGGACCGGGAAATTATGTCCGCCTTCCTGGGCAAAGCCATGCGGACTGAAGCCCCGGCTCTGCCTTCAACGATCATTACCGATTCTGAGGGAAACGTTTTGGAAGTGATGAAAGGGATTCCGACTTTGTCACAGGTGCGGCGTTGGATGGATGAAACCAAGTGACTTATTTTTTCTCCATTCGGAGCCTTACAAACTGTTTGTCACCGCTGCCGATGGGTGGGTTGAAACGAACGGTTCTGAGAGCTCGTCCGTCACCGAGGTTCGTTTCGCTGACCATCACCGTGTCGTCATCGGCATCTTCCCACGAGATGAGATCGCTTGAGACGTTGACCCCGATCGTGGCTCTATCAGCTCCGAGACTCACGGGGTAGCTTAAGGTGAGAAGTTCCTGCGGGCTGCCCTCGATGTCATAAGTTTGCCAGCTCAGTTGAGGAGGGATTGCCCCGGAACCCAAATGGTTCCCCAGAGCATAGTCGATCAAATCAGGGATCCTATTTCCATCGAGGTCGCCATTGGAATCGACCGGAGCAGACAAGCGATCACTCCCATTGGGATTGCCTCCGGGAAGAGCGCTCGAGCGCCAGTTGATCGCGACCTCGGGATCCGGGTCCGAGTTTGGGTCGATTAAGATCAGGCTGTAGCCATCATCTGCCGCCAGAGGCCAGGGAAGATTATCGTTGTAGGTGAATTCCTGAATGGTCCCGTTCAAAGAATCTTCAAGTTTCAAGGATTCCCCATCGTTGTTGAGGCGGCTTCCATTGGCAAAGATTCCGGCGATGGGGTGACCATTCCCGTGCACCGCGGCAAAGGCGGCGGGGTCTCTCACAATCAGAACCCGGTGGCCCGGGGCAAGGCGGGTCACCGCTGAACCCGTGAAGTCAAATTCGACCCCTGACACAAATTGGACGCCGGTGAGATCGAGGGTGACCGAGGGGCTGATATTGGTGAGTTCGATAAACTCCGCCAAGCCATCGCCGCTCGGGTGATACAGGATCTCAGAAACCACGAGGTAAAGTTGGGCATTGGAGGGCTCACCTAGGTAGGTGGTGGTGGTGAGGAGGGTATCATTGGCATCGAGCAGATTCAGAGTTTCACCAAAGCTCGAAAGGTGTCCTTTGAAGTTCCCTTGGAGGAAGTTCCCTTCTCCTCCTGTGGGGCTTAAGGCACGCATACGAAAAGTGTTCACGTCAGGGCTGAGATGGAGGCTTCCTCCGGAAGGGATGACTGTGCCTGGGGCAAAGGTGTGGCTGATTCCTCCGGTGACTTTCCAATTCGAAATATCCACGGCAAAGCCGAAGGGATTGGTGATTTCCACAAATTCTTCATCCTGGTTTCCGGAGGGCGGACTAAACTCGATGGCCCCAAACTGAATGGCAGGGTGCCCTTCTGATCCCATCGTGGTTGACGCCCCATAAAGCTCCGGTCGGATCAAAAAATCGCTACTGCTCTTCGATTGGTTCAGTCCATGAATGGCTAGGACATTTTGTCCTGCGACGAGCGAGCTGAGCATTCCTCCGACATCGTAAATATTGAAGCTTCCCACGCTCGCTTCCGGCCCGTTGCCGTCGGAGGAGGAATTGTAAGTGAGGATGGCGGGATTGTTATCGGCTGCGAGCAAGTCACCATTCAAGAAGGCGACAAAACCATCGTCCCATTGCATCCGAAGTTCCAGGTCATCGAAGGCCGAGGGGTCATCGACATGAAAAGGAATACGGATGTAGATGCTGGTATTGGAAGCCATCGCGGCGCCGACCTTGGTGCCAATGAGGGTTTGGTAGCCGCTGGAATTTTCGTATCCGATTCCGGTCGGGCCGCTGACCCAGCTACTGGTGTGAAAGGGCTCGTGGGCCTGTGCTCCCTGCCAGGTGGTGCCAAGGCTGTCATTGCCGGGAACAAAGGAAAAGGCGTTGTCGCCTGCCTGAACCAGTGGGGTGAAGGCGACCAGATCTTGACCGGTTTGGGCGGCGGGGATCTCGCCTCCGTTGCCAACCGTCTGGTTGTTATAAATTTCATTCCGGCGGCCTGGAAGATACTCGGTTTTCCAGCGCACGATTGCCTCCGCCATCGATTCGACGGCCGGGTTGCTGTTGGTGTAGGGCACGGAGTTTCCGTTCCCCTGAAGCCACGATCCCCACTTTTCGAAGTCGCGTTGGGCCTCGGATTTTGCCATTGCAGGATCGTCGATTAATGACGCTTGCTCATCGAGACGGCGTTCATACCAGCGCTCGGCCAGTGGGGTGCTTTCGGGCTGTAAGAACTCATCGGCCAGCGTCCGAATGCGACGCATGATCATGGCGCGGGTGTCCGCGTTGTTGAATAAATGGGAGACTAGGCGAATGGAGTTTCCGGTGACGACAAGGCCGTTGGTGTAAACGTTGTTGTCAAAGTAGGTGTTGGCGGAGTTCCAAACTCGCCCCTGGGAGAGATCGAGATCCCAGGGAAGGATGGCCCACTCATTTGTGTCTCCAGTATCGCGGTAGATGTACCAGTTTTTTCTGTGCATATCGATATTTCGAATGACCGAATTGGCGGCCAGCATGTTGATTGTTTTTGGGATATCGATGCTGTCACGCATGTAGTTCACGAGGTTCGCTCCAGTGAGATCGAGCCCCTCGATGAGGCCTTGGAGATCGTCGTTGTTCTCCGATTTCCGATTCTTTTTTTCCACCCCGGAGGTCGCGGTGTCTCCACCATCCTTGTTTAAGCGATTGCTGTAGATCTTGTAGAGAGCTCCGTCTGGATTTAGTCCGGCCCGTTCTAGGTAGATGTCGTCACCATCTTCTACGAAGTCTGCCGTGCTAAAAAAGGAACCGTTTTGTTCCACCCGGATGGTGAAGGCAAAGTGGGCGTTTACGCCGGACTCGCGCATGATCTCCCAGGCCAGAGGATGACGGACTTTCGATTTGTCGGCCCAGTTGGTAAGGAGGTCAATGTCAGCCACGCGCGGAGCTTCGAGGCTCCATTGGAATCGCTGGGTTTTGTTGAAGTCGAGGTTGTAACTTTTTTTGATAAACCCTCCGGTCGATTGTCCATGGCGATTGAAGTGCACGTTGTCGTAGAATTCCCCGTGGTAGAAGACTGCACCGGTGGTTCCGGTGGTGGTGTTGGCGCCTCTTGGATTTTGAATGAACCAGTGGAGGACATCGAGGTTGGTTTCGAGCGAAGGATCGGCCTGCACGGTTCCATGATATTGATGGGAATCCGTGGGGTCCCGGAAAGCAGGTTCCTTGGTTTGGGCTCCACTCGTGTCGGTTGCGACAAAGCGCCACCGGGTCATTTCACCGGCCTGGAAAGCAGAGGCTGGAATGGTTGCCGAGAAGATGTTGTCGCCAGCAACTGAATCGGGAGAGGTGCCATCGTCTGCCATTGCCAATGAGGACTCGCTATTGAAAGCCAACCGGTAGGAGGCTGTTATGGAAGATACGGGATTGGCCGAGCCTGAAATTTCGGCGGTGATCGTGAGGCCTGCCCCTGTCGGTTGGGGCGGATTTTCGGTCACCGCGCCAAAGACCGGCCCTGCGCTTTGACCTTCTGAATTGGTTGCCCCGGGAGTGGGGGAGTCAAAGTAGACTTGGGCAGCCGGGGCATTCGGGTCGGAGGACGTGTTGATGATTGCCGATAGGGTGGGAACACCACCGTTGTTGTCCCAGTCCATGAACATGGGGTGTGAGCGATTGATGATCATGAGCTGTCCCCTTTGCGGAGCTCCTGGATTGTCCCGCCAATCTTCAATCAGGCTTTTGATGTCCCAAGTGGTCGTTGGAGTCTGTCCGGGCACGGCCGTGAAGGATGAGACCGGCGTATTGGCGGCGTAGTAATCGATGAGAACATGGTTGTTGTAGGTGGCCGCGATGGTATCGATCCCGTAGTGGGCATCCGGAACGGCGAAAACCCCGAGCTCGGAATTGACTCCGGTTGCGCCAAAGATCGATGCCGTTGCGACGCCACTCCATGTGAGAGTGGCTGAATCAATGACATCGCCACCCGCGAGACCTCCGAGCGTCGAGGAAAAATCAAACCACATGTAGTATTGCAGTTGGGACCCGTTAAAAAAGGCATCGATATTGTCGGGGGCTCCTCCCACAGTTGCGGACTTTACTCCGTTGATGCGCACGGTGTTGTAGTTGCCGGGAGAACTCCACGGGGGCGTGATATTCACCCGAGTGCTACTTCCAGGTTTTCCTAAGCCGAACGATTCATTGGGGAACTGAGGCGGGTAGGTAGGAGCATACTCGCTGGCAATGGTCGTGCCATCCGGAGCCACAAGAGCAAGGTATTCCCCACTGGCTGAAAGCTTGAAATTTGTATGCAGAGTGGCGGCTGGATCGGTCCGATTTTTGTTGGACGCGAAGACCACCAAGCGTGCTCCTGGGCCGAGAGGAAGGGAAGGAAAGGTCCACTTGGTTGGGTTCGCGGCCTCATCGGTGAGGTGATACCCGCCCAGCGAGATGGTGACGCCCCCTGGATTTCGAATCTCAATCCAATCATTGTAAGCACCGTCATCGTCAGTAAGAAAGGTGTCGTTGTCGGCCATAAATTCCGAGATGATGACCTGAGCTCCCAAGGGAGCTATTGCCAGAGGAAGTCCAAATAGAATGCTTTTTAAGATGAGAGAGAATTTCATTTGGCGCTCAAATCATCGTGATCTGGAAATGGCATGGGAAGAAAAAAGAGAATCCGGGTGATCCTGTTGAGTTTGTAATTGGAGAGGGAGAGACAATTTTTGGAGGACAAATCCCAGCTTTGTGTTTAACTTGGAGAATGAAAAAAGGTCTGTCGCTTTGGTTGCTCATGGGGCTCCCGGCGGCAGCGTTGATTTTGAGAGATGGTCCCAGCCCAACAATGAATACTGAGACGGCCCCGACGGGAGACTTGGTGGGGAGCGGCTGGCAACATCAGGTCTATTATATGGATTTCCACGGGACCGTGATTTCGCCGAAGCATTTTGTGAGCGCGAGGCATTTGGGAGGAAGCCAGGAGGAGATCACGCGACCGGTCTTCTTTCGGGGAGGTGAGGAGGTGACTTTTGGGATCAAAGGAGAACGCGTGTTGATTGGAGGCACTGACCTTTCGGTTTTTGAGATCTGGGAGACCTTTCCGGAGTATGCCGAGCTCTACGAGGGAGGGAACGAAGCAGGGAGGGAGATGGTGATTCATGGCTCGGGCGTGGGCCGGGGGGACGCGATCTCCGGCCGCGGTTGGAAGTGGGGGCTTTGGGGGACACGTCAGTCTCGTTGGGGACAAAATATCGTGGAGGGCGTGGTGACCTCGGAAGGGAATGAGCTTCTCTATTTTGGTTTTGATGATGTGTTGGGCCGGAATGAAGCGATGGCGACTGGTGGAGATTCAGGCGGTGGCTGGTTCATCCAGGACGGGGTTACCTGGAAGCTTGCCGCGGTGTCATCTTCAGTGGATGCGTTGTATTCCGACGCCTCGATTCCGATTGACGAAACAGGTTTCAGGGGGGGCTTTTATGATGCGGGCGGTTTGTGGTATGGGAATGATGCCGAGGGTTGGGAGGTGATCCCGGGCGGCGGTGAGGGGGAGATTGAATTCTACCGGCAGTCACATAGCTATGGATCCCGGATCAGTGGCAACGCGCCGGCAATCCGGGCAATCATTGACCCGGCGATTGAGTGGGGCGGGAAGAGCAAGATGGAGAAGTTCGAAAGTTGGTTGTCGGGCTTTGGGATTACTGCAGAAACGGGAGTCGATGACGATGCGGATGGCGACGGGCTTTCCAACCTAAACGAGTATCTTGGCGAGTCTCATCCCAATGATCTCATCACCGCTGTGCAGCCATTGGAGGTGGAGGTCCTCTCGAATGGATTCCATCAATTCACCTTTGTCGAGTCGCTCGATATGACCGGACGGGGCTTAGTGAGTGTGTTGGAGAGTTCCCCCAATCTGCTGAATTGGGAGGAGGTGACAGGTCAGGTCGAAACGTCGGATCTGCGAGATAATCCCAAAGGAATCAGAACCCGCGTGACAACAATCCCCCCCTCTCCAAACGGGCGGGTGTTCTATCGGCTTAGGGTTACTCTTTGAAGGTCTTCTTGAGAGCCGGAGCAAAATCCCAGGGGTCGGTTTTTTCGCCAAATTTTTCGAGAAGGGCCCCGGATGAAAAGGCGAGGAAGAGGGCGGCATCGCCTTTTTCGTGGCGGGTGCGGGCGTAGAGTTTTTTCATGGGGGCGAGGGCAATTTTGGAACCTGATCCGAAGAGCTCGAGTGCACGGCAGGCGCGGAGGGCGACGGGCCAGTTTTTGTTTTCGAGTTCGTTTATCAGAACCACAAGCGAAGTGATACGGAAGGGTTCGAATTGGCAGAGCCAGCTGGCGGCGGCGATGCGGACATCAGCGACGGGGTCTTTGAGGAGGGGGATGACGCGGGAGTGGTGGGGTTTGTCGGAGGGGGCGGTGCGGAGGGCGGTGATGGCCCAGAAGCGTATGGCGGGATCGGGGGATTTGAGGGCCTTGATGGCGGTGAGAGGATCGCCTCCAATGGAGTCGGCAATTTGCCAGATGCTTTCGAGGTTGATTTTTCCTTTGCGGGTGAGATCGGCGATGGGATGGCCTTCTTTTTTGACGAGGTCGGCCATGATGCCTTCGGGGAGGCAGCCGGTGTCGTGGGTTTGGCGGCGGCGGTTTTTAAAGGCGGTTTTTGCTGAGGTGAGGGCTTGAGTTTGTTCGGGGGTGAGTTTTTCGAGGGCGAGATTACGAGTGTTTTCGGGATCGGCCTGGCAGTCGTAGAATTCGAGAGGGGCGCGGGTGGGTGAGATGTAGTGGGATTGGCCGTGGCTGAGGCGCATGCCGGGTTTGATGGGGGAGTCGTTGATTTCTTTGCGGATCTCGCCGAGGTCGGAGAAAACGGAGGGTTGGTTCCAGCCGAGGTGGGGGTGGTAGTTGCGGATGAGGAGCCAGCGGCCATTGCGGACGGAGCGGGAGCAATCGAAGACTTCATCGACGCGGTCGCGGGCGCCGTAGATCCAGTCGTGGGTTTTGGCGAGATCGAGGAAGTTGTGGCCCTGCATGTTGGCGGGAGCCTCGAGACCGGCGAGGGAGAGGACAGTGGGGGCGAAGTCGATGAAGGAGACGAGTTTGTTGGTTTTGTCACCGGCTTTGAGAAATTCGGGAGCGAGGTGGTGCCATTTTTTGGGAACGCGGACCATGAGAGGGACCTGCATGCCGGAGTCGGTGAGGAGGCGTTTGTGGCGGGGCATGCCGGAGCCGTGGTCGGAGTAGAAGAAGACGATGGTGTCTTCGGCGAGGCCGTCGGCTTCGAGTTCGGCGAGGATGCGGCCAACGTTTTGATCCATGACGGTGACGCAGTCGTGGAAGCGGGCGAGCCCTTTGCGGACGAGCGGAGTGTCGGGATAATACGAGGGGACGCGGACTTGGCCGGGGTCGTGGATTTCGCCCGGGGAGAGTTGGGATTGGATCTCGCGTTGGAAGATTTTGTGAGGCCAGACCATGGTGCGGGATTGGTGGGTGGTCATGTCATTGAAGACGGCGAAGAAGGGTTGGCCTTTTTTACGGGAGCGCCAGTGGGCTTTGGGGTTGGATTCGACCCAGGAGTCGCGAGTGAGGCGGGGGGCATCGGCAGAGTTGTAGTCGGTTTTGACGTTGTTGGTGGTGTGGTAGCCGGCGGCGCGGAGGAATTCGGGAAAGCCTTTGGTGCCGGTGGGGAGGGGGAAGGCGGAGCGCATTTGACCGGTGCCGGTGGTGGTGGGATACATGCCGGTGATGAGGCAGGAGCGTGAGGGAGAGCAGACGGGGTAGGCGGCGAAGGCGTGCGTGAAGACGAGGCTTTCCCTGGCGAGGGCGTCGAGGTTGGGCGTGCGGGCATCGGGGTGGCCGTAGCAGCCGAGGACGGGGCTCATGTCTTCGGCGACGATCCAGAGGATGTTGGGTTTTTCGAGTGAGGTGGTCTTGATTGGGAGTTCGCGGGCGCGGATCTTGCGGAATTTAACGACGCCTCCTTTGCCGTGGTGTTGGATGGCAAAATATCCTTTGAGTTGCTTCTTTTCGCGGATGTCGGAGACGGGCTGGCCGTTGACGAAGGTGCGGACGTGGTCTCCTTGGGCGATGACGCGGAAGTGGTTCCATTGGCCTTCTTTGAGGGTGCCTTTTTTCTGGCTGAGCCAGCCGCCAAGGCCGATGCCGTAGAGGCCGCCGGGGATCTTGCGGTCGATTTCGATTTGGTAGCCTTTGGGTTTTCCTTTGGCGCCCTGGCAGCGGAAGGCGAGGCCGGAGTTAAAGCCGGGCTCTTTGGGGAGGAAGACTTCGAGCTCGGCTTCGAAGTTGGACATCTCGATCTTGGTGGTGACCCAGACGTTGGTTTTGGAGAGGAGGAGGAGTTCGTTGTTTTTGGCTTCGAACTGGATGATTTTATTGCGGGGCGTCCAGCCGTCGGTGGATTTCCCGTCGAAAAGGTTGATCCACTCAGCGTGGGCGGGGAGGAGAAGGAAGATGAGGAGGAGAGATTTGATCATGAGATTTGAGAGCTTGGTTGAGGGGGCTTGCGAAGCGAAGTGGCACCTTTAGAGTTTGGGCTTGGGGGCTTTGACGGGTGGGTGCCAGGCGGGGGCGCCGGTGAGTTTGATTTTGCGGATGAGGGCGGGGAAGAGTCTCATTTCGGCAGTAAAGAGAGTCCCCATTGGAAAAGGAATCAAGAAATCGAGAGCCGATCACTCTTTGCCTAGAACGACCTTGAGCCGATAGAAGCCCGGGCTGGTGGGTAGGGTCATTCGCTCGAAGGAGAGGGCCGGGAGGAGCGAAGGCATCGGAAGATCTTCCTTTGATGATTGCCGGAGAAGTGAGGCATTTCGAGAGTTGAAAGGAATCCGTTCGGGGAAAGATGTGGTTGATTCTCCCTTCTCGCTTTCCGGAATTTGAATTGAGGGGTATCTTCGACATATGAAGATCCGTCCTGAAATCCTCGTTGCTTTGATGGCGACCGGAAGTCTCCGAGCTGAAATCGTAATCAATGAGATTCACTATAACAGTCGGCCGAATGATGCACGGGACGAGTTCATCGAGCTCCATAACACGGGTGCCGGGGTGGTGGACCTGGGCGGGTGGTTTTTTAATGATGGGGTGGACTATATTTTTCCGGCGGGAAGTGAGATTGAAGCGGGGGGCTTTGTGGTGGTGGCGCAGAATCCGGCGGCCTTGAGGGATCGATTTGGAGTGAGTGCGCTGGGGCCTTTTGATGGTGGGCTGTCGGGCGAAGGGGAGACGGTGGAATTACGTCAGCCAAATGGCCAGGTTGCAGGGACGGTGAGTTATTCAGATCATTTTCCGTGGCCGACGGGAGCGGGAGGCGCGGGATCTTCCATGGAGTTGATCAATCCGGAATTGGACAATGATTTGGGTGGGTCGTGGCGGAGTTCGCAGATTGTGGTCCTACCTGAGCTGACCTTGATTCCGAAAAGCGCTGACGGGTGGCGTTGGCGGAGGGGAACGAGCGAGGCGTCTTCACCTCTCAATGCATGGACTGCGGAGGATTTTGCGGAGGATGGAACGTGGATGACGCAGGCCCTGCCGATTGGATACGGCATTGTGGGAACAATGGTTTTTGATCCTCCGATTACCGAGATGCGGAATGGTCACACGAGCATTTTTCTTCGTCGCGAATTTGAGGTGGCGGCGGGTGAGATCCCGCCGAAGCTTTTGCTGCGCTATCTTTTGGACGATGGTTTCGTGATCTCCATCAACGGGCAGGAGGTTTTCCGGACAGACAATTTGAAGGTGGGGCAGCTTACGATTGGAGAGACAGCCAATAGGAGTGGCAATGAAAACGAGTGGCAGGAGACGGAGTTTACGAGTGCGGTAGCGCAACTTCAGGAAGGGACGAATGTCATCGCGATCCACGCCTTCAATATTTCTTTGCGCAGCAGCGATTTTGGGGTGAATGTGGAATTGATTCGGCCCGAGCCGGATAGGTCCGCTCCGCCCCAGCCCTCTCCCGGGATCGGCAATACTGTTTTTTCAGAGGTGGCTCCGCCGGCGATTCGCCAAGTGGATCATTCTCCCAAAAATCCAAAGGCGGGGGAGACGGTCGTGATCACGGCGAAAGTCACGGATCCGGAGGGGGTGGCGGCGGTGACTCTGGAGGCACAGGATGTGGCGCCGGGTGCTTATGTCCCGGCTTTTCTGGCGAAATCAACCTCAGGCCTTTTGTCGAATCCAACCGGCCCAAGGACCCCCAATCCGGCTTATGAACAGAATTGGACGATGCATGCCATGTTGGACGATGGAGTGGGAGTTGATGAGGTGGCCGAGGATGGCATTTATACGGCAGCATTGGCACCGCGGCCAAACCGAACCTTGGTGCGATATCGAATCACGGTGGAAGATTCGGAAGGGGCTGAAGTGCGTGTTCCTTATGCCGATGATGAGCGGTTGAATTTTGGGTATTTCCAATATGACGGAGTGCCTGATTTTGAAACGACAGCGGGAACGTTTTCAGCGGAGACTCTTGAATCGGTTCCCGTTTATCACGTCCTGACAACGGCGGCGAATTTCAATCAGGCGGTGGCTTACAATAGCGGGGACCGGATTCCTTCGAACAATTTTGATGCCCGGAGTGAGTATAACTGGAGCTGCACCTTCGTTTATGATGGCGAGGTCTATGACAACGCCCGCTACCGGCTTCGCCAGCGGAATGCTCGGTATTCGGGAAACGGGAAACGGAGTTTGAAGTTCCGCTTCAATCGCGGGAACTATCCAACTTTCCGTGATCGTGACGGGGAGAAGTATCCGCAACCCTGGAAGTTTCTCGCGACCCACAAGATGATTGGTTCGCGTTCCAACTCGACCTGGGGGATGGATCAGGCGACGAACCATTTGATGTGGAATTTGACCGGGACGCCCGCGCCGTTCACGCACTGGGCACATCTCCGGGTTGTGCAGGGTGCTGATGAGGCGACGAGCCAGTTTCAAGGGGATTATTACGGGATGTTGTTGGCTTTGGAGGAGTATGATTCGCGCTTTCTTGACTCCCATGAATTGGAGAAAGGCAACCTCTATAAGCTCATCAGTTACCGGACGAACGGATTGGATGTGCAGCGCTATCAAGCGGCAGGCGCTGTCAATGATGGTTCGGATTTTTCCACGATCATCAGGCAGTTGAATCCGGCGAAAGATGACACCTGGCTCCGCGAACATGTGAATTGGGAAAGCTGGAATCACTACCATGCGGTTGTTGACATGATCCGTCACTACGACGTGCAGCCGAACATTGCAGAGCACTTGAAAAATCGGGCCTATTACTTTGAACCTTCGGCGACCAATCCGTTGGGGCGGCTGAACGTTTTGCCCTGGGATTCGGATACGAGTTGGGGACCGAACTGGAACGGCGGGGTGGATTTTCCAAAGCTGGCCATTTTTGGCACGACCGGTAATACTCCGCGAGAACCTTTCAGTATCGATTATCTCAATACGGTGCGGGAGCTGCGGGATCTGGTTTGGACGTCCGAGCAGATTGACCTGATGATTGATCCTTTGGCGGAAAAAATTGAGGATTTGGTTCCTGCTGACCAAGCGCGTTGGCGCGGCGCACCGGGCGGCGGGCAGTTGGATCTTCCTTTGGACCGGGTGGTTAGCGGGATGAAGAAATTCGCCTTCACCGGAGGAAGTTGGGTGGGCGGAACGAATGGCCTGATGCCCTCCATTTCCGACGATGCCGGGCTTTCGGGCCGGGAGGGGCGCGATGCCTATCTTGATGCCCTAGTGGCTGACTCGGCGTTGCCGGCAATGCCGAGTCTCACTTATAGCGGAGCTGCCGGATTCCCTCAGGATGGGCTGGCTTTTAACAGCACGCCATTCTCCGACCCCCAGGGTGCGGGAACCTTTCAGGCAATGGAGTGGCGTCTTGCGGAAATCACTTCTCTGGGAGGGGGATTCCGCGAGATTATGTCAAAGGGGCGGGTGTGGTCCTATCTCGATAACAACGTGGATCAAGGGACAGCCTGGCGTGAAGTTGGCTTTGACGACTCTGGATGGAGTTCAGGAGCGGCACCAGCGGGATTTGGAAGTGTCACGGGTCTTCCCGTTTTTGGGACAACGATCGGTCGGGGAATTTCCACCGGATATTTTCGGACCACGGTGAATGTCACTGACCTCGATTTGATTGCTGGTTTTATTTTTAGCCTTCTTGTGGATGACGGGGTGGTGGTCTATGTGAACGGACAGGAGGCATTTCGCGAAGGGTTTGCAGATGGGACGAATGTCATTCATTCTTCTTTGGCCGAGAGCAACGGAAACGAGTCTGTTTTTGATGATTTTGAGGTTAGCACGAATCTCTTTGTTGAAGGGGCAAACGTGGTTGCAATTGAAGTGCACAACCGGTCCCTTGGAAGCAATGATTTGGGATTTGAGATGAGCGTGGGTGCGCGTGAATTGGTGCTGCCGCCGGGAGAGAGACCCGCATTTGAGTGGGCTTCGATTTGGGAGTCCGGGGAATTGATGACTTTTGCGGAGACGGTGGATGTTCCTCCGGCAACCAAAGTCGGGCGCACTTACCGAGCGCGCGTTCGTCATCAGGATGACACCGGGCGCTGGAGCAACTGGTCGGAGCCGGTTGAGTTTGTGGCAGGTGCCCCATCGATCCAGCCCTACCTCGACAACCTTGTCATCAGCAAGATGATGTATCATCCGGTGCCGCCTTCCGAGACCGAGTTGGCGTTCCTGCCGACGGTCGGGGAACAAGATTTTGAGTGGGTTGAAATCATGAATATTGGAAGCGAGGGGCTTGACCTTTCGGAGTTAAGATTCACCAAGGGGATCGAGTTTGATTTCGTTGAAGGAAGCAAGATGACAATTGCTCCGGGCGAGAGGCTCGTGATTGTGG
>Ga0308000_10000604_pt1 | contig 14629 bp, 17 predicted proteins | sample Neamet3_FD_203877 | JGI IMG/M metagenome (GOLD analysis project Ga0308000, IMG submission 203877) | Marine microbial communities from water near the shore, Antarctic Ocean - #3 | ecosystem: Environmental > Aquatic > Marine > Unclassified | place: Southern Ocean | collected 2014-06-04 | reverse complement strand
TTTCGCCTGTGTGGGGGCTACGTCGGTGAAAACAGACAGGACGAACGAAAGATGGCGACGATGGAAAAGGTTCCGATGCTGGCCGAGGGCTATGAGCGGCTGACCGCTGACCTCAAAGTGCTGCGCGAGGAACGCCCCAAAATCGTCGAAGCGATCGAAGAAGCGCGCGCCCATGGCGATCTTTCGGAAAACGCCGAATATCATGCCGCCAAGGAGCGGCAAGGTCAGGTCGAAGCCCAGATCGCCGAGCTCGAGGACAAGGTCAGCCGTGCGCAGATCATTGATCCGGCGACGCTTTCGGGCGACAAGATCATCTTCGGGGCGACCGTGACCATGCTCGATGAGCATGACAAGCCGGTGCGCTATCAGATCGTCGGCCAGACCGAGGCGGATGCCAACAAGGGCCGCATCAGCTACAATTCGCCGCTCGCCCGCGCGATGATCGGCAAGCAGGTCGGTGATGAGATCGAGGTGACGGTGCCTTCGGGCGAGAAGTTCTACCTCGTCGAGAAGATCGAATTCATCTGAGCGATCAGCCGAGAAGTTTTTCCATCGCATAATTGTGGATCGCGATAGCCCGCCCGGCGTGGGGAATGGTGAAGTCCCGGCGGTGGAGCAGCACGTATCCCGCGCGCGCGAACACCGGGCGGGCGAGTTCGCTCGCCTCGGTGAACAGGCGCTTGCCCCCCGCCGCGCGCGCCTGTTGTTCCGCAGCAGCAAGTAACGCGGCAGCCAGACCATGCCCGGCATGGTCGGGGTGGCAATAGAGCATGTCGAGGTGCCCGTCCGGCTCGAGCACGGCATAGGCGCAGGCTGCATCATCGCCGTCGGCGGCCACGAGGATTGTGTCACCCGCCTTGGCGCGCGTGCAGAACCGCGCCGCATCGGTGTGACGCGCGGCCCAGCCTGCGACCTGATCGGGGCTATAGGCACGCGCACCAATGGCGCGGATCGCCGCCACGGTGAGCGCGGCCAGCGCCGCTGCATCATCCTCGCGGAAAAGGCGGATGGCAGCGTCCATGCCGAGCGGCGCTGCCCCTAGTCTTCCGGGGTCAGCAGCTTGTGAATGTGGACGACGACATATTTCATTTCGGCATCGTCAACCGTGCGCTGCGCCTGGGCGCGCCACGCGTCCACCGCGGCGTCATAGGAGCTGTAGACGCCGACAACGTGGATGCTTTCCGGGTCCTGGAATTCGAGCCCGCGCGGGTCTTTGACGCGGCCACCCATTACAAGGTGGAGCCGCTGGGTCGGGGTGGTTTCTGCCATGGTGTCTGTTCCTTGGGGAGGGGAAGATGGCGCGGCCCATAGCGCCAGCGTCCCGCCAAGGGCAAGAGCAGGGCGGGCCTATCCCCTGACGCGCTTGGCGATATCGCGCGCCGCGCTTTTTGCCTTTGCGCGGGTGCTGCGGGCGAGGGCGCTCGAACTTTCCGCGGCTTCGCGGCCAAGCCGTTCGGCTTCCGAAGCGGCCTTGTCAGCAATTTGGCCCGCGCGGGCACGGCCGGTGTTGGCACCTTCCAGCACCGCATCGAGCACTTGCAGCCCCTGCGCCACCAGCGCGTTGGCCAGCATCATGCCGATCTTGGAGCTCGCCTTGGTGGCAGCGCCGCTCGCCACACGGCGCGTCTTGCCCGTGACCTGCGCGGCCGCCTTGCCAGCGAGCGCCCGGCCGGGCGAGGTCAGCAGCCCGATGACAAGGCCCAGCACCAGCGCACCGGCCACCACCTTGCCCGGATTGGCCTTGGCATAATCGGTTGCCGCGCGCGCGGCATCGCGTGCGTCATCCAGCAAGGTCCGCTCGGCAATGCGGCGCTCGGCCGCTTCGATTCGCGCGCGCAGCGCATCGCGCTTGGCCTCAGCGAGATTGGGGGTGTGGCTGTTCATCGTTCAGGCTCCTTGATCCTCGTCGATGGTCCCGTCCTCCGCATCGGCCTCGTCGGCGGCATCAAGACCCAGCAATTCCATAAGCGGCGCGCGCGCGAACCACAGGATCAGCGCACCCACCAGCACCGCAAGCACGCCGCGATGATCGCTGGCGGTTTCCTTGGCCTGCGCCAGCACATCCTGCGCTCCGGCACTGATGCGACGCTTGACCGAGCCGCTGATCTGCGCGCTGACGCGACCGGCGAGACCTTGATCGGCAAGGGTCGCCTTGAAATGTTCGATATCCGCCTCGAGCACCCCTTTGGCGGCATCGCGCAGCGCCTTGTCCTCGACATAGCGTTTGGGCAGCGTGGTCACTGGCCGCTCCCTTCGCCAAACATCACACCGACCAGCTTGCCGCGCGCCTTGGCGCTGCGCGCCAGCAGCCCCGCGCCGAGCAACAGGGCACCCACCACCACGGCGATGGCTCCCCAGATGGTGATCAGCGGCTGCAAAGCCAGCACTGCGCCGATCGCCAGCGCGGTCAGTGCGATATTGAGCAGCACCAGCGCCAGCACCAGCGCACCAATCGCCTTGGCGGCATTGTCGCCGGCAAGCGCAGCGCGGGTTTTCTGGAAGGCGAGCTCTGCCTCGGCATAGGTGCGGCCGCTATCAATCAGCGCGGCGATGTCCGCGCTGAGGGAAGTTTCCTCATCGCTCAGCGCTTCGTCGGGCAAAGTGTCATCCTGCGCGGCATCGGGGCCGCCCTGCGGCGTTTCTGGCATTATGGCGTCCTGCAGCACCGCGGGTCCGGGGCCGCTCAGTCGCGCGATCCGCGAAACAGCCGTGCGATCAGGAAGCCGACGACCGCCGCAATCCCGACCGCCGTGCCGGGGCTCTTGCGCACAAAGGCGCGGGCATCCTCACCCAGTTCATCAAGGCTCTTGGTTTCGAGCTTGGCCGAAGCTTCGGTGAGGCTGCGCGATGCTTTGCGCGCGTAATCGCCATATTGTTCACCGAGCTTCTCATCGATCTGCGGCGCGGTATCGGCGACCACCTTGCCGAGCGAGGCGATCACATCGCTGGCGACAGCCTTGCCTTCGACAGCGAGTTCACCGGCCTTGTGGAGTGCCTTGTCACCATAAGCGCGCGCTTCGGAGACGAGATCATCGCTCTTCACCAGCGCCTGTTCGCGGACGGCACCGGCGCGGTTTTCGGCCTCGGCGCGCAGCGCAGCCGCGCCTGCCTTGGCTTCTTCGAGCGCGGCGTTGAACCGGCTCTTGGCTTCCGTCACCGGCGCCGTGGAGGCCGCTGCCGTGGCCGCTGTCTTGCGCGAGGCGGCCTTGACCGGGCCCTTGCTCGCCGTGGTTGCACCTTTTGCCGATTGAGCCGGGGTCTTGGTGGTTTTGCGGGTCTTGGTTTCAGCCATGATGATCGTTCACCTCATCTTGTGTGTCGCGGCAAGGCCAGGGGGTAGCCCTGCATCGAAAACAGGAAGCGTGGCCGGGGCGATACCGCAGCTTGCGCCGCACGCAACGGGCGCATAGGGATCGCACGGCCGCGACGCCATCCAGAATCGTCGCCTCCAGTGTGCTATCACACTATAACACATTCTTGCCGGAGCCAAACATGACTGCGATCATCGACATCCACGGGCGCGAAATCCTCGACAGCCGGGGCAATCCGACGGTCGAAGTGGATGTGCTGCTGGAAGACGGCAGCTTCGGCCGCGCGGCGGTGCCTTCGGGCGCTTCGACCGGCGCGCACGAAGCGGTTGAACTGCGCGATGGCGATGCCGCCCGCTACAAGGGCAAGGGCGTGCTCAAGGCGGTTGACGCCGTCAACACCGAGATCCGCGATCTGCTGCTCGAAGCCTTCGATGCCGAAGACCAGCGCGACATTGATCTCACGTTGATCGATCTTGACGGTACGCCCAACAAGAGCCGCCTTGGCGCCAATGCCATTCTCGGCACCTCGCTCGCTGTCGCCAAGGCGGCGGCCAATGCGCGCGGCCTGCCGCTCTATTCCTACCTCGGCGGGGTTTCGGCCCATGTCCTGCCGGTGCCGATGATGAACATCATCAATGGCGGCGAACATGCCGACAATCCCATCGACATCCAGGAATTCATGATCATGCCGGTGGGGGCAGACAGCATTGCTGAAGGCGTGCGCTGGGGCGCAGAGGTGTTCCATACCTTGAAGAAGGGTCTGCACCAGAAGGGCCTAGCCACAAGCGTGGGCGACGAAGGCGGCTTTGCGCCCGATCTCGCCAGCACCCGCGCCGCGCTCGATTTCATCATGGCCTCGATCAGCGAGGCGGGCTTCACGCCGGGCGAAGATATCGTGCTCGCGCTCGATTGTGCGGCGACCGAGTTCTTCAAGGATGGTAAGTACCAGATCTCGGGCGAGGGGCTCAGCCTGTCGGGCGAAGAGATGGCCGCCTATCTCGCCAAGCTGTGCGATGATTACCCGATCCGCTCGATCGAAGACGGCATGAGCGAGGATGATTTCGCCGGTTGGGCCGCAGTGACCGAATTGCTCGGCGGACGGGTGCAACTGGTCGGCGATGATCTCTTCGTCACCAACCCGGCGCGCCTGTCGGACGGGATCGCCAAGGGGCTCGCCAATTCGCTGCTGGTCAAGGTCAACCAGATCGGCACGCTCACCGAAACGCTCGCCGCGGTCGATATGGCGCACCGCGCGCGCTACACCTGCGTGATGAGCCACCGTTCGGGCGAAACCGAGGACGCGACCATCGCCGATCTCGCGGTCGCCACCAATTGCGGGCAAATCAAGACCGGCTCGCTCGCCCGGTCCGACCGGCTCGCCAAGTACAACCAGCTCATCCGCATCGAGGAAGAACTGGGCACCAGCGCGCTTTACGCCGGGAAGGGCTGCTTCGGCCGCTGAGAAGGCGCCGGGCGTTCAGGCGCCCGGCACCCCAGTCTCACCGTTCAGCCAAAGCGCCGGGCAATCTCGAGCAACGCGAGCGCGGCCTTGGCCGCCTCGCCGCCCTTGTCCTTCTGCGCCGGGTCAGCGCGCACCAGCGCCTGCGCCTCGTTTTCGACCGTGAGGATGCCATTGCCGATGGCAATGCCGTCCATCGTCAGCGCCATGATCGCGCGCGCGCTTTCCCCCGCCACGATCTCAAAGTGATAGGTCTCGCCGCGGATCACCACGCCGATCGCGACAAAGCCATCATAAAGATCGCTTTCGGCAGCGAGGGCAATCGCGCCGGGGATTTCGAGCGCGCCGGGCACGGTGAGCACCTCGACCTCATGCCCGGCCGCTTCGAGTGCGGCGCGCGCGCCTGCCACCAGCATATCATTGAGGTGCGCGTAGAACCGCGCTTCGACAATCAGAAACTTGGCCATGGGGAATTACTCCGGAATGGGTTGGTGATCGACAATCGTCAGGCCAAAGCCTTCGAGCGCGACCAGATCAGGGCGGGAATTGGACAGCAGCACCATGTCGGTGACACCAAGATCAGCGAGGATTTGCGAGCCGATGCCGATATTGCGCAGCTCTTCATCGCGGCTCCACGCGCCGGTGCCGACCCGGCCGGTCAGGATCACGATCACCCCCGCGCCATGCGCGCCGATCACATCCATCGCGCGCTGGAGCGTGCGCTTGCGCGGGCCGGGCTGGCCGAGCACATCATCGAACACCGAAATCGGATGCACCCGCGCGAGCGTCGGCTCGCCCGGCACGACATGGCCCTTTTGCAGCACATAGGCCTCGTTCCCGGCGACCCGATCACGATAGGTGATCATCCGCCATTGCCCGCCATAATCGGAGGTGAAGCTGCGTTCGTCGAGCCGCTCCACCAGATGATCATTGCGCATCCGATAGGCGATCAGATCGCGGATCGTGCCGATCTTGAGATCATGCTTGCGGGCAAAGCTGATGAGATTATCGAGGCGGGCCATCGTGCCATCCTCGTTCATGATCTCGCAGATCACGCCTGACGGGTTGAGCCCGGCGAGCCGCGAGATATCAACCGCTGCTTCGGTATGCCCGGCGCGAACCAGCGTGCCGCCATCGCGCGCCATCAGCGGGAAGACGTGGCCGGGTGTGACGATGTCATCGGGGCCCTTGGCCGCATCAATCGCCACCGAAATCGTGCGCGCGCGGTCTGCCGCCGAAATCCCGGTGGTGACCCCTTCCTTCGCCTCGATCGAGATGGTGAAGGCGGTCTGCATCGATTCCTTGTTGTTGCGGCTCATCGGGGTGAGGCCAAGATGATCGACCCGCGCCTTGTCGAGCGCGAGGCAGATGAGCCCGCGTCCGTGCATCGCCATGAAATTGATCGCCTGCGGGGTCGCCATCTGCGCCGGGATGATGAGATCGCCTTCATTTTCGCGGTCTTCATCATCGACAAGGATATACATCCGCCCGTTGCGCGCCTCGTCGATGATTTCTTCGATGGTGGCGAGCACCGGCTTGTCATCATTGGCGGCAAGGAAGGCGTCGAGCTTGGCGAGGGTCTCCGCCGTCGGGTTCCACGCGCTGTCGGTGCAATCGCGCAAGGTGTTGGCATGCAGCCCGGCCGCGCGGGCGAGACCGGCGCGGGTCATGGTGCCTGATGTGACGAGTTCACGCACGCGTGTGATTGTTGATGTGCTCATGCGTGAGCTTTATCACATCGCAGTGTGATAGCAAGCGCGCTGCTGCGTGAGCCGCGGGCTGGCCTAGCGAGACACGTCGGTGTCGGTGGCAGTCCACCAGCCGCGCAGGCGCGCCAGCCACGAGGCGCGCGGCGGCGGTGGGCTATCCCCGGTCCATACGCGTTCGGCGTCCAGCAGATTGAAACCCGATCGGATGCCTTCGACGGTTATGCGCTGGCCCGCCAAGTGCTCGCTCTGCGCTGGCAGATCGACAAACCAATGCGCACCATCCCCCAGATCGAGGCGGTGCATCCGTTGGCGCGTGTCCCACCGCAAGTCACCGGTGAGCGTGTGGCGTGTTCCCCTGGGCATAGCGTGCCTCTTCTTCCGTGAAGTCGGTGGCGGTGCGCCCCCGCATGCGACTTCACCCAAGAGCCTTGGTGATCGGGAAGTTAGTAAACCGACAGAGATCGGTCCCTGCGACCTTTAGGCTGGGAAGCCCTGGACATGCGTCGCAGGCTCCCCGACCATAAGGGTCAAGGATGCATAGGTCACAGACGGGCAACCCTACCGCTTGCTCGGGGTTACTACGCCCCGGAAGCCGTGCGTGGCGGCTTCGGCACGCCTTATCGGCCAAGCCGCGCAGCGAGGCAATACAATCTCGTACAAGCCCTATGGGCTTGTTGTTCCGATCAAGTGAGGGAAGGGGATGGTGGACGCACTAGGGCTCGAACCTAGGACCCGCTGATTAAGAGTTCGACAGGCCAAAAACGGCCTGACCTCGCCTGACCACGAAAACGATTGTCTTCCAAGCATCTAGCGGGAATGACGTGGCCATGCCGTGGTTGGCAAGTCTAACCCCGGTCCCGTCTTAGCCGTCTTAAATGCCGTCTTATTCCCGTGGGAGACCCAAATGGCCGAATTGACCGACAAGGCAGTGGAGAAGCTGCCGCTCGCAACGGGCGGGCAATATGTGGTGCGCGACGACCTGCCCGGCTTCTATGTCGTGGTGGGCAAGCGGTCCAAGACCTTCACCGTGCAGTGCGACGTGAAGGACGACCTGGGCAAGCGCCGCACCAAGAAGAAGAGCATCGGGAGCTTCCCCGACCTCACCGTGCGGCAGGCCCGCGCCAAGGCGAAGGCCGAGCTCGGCGCGATGCAGGTGGCAGGCAAGTTCGAGGAACGCCGCAAGGAATGGACCTTGGGCGAAGCGTGGGCTCACATGAAGGAGTACGAGCTCCCCCGGAAGGGCTCCCGGCCGCGCACGGTGGACGGGTACAACAAGACCATCAATCGGCTGATGAAGGCGTGGCTCAAGGTTCCGCTCCGCAAGTTTGCCGACCATCCCCGGCTGGTGGAGGAACGCCACCACGAGATCACCCGCGAGAACGGCCCCTATGCCGCCAACCATTTCGGCCGGGCCTTCCGCCGCCTGTATCGCTACGCACAGGCCAAGCTCGACCGGACGCTGCCCGTTGTGCAGTGGAGCCAGGTCATCACCTGGAACGCTGAGGCCCGCGATAGCAGTGGCATGGACGAAACCGAGCTAGGCACATGGTTTGCCGAGCTCGCCAACGTGAAGAACGAGGTCCGGCGCGAATTCCACCTGTTCACCCTCTTGTCGGGCTCCCGGCCCGATGCGCTCAGCAAGGCCAAGTGGGCAGACCTCGACTTGCGCCGCCGGGCGCTCCGCATCCCTGAGCCCAAGGGCGGTCCTGACCGGGCTTTCGCCATTCCCCTCTCCCGACCGATGCTCGCCTGCCTCATCCGCGCCCGGAAGGCTGGCCGGAAGCTCGCACCCAGGCAGGCCCCGACGTGGGTGTTCCCCTCTGCCGAGAGCGCCAGCGGGCACATTGCCGAGTGGAAGGAAGACCGGTCCGAATTGTCCAAGTGGGGCAAGCAGCTTCGCCAGTCGTACGTGATCGCGGCCGAAACGCTGGACGTTTCGGAGCGCACCTTGAAGCGGCTGCTGAATCACAAGACGCAGGACGTGACGATGGGCTATGGCGACCGCGACCGCATGTGGCCCCGGCTGCTGGATGAGCAGGCGCGCATGTCCGCCTACCTGATGGGCCATGTACCCGCGAAGAAGGCCGATGAGGCGGCGCAAGTAGAGGAGCGCGCCGCCGCCTGACTGACATAGACGGGCAACACAGTTTATCAGTTTAAGCGCCTGCATTGCGATCTTCTCTTGCCGGGTTTCGCGTGGTCGCCCATATTGCCACTCGACCGGTGCGGTAGCGCTTAGCGCAGGCCACGTAGGGGAACGACCTCTAGCCGGTTTCGGCGGGTGACACGTCAATGCCCGTGATCGCGTTGCAGGCCATACTTGGGCCGTGTGGACACTGCGAGCCGATGGAACGAAACGCTGCCAGCGCACGACGCGGCAGCCTTCCATCGAGGATCGCATGGTACCTGTCGCAGATGAATCATGGGGCAAGTTGGCCGACTATGTCGCTGACATAGTAAACCAGCGGCTCCGCACCAATCCGCCCGTTCCCACCCCCTGGCTCGCGCCCGAAGACGCCGCCGCATATTTGCGGCTCACTGTTCGCGGCCTGGAGGATATGCGCGCCAAGGGAACGGGCCCCAAGTATCACAAGGTCAATGCCCGCGTCGTTCGCTACCACGTGAACGACCTGGACGGCTGGCTTCTCTCGGATGGAGGGGAGCATGGCTAACCGAAATAGACCCGCCCCGGTGGGGACCGGAGCGGGCCTGACCGAAGCCAACCAACAGGCTGCAACATCGGAAACAGGGCGGACCTTCGCAATCAGCGAATTGCCTTTCGCTCTCCGTTATGCAGCCGAACGGGCGGCCGAATTTGCCGAAACCGTGTTCGACATGGACCGCGAATTTGAGGATGGCTTGGAGGACTGGGCCAGCCGTGTGCAGGCACGATGCTACGCGCCGAACGCTGCCCTCTACCGTTGTCTGCCCCCCAGCCTACCGGAGCCGGTGCGCCGCGAAGCGGAGAGGTTGCTGGCGCATGGCTGATCCCGATCCGAACGCAACCCGCATGGTCGATGCGGCAATGGCCTACATCGGCGCGGGCTTCCGCCTGGTGCAGCTGAAGCCCGGCAGCAAACAGCCGTTAAGCGAGAAGGGTTGGCAGAACGCCACGCCCGACGCCCGCGACTTCGAGGGCGGCAAGAACATTGGGGTGCAGCTTGGCGCGAAGTCGGGTCATCTGGTGGACATCGACCTCGACATTCCGCAGGCGCGCGCTCTCGCGGGGATGGAGTGCTTCTTTGGCCATCTGCCCTCGTTCCGGCGAGCCAGCCTTCCGGCCGGTGAGCCAGGGCATCGCTTGGTGGTCTGCCGCGATGCACCGGACAAGGTCGAGAAATTCGGCTTCACCAAGCAGGCCGAGCTCGAAGCGATCGAGGCGCTAAAGCTGCCGAAGGCGATGGTGCTAGAGGTCCGCGCGGGCAAAGGCTTCACCGTCTTTCCCCCATCGGTGATTGATGGCGACGCCTTGGTGCATAATCCGCCGCCGGGCGGCTCTGCCGAGGTACCGGAAATGGAGTGGGACGAGCTCCGGTTCCGCGCCGGGCTGCTCGCCTTCGTGTCGTTCGCCGCCGCCTGTTACCCGCCAGAGGGCGGCCGGGACTGGTTCTGTTTCCACCTGGCGGGCGCGCTGGCTCACCTTGGCGTGGACCCCGACACGGCCGACGAAATTGTGGTGGCCGTCGCCCGGCTCAATGGCGACATATCGGATGAACGGCGCGGGAAGGGCAGGGCCGCCGCCGCGAAGCGGGATGCGGGCGAACCGGTCACTGGCCTGCCCGGTTTCCTCGAACATATCGGGATGCAGGAATGCGAGAAGCGCCTTCGCGCCTGGCTGCGGCAGGATGACGCCGACGCGGATGGGGAAGGCTACGAACAGCCGCCCGAAGACGCCATTGTACTCGGCCGCCCCGACCTGCATGGCATGCTTAGCGAGATTGAAGGGCTGCTGATTGAGAAAAGCGGCAGGGTCTTCCGTCGCCATGCTGACCTGGTGCGCGTCAGCCAACTTGAAGAAGCCAGCGAAGAAGACGGGGTTTTCCGCCACGCCGGGCTGGTCGAGCTCCGCAGCGCCGCCCCTGGCTGGCTGACCGTTGAGGCCAGCCGCGTCGGCACCTTCGTTCAGCGCCAGGGCAAGAAGCTCCTCCGCGTTGCGCCGCCAGTCGGCCTGATGGGGATGCTCCACGCAATTGCGGACGAAAGCCGGTTCCCTGCGATCAAGGGCCTTTCGATGACGCCCACGCTCACATGCGAGCGGCCCGGCTACGATCCCGATAGCAAACTGTTCCTCGCGTTTCCCGAGGGCATGTTCCCGCCAGCGCCAATGCAGCCCACCCGCGAACAGGCTGAGGTTGCCCTGGCGCAGTTGGCACATCCGCTTCGGGGGTTCCCCTTCGTGGACGACGCGGCCCGGTCGGTGGCTCTGTCTGGCATGATTTCAGCCGTCATCCGGGGCGAGTTGCGGACCTGCCCCCTGCATGAAATCGACGCCCCCGCCGCCGGTACCGGCAAGACCAAGCTGGCGGAGATTATCGGCATCATGGGGACGGGCGTTCCTCCGTCTGGCGTGACCCACAGTTCGGATGGCGAAGAAAACGAGAAGCGGTTGGTGTCAATCCTGCGCACGGGCGACCCGGTCGTGCTGATCGACAACGTCTCGGCTGAGCTTGAGGGCGATTTCCTCTGTTCGATGCTGACGAACGAAACAGTGCAGGCACGCATCTTGGGGCAGAGCGAACGGGTGCGGCTGAGCACCCGCGTCCTGATGCTGGCGACCGGCAACAATATCCAATTGCGCGGCGACATGGCCCGCCGAGCGGTGGTCTGCCGCCTCGATGCGAAGATGATGAACCCCGACGAACGGGCGTTCGATTTCGACGCGGTCGAAGATGTGCGCGGGGCCCGGCCGCAACTCGTTGCCGACGCCTTGACCGTGGTTCGTGCCTACATTGCCGCCGGGCGGCCGGTACAGGTGCCGCCGTTCGGGAGCTTTGAGGACTGGGACCTGGTGCGCGGGGCACTTGTTTGGCTCGGCCATGCCGATCCCGCTGAAACAAGGCTGGCGGTGAAGGATCACAATCCGCTGGTGGAGGAGAAGGCCGAGCTCTTCCGGCTCCTGCTGGCGCACGTGGGCACCGAACGGCGCATCACCATCGGGCAGGTCGATAGCAAGGCGGGGCTGGAAACGCTGCGCTTCGCCCTAGGCCGCCATCTCGACCGTGGAGAGTGGGACAAGCGGCGGGCGGGGCAGTTGCTTAACCGGCACAAGGACGTGCCGTTCATGGGTATCACGCTGCGGGCGAAGCCCAACCGGGCGAAGGTGAATGAATGGTGGATTGAGGGCGAGCCCGATCCGGCACTGGTCGATGACCAGGGGGAGGGCACATGTCCATTCTGACCCAAGGGCGCGGGGTTCGCGGGGTTCTGGGGGGTTCTTCCCTAGCCCCAAATCGGCTGAACCATGTTTCTGTTGTTGTTAACAACAACAAGAAGAGGGGAATTGGTAGTAGGGGGTTGCGAGGCAGGCCCGAAAACCCCGCGAACCCCGCGAACCCCGCGCCCCTCTTCCTCTGGCATCGTGCGGAGCGCCCGCCGACCGCGCCTTCCTGCCCCCTAAAAAAGAGAGCCGAATGCCGCCTATGCGGCCCTGCTAACTGCCAGTTAGCAGGTCTGCGGCCGCAAACCCCCACTGCTGCCATCGGTTCGGTGCGCAGCGTCCCAATTAAGACGGTGAAAACGACGGGAAACCGCGCTGGAAAGGGCTATGGAACAAACAATGAATAGTGAACGGAAGCCGCGCGCCAAGAAGCGCAAGGAGGCCACCGGCCTGACGGTGCGCGATGCGTCCGGTATCGCCTTGCTGCCCCCGGCCTTGGACATTGTCCGCAACATGGCTCGGCTGGGCCATCCGGTGCCGAGCATCGCCGCCGCCCTGGGCATGAGCCGGGAGACGCTGAACCAGTGCCGGAAGCGCCAGCCTGAGGTGGATGAGGCGTTCGCCCAGGGCAGGGCGGGGCTGGAATTCGAGCTCGCCAGCAGCCTCGTGGAGGCGGCCCGCAAGGGCAACATCGTGGCGGCCATGTTCGCCCTCAAGTCGATGTTCGGCTACCGCGACAACGGTCAGACCGACACGGCTCCCAAGGTCGCTGTGCAGATCAACCTGCCCGCCGCGATGGAGGCCAAGGCCTACGCCGCGATGATCGAAGCCGAGCGCCAGCAAGGGAGCGCGGCCGATGAGTAAGCTCACCACCCCGACGCCCTGGCAGGAACGGGTGCTGGCCATCCCCGAAGACCTCAACATCGCCATGCTCGGCGGCCGTGGCTCCGGCAAGACGACCGCCCTGGCGCTGCTCGCCCTGCGGCACTGCGTCCAGTACGAGGACAAAGCCCGCGTCCTGATCCTGCGCGCCACCTACAAGAGCCTGGCCAACCTCTGGGACGAGCTCGAAGCGCTGTTCCGCGACGCCTTCCCCGGCGGCATCAGCAGCAACCGCGCCGACTTCATCATCCGCTGCCCGAACGGGGCCGTTGTCACCCTGGGCAACCTCTCGACGGCGAAGGACGTGGCCAAGTGGCAGGGGCAGGAAGCGAACCTGCTGGCGGTGGATGAAATCACCAACTTCACCACCCTACGCCACATCAACATGCTGCGCGCCAACCTGCGTGGCCCGGCGGGCATCCCGACGCGCATGATCGTGCTCGGCAATCCCGGCGGCCCGCTCCATGCCACTATCGCCCGGCTGCACGTCACCGGCCGCATTCCGTGGCGGCCCTATGAGCTTGAGGACGGCTCGCGCTGGGTGTTCGCGCCCTCGACTTACCTTGATAACCCGACCATCGACACCGCGCGCTATGCCCGCTCCCTGATCGCATCGTCGGGTGGCGACAGGGCGCTGGCGGAAGCCTGGCTGAACAACAACTGGGCCGACCTGGCAGGTGCGTTCTTCGCGGACGTGTTCGGGGAGCACTGCATCCTGCCGGAAAGCAATTTCCGCGTCCCCAGCGGCTCGGTTTCCGAACATGGCTGGTATAGCTGTGTGGCGCTGGACTGGGGCTGGTCGGCACCGACCGCCGCAATGCTTGCGATCCAGCCCCGCATCCCCGGCCTGATCGGGCCGGGTGGCCGCGTGTTCCCCAAGCATTCGTGGATCATCGTGGACGAGGTGCATAGCGCCCGCTCCGACGACCCGAACGCGGGCAAGGGCTGGCCGCCGCAGATGGTGGCGGAGGAAGTGCTGGCGGCCTGCGAGCGCTGGAACGTGCGCCGCTATGGCGTGGGCGACGACGCGCGCGGCCTGCAGAACGACACGCTGCTCGAACAGCTAAGCAAGTACGGGCTGCAACTGACCAAGCCGCGCAAGGATCGCATTTCTGGCTGGGTGAAGGTGAAGGCCATGATGGCCGCTGCCCGCGACGGCGATCCCGATACGCCCGGCCTCTGGATTTCCGAGCGCTGCCGCTACGCCCTCGAAACTCTCCCGCTCCTGCCGCGCGATGACGTGCGGATGGAGGACGTGGACACGACCGCCGCCGACCATGCCGCCGACGCCATTCGCTACCTCGTGAATTCCCCCGTGATGCTGGCCGGTCACGGACGGATTGCTGCTGGCCATTACTAAGGAGACCAACCATGCCCCGTTTGATTGACGACAGCACCCCGATCCGGCCCGACGTGCCGCTCGGCCTCCACCCCGACAGCCTGCTAGGCATCGGAGAGCCCCTCGACCTTGAGGGCACCCTGGGCACCAATGTCCTTGCCGCCGCGCGCGAGAGCTTGCGCCTGTGCTACGACCTGTTCGGCCGGATGAATGATGCCGAGCGCGACTTGCAGGCCATTGCCGATCCCGCGCGCCGTCGTCAGCATCCCGCCGAACGCGGCGGCCATACTGAATATAGCGACAACGTCCGGATGAAGAACGGCAGGCCGACCCGCGTGGTGGACGCCGAGGAGTTCATTGTCGCCGCCGAACAGGCATTCGCCCGCGTTGGCCCGGCCATCGACCGGCGGTTGAAGGAGCTCGAAGGCTACCGTACCACGCTGGTGTCAACGCTGACTAAAATTTCCCCAGAAGTGCCGGGTTAAAATTCCCCAGTTTGGGTTTTCGGTGATCAGCCGTTCCAGTGATCGTGTGTGCGCTCCTTCGGTGGCC
>Ga0308000_10000602_pt1 | contig 14631 bp, 22 predicted proteins | sample Neamet3_FD_203877 | JGI IMG/M metagenome (GOLD analysis project Ga0308000, IMG submission 203877) | Marine microbial communities from water near the shore, Antarctic Ocean - #3 | ecosystem: Environmental > Aquatic > Marine > Unclassified | place: Southern Ocean | collected 2014-06-04 | reverse complement strand
AGCATCTTTTATAGTTTTAGCATTTTTCATTTGAGTATAAACGTGGTTGTGACTTCCACCCAACTCTACCATAACAAATTGTAATTGAGTATCTAAGTCATCCCAAACTATTCCGTTAGTCTCAGCAAAAGAATGTAATGCCTTTGCTCTACCAGAGTTCCATTGTGCAATACCTATACTATCAGTACCATCTCTACCATCACCAGCATTTCTCGCTTTGGTACTCATTTGCGGCGTAGATTCGACCATAAAATTACCGACTATTCCAGATGATTGCTCTGGTGTAAATCCTTGACTTAAAAAATAGTGATATGATCTTTCTGGATTACTACCACCTGGCAAATTTAATTTTTTAACTTCTCCATTATAATAGTCTTTTGGTTTATAATTGTCTATGTGTCCATCATCATAACCATGTGTAGTACCCATCGGCCAAGCAGATTCCATAGTAGGAATTGATCCTATAATAAGTGGATTTTGGGAATTAGTACCATCAGTAAAAAATCCTACGACCATGGCACCTGGTTGAAGTCTTGGCATTTTTCCTATTCCAGAAATACCACCTTCTGTTGTTGGAACCATAACTTGCGCCCATGGTAGATCGTTTAAAGGAATATCTTTCAAATTTTGACTATGGAGACCTTGTATTCTTACCCGGACTCTGCCAAGTTTCAATGGGTCTAAATTATCTTCAACTATGCCAACGAACCATCGCATAGTATCACCATAAAAGTCTTGTGGTTGCATAATAATTATCCTTTTTCGGGTGTTCTTTGAGACAAACGACTACATCCAACAGTTGCTTTATATTTTGCACCAGAGAAAACATGACGAACAGCATGGATAATATAACTACCAGACCTTTTTGGATCATATAATGTTTCTGCTGCTAACATATTTGAAAAGTCTAGATCAATAGTATTCCCAATGCTGACATTTTTATTAGTTTGGCAAAAATTTCTTCCAGGAACTGCGATTTCTATAGGAGATTTACTTAATACGCCTTTCAAAGATATTGCTTTTGCTTTTAACATATGTGAAGAAATATCTTTCGATTCACTATAGTTTTTATATTCGTTTTGATATGAATTTGTGGGTGTAATTCTAGTAATCTGCCTCGTATCATACTCTTGAATTGTTTTATTATTAAATGTATTTGAAGTATCAATCACTGCTTCTGTTTGTCCTGATCTAAGAACATTGTCTTTTAAATCTTTAAAAACGTCTGCCAAAACATGCTTTTGCTCCAGTATATCACCCTTTACTGTATCAATATGTGTATATGTACTAGACATAAATCCAAGTTGGCATAACATTATGGTATTTTCTGCATTAGTTTGCGAAACATCGCTAATCGCATATGATTGAGCATTCACATCTAAATCGTTATTAGCAATCCCTTGGTTATAAAAATATGCAGATTCACTTGCATTTAATGGTGTTGATGTTAGAATAGATTCCAAATCAATATATCTTATCTTATCATCTGCAAGTGTCGAAAAAAGATAAAACGGCATTCCATTTTTAGTAACAGCGCGTCTTTGTATCCACCCACAAGCATTTAAAGGTGTTAAATTTGGGATAACAACTTTCATCACACCGTCATTGTGTTGTTGGGATGACATATTAAGCATATCTCTATTAAGATAGTCTTTCAAAATATTTTTTATTATTATCTCTGGCGAACCGCTGTATGATTTAGAAACCCGTAGCAACTTAGATAGAAACGAAACATCCTCTAATATTTTTAATACGATTACCTTATCTTTACCATTTGTACTTAAAGTATTAATGACCTCAGTAATGACAAAGTTCTTTTTTATATTTGCAAATGTAGTTTCAATCTCTATTAATAATTTTTCTGTGCCAGAGAACCCTATTCTATTATTAAGATCATCATTATCTAATATGGCAATTTCGCCAGATAAAAATGGATTATTTAAGTTTTCAAATATTTTGATTTCAATAGAAACTGCACTCAAATTAATCGAACCAGAAATTCTTTCACCAGATACTTCCAGATTTTTCAAAAAATAATTATATGGTGATTGATCTTCTAGGTCGATTTCCATTACCATGAGTTAGACCGCCGCCAATTGTGATTTATAGTTGTCGTATATTTGTAAAATTGAACTTGGTTTTATAATCCTAATCACTCTGTTTCCATCATTGAGTTTTTGATAATAACTAAGATTCGTAACTTCAATATTCGATCCACCACCAACTGTCGGATCAATGTCCACCTGCTCACTTGCTGCATTAGTAAAATATCGTGCGGCGAGGTGTTCTTTCGAGTGTGAATGTAATGTTATCGATTGGGTAGAATCTCCAGTCTTTTGGATAGTTTCACCGTCAGTAAAAGATTTATCGCCCTTTACAACAATGTGACCTAAATTCACATCTCTATCAATAACTTCAGCGGTAGTGGTAGAAGTTACTCCAGTAATACTATCACCTATTTTCATTTTAGTGAAAAAGTAATCTCTTGTAACCAAGTTGGTGTTTGGATGTATTTTCTTTACCCATGTTACTAGATCATTTGATCTTATTGGAAATCCATTTTTACGAATCTTATCATTCATTAGATAAAATGTCCAATAGTATTTTGTCGATCCATATAATTTCTGAGATAGAATATCTGGTCTTTCGCCCTCAAGAATTTCGTACTTTTCATATATAGAAACATTGTTTTTCAACTCATCAATAATATCAACATATGAAGATATGTTTTGAATCACAGATGCCTCTACTTCGTTTCCAAAGTTATAAAATTCTACTGGAAATCTATTAAAAAATGGCATTATCTTGCCCCTCTGTTAGAGTGTGTGGACAAGTTAGAAAACTCGTTTTGATTATCACCATCAATATCTTGTCTGGTGAATGTTTCACTTTCAACAAATGATATGCTAATATCAACTTCAGAAAATTCACCACCAGGATGAAAACCAGCAGATGCGGAGTTATATGTAGCATTAAACGATTTCATATGCATATCTTTGAATTTAAATGCCTCGTTTTTAACATCCATCTCCTTTGAATCATAAAGCAAATGAATCCTAAACAAAGGTGGAAATTTGTAACCAACAGTAATATTGCCTCTTACTATTCCTTCTGGATACAAATTTTTTCTAAACCAATTAATTATGAGTCTAATTTCATCTGATTCTTCTTGTGAGTTTGGAATAAGTTTAAATGCCCAAGAAAATTCTCGTAAATTAACTGCTTTAAATATTGCTCTCATATTAGGATTGGGGGTTGTTTGTAAAGATGATCGAACAGCACCAGAAACTCCTGCTGGAGAAAATGTGTTTACAAGTTTTGAAATTCCCACTCTCGCCAAGTCTTGACTTTGAAATTCGCTGCTTACGATCTTTGCGGCATCTGTAAAAATACTGGATTCTGTAACTGCTTTGAGTGCTGCCTCAGTTGCATTTGATCCACTATTTAATATCTGATTTAGACCACTTGCGAATGACCCAAATTCCACATTTTCATATGAAACACCGTCTTGTATTTGTATTGAAGGTGGCATATAGAGATGGCAAGTTTCGCCAGACCTTCGTTTCACTTGGTTTCTTAAAAGTTCTGTATCATTGAACTGTATCTTATTAGAAAAAGAACCACCTAAGTCTAAGAATTTTGTAAATCCTTCTGGTGCAACTGCCCCATAATTTGCAGGATCAGTGGAATTTGAAGCATGAGCATTCATGATACTTCCTACCGAAATAGGATCGACTATCAGAGTTTCAAATCTTATTCTTGCTTTATAACGATCAGCATGGTTCTGTGGGAATTCTAGTTTAGTTCCTGGCATGTTATTTTTTCCATAAATACATTCGATACACCATTATTTATATGAGAAAAATGAGAACACATAAAGGCAAATACAAAATAAAAAACCGTAAAAAGTATAAAGGCGACCCAGATAACGTAATATATCGTTCTGGGTGGGAAAGATATGCTTTTCAATGGTGCGACAGTCAATCCCAGATTACCGAATGGTCATCTGAAGAAGTGGTAGTTCCATACTACTATGAAGTCGATAAAAAATATCACAGGTATTTTATGGACTTAAAGATAAAGATGAATGATAAAACTTATCTCATAGAAATAAAACCAGATTCCCAAACCAGACCACCTAAGATTCCAACTCGACAAACTAAGCGTTATATCAATGAGGGTATGACATATATTAAAAATATGAATAAATGGCAAGCAGCAGATCAATATGCTAAAGATAGAGGTTGGAAGTTCGAAATTTGGACTGAAAAAACATTGACTAAAATGGGCATCATGCCCAAGCAACTTAAACCATTACCAAAGTTGAAAAAATTAAAACGTCTATAATTTCATATAAATAACATTGAATAACTTTGGGAATACACATGTCTAATCTGTTTCAAAATCTAGAAGTACAAGCATTTAGGGCGGGTATTACCCCTAGGACTAAGGAATCAATTTCTTGGTTTAGAGATAAAGCATCTAAAATGGGTAAATTAAATAGAAATCAACTCATGCAAGATGAGTCACTCAAACTTCAAAATAGGTCAGCAGTTGGCAAGATGTTCATGTATTTCTATGACCCAAAAGGCAAGAGTACACTACCATACTATGATAGTTTTCCTCTTACAATCATAGTTGGGAAAGCAAAAGGCGGTTTTGCAGGATTAAATTTACACTATCTGCCTATGACCTTACGTGCAAAATTTCTTGATAGTTTGTTAGAAATTACAAATAATAAGAAATATAACGATTCTACTAAATTTAAAATGTCTTATGAACTACTTCAAGGTGCTGCACAATTTAAATACTTTAGACCTTGCTATAAACATTACTTGGCAAATCATGTAAGAAGTCGATTTGCTTTGGTTCCAGCGCCAGAATGGGAGATTGCTGCCTTTTTACCGACTGCTGATTTTCAAAAAATGTCTCAAGCAAAAGTGCATAAAATATCAAGAGGTATGATCTAATGCAAACGATCCCAGTACAAACTATAGAAAAGTTCAAAAGTACCATCAGAAAAGGAATTGCAAAATCAAACCTTTTCCACGTAGAACTGCCACGTATTCCTGGAGTGAATATAAGTGGTGAGGATTTAAATATACTTTGCAAAAATGTTCAATTACCAGCAAGATCAATTTCAACAGCAGACAGAGTAATTGGAATTGTAACAGAAAAAGTTGCTAATACATTTGTGGTAGATGATATTAGTTTATCATTTCATGTAACTAACGACTACAATATAAAAAGATATATTGAAAGTTGGATGAATTTAGCGGTGAATAACGATACTTATGAATTGGGTTATAAGTACGGTAATCGAGAAGATGGTAGTGGTTATGCTAAAGAAGTGGTGATACATCAACTTGCCCATATAAACAGTGAAACCACATATCCCATCAATAACCCTCTTGTTGTTCCAGGTGGACTAAGTAATCCTAGATCAGAAAAAGTATACACATGTGTGCTTGAGGGCGCATTTCCAACATCAATGAACAATATTGAATTACAGAATGATCTCGACGGTCTTGTTGAGATGAGTCTATCCTTGACATACACAAATTGGAGAAGTAAATAATGGCGCTACCAAAACTAAATGATAAACCAAAATATGAATTGACTGTCCCATCAACAGGGACAAAAATCAGATTTAGACCATACCTTGTTAAAGAAGAAAAAATCTTAATGTTGGCAATGGAATCTGAAGACAAAAAAGCAACCGTAAATGCAATTGTTGATACTATCATGGCATGTGTTGATGGTGATGAGATTGATGAAAACAAATTAACTTCTTTTGATGTTGAATATATGTTTCTCAAACTCAGATCAAAATCTGTAGGAGAAAACACTAGCGTTACAATCAAATGTGAGGAATGTGAGGCAGACAACCCAGTATCCATCGATCTATCAAAAGTTGAAGTTTCAGAACACGCTATACCCAATGAAGTTTCGATAACTGAAGATATGACCTTACATATGGGTTATCCTAATTTTAAATCTATTATGGATGCGGATAGAGATGATACGACAAGCGACACAGTAAAGACTTTTCAAATGATTAGTAAATGTATGAAAGTTTTGGAGACAACCGACGAAAGATTTGACCTTTCTGATGAAAGTCAAGATGAAATTCAAGATTTTATCGGATCACTTTCATCAACACAATTTGATAAAGTAAAAGAATGGATTCAGACTATGCCAAAGTTGTCTGAAACTGTAAATTTTGATTGTGCGAAATGTAAACATCCAAACAACTTTACGTTGGAAGGATTAGATGATTTTTTTTAATTGCTCTTTCCCATGATAACCTATTAAGTCATTATAAGACCAATTTCCAATTGATGCAAGATCACAAATATTCGTTAACAGAACTTGATAATATGATGCCTTGGGAAAGAGAAATATACATTACATTATTGATACAGCATGTTGAAGCAGAAAATGATAGAGCAAGAGCGCAACAGTAGAACTAGGATTAAAAAATGGCATTTGGAACAACGATAAATGAGGTAAGAGAAATAAACAGCAGAGATATTGCTGATATTAACCTCAGAAGTATGGAGTTGAATAAATCAACACTTGATGAAATCAAAAAAGGTTTCACCAATTTAGAAAAGTCTGTCCAAAAAATGGGCGGTGGCATACGAATTCCTGGTCTAAAAAGTCTTACTGATATGGCAAGATCGTTGGTAATGATGCCTAAGATGCTAACATTAAACCTAGCAAATGCCATTACAGCACCTTTCGCAGCACTCGCCACCACTCTCACATCACCATTTATAAGAGCGTTCACATCTGTAAGAGATAGTCTAAAAGCAACATGGGAAGGAACTAAGAAGTTATTTGGAGGGTTTTTTGGATTCTTTGGAAATATATTTGGTAAATTTTTTGGTAAAGGTACTGATCCCAAATTAATATCCGAAATTAAAAACATAGGCAAAAGTATGTCTAGTTTAGTTTCTATGTTTTCTAAATTTCTTTCAAACCAAGCAGAAGCAAAACTTGCTGGTATTGAAGAAAAACGTGATAGAAAAAAGGTTGGTGGAGTTCTTGCCAAAAAAGGTGTTTCGCGGTCTGGAAATAGAGAAGGTGGACTGCTGGGAAACCTAGCGAATGTTTCCGAAATTATGCAAGGATTTGGTGGTTTTACTGGAGCAATTTTAGCGACAGTTCTTGCTGGTGGTGCAGTTGCATTTCTAGTTTCAAGATTTAGGGATAAGTTGGGCATAGACCCAGGTTTCAGTATACTTGATGCAATCAATAACAAAGCAGATGAACTTTTTGGTATGCCACTCTTTGGTGAAACAATGACTAGTGCTTTGAAATCAATCGGTGGTGCTTTTGCTGAAGGTGGTGCTTTTGGGGTCTTGAAAGAAGCAGTGAATCAAATGCTTACAGCATTTCCATCTCTTCAAACAGCACTTGATGGTATGAAAACCATGTGGGAAGAGACAAAAATATTTTTTGAAGGTGTAGTGCAGGATTTAGGTCTTGGACCATTGAGAGATACTATAAAAGAATTTATTGGTAAAGAATTTGGCATCGCAGAAATTCTCGCATTAACCGTTGCTTTGGGTGGGTTGCTGAGTCCACTGAAATTATTGAGACTAGGAATTGCTGGGTTAAGTGTTGGTATCAATCTCATTGGGACAGTTATCCAAGGGGCAATGACATTAGCAATCTCTGCAAATACTGTTGCAACGGTTGCGCTTACAAAGGCATTGGCATCAAAACTTTTAAGTGGCGGTGGACTCGACCTTGATCGTGACGGTAAAGGTAAAGGGAAGAATCGAGCGCGAGGTGGAAAACGAGGAATTTTCCAGAAATTTGGAAATCTGTTTGGTGCTGGTGACGATTTATATGATATGAACCGTGGTGGTAAAAAAGGTGTTCAATTTGGAAGTAAAATATCAGGGGGTGCGTTATCTCTGGCAGAGTCTGCCAACGTAGGTAAATTTGCTAAATTTGGAAAAATTGGTCTTGCTGGTGCAAGAGGAATTCCAATTGCAGGACAAGTCTTAGCGATTGGCATGGCAGCATACGATGGTATCAATGGTGCTACTGAAGCATTAAATAAATTTAAACCAGAAACTCTTACTGAGAGTATTGGAGTAGGTATTACTGGTTCGCTTTCAGGTGTTGCTGGTAGTTTTGCTAGTTTAGCAGATATGGCAACTGGCGCGATTGGTTTTAGTACAGACCTTGAAGGTGGCGTTAATAATCTAAGAGATACTTTTTTGAATTGGTCATTAGACAGAACAGAGGACGATCAATCTGAAGCACAACGAATGCGGATAGAAACAGATCAGAGACTCGATCAACTGTCTAATCGATTGGAAACCGAAGTTCTTGATGCTGAGAAATTGGCAAAAGCGAATAGTGGTAAAGTATCTGGTGGCGCAGTAATTATGGATAATTCTACATCATCAAATGTTCAACAGAACACTACTATGCTGAACGGTGGTAGTCTGTCCAGCGTAGCAGATAGTGCGCTACGCTGGGCATTTCCTATGTATGGAGACTAGTCTTCATTAACTAGACTTGCGAAGTAATCCATAGTATTGTCTTCGCCTGCTGGTTCTGCTTTAGGTGCTGGCGCATAGTCTGGGATGTTATCATCCAATGCTGGTGCCTTTTCCTCACCCAATGAAGCAGTTTGCGCCATTGTTGGTTCTGGTGCAGTCTGACCAAGAACATTTCGCATCTTGGTTTCGAGTTCAGCATAAGACTTATATTGTGACGCATCAGTAAATTCTGAAAGATCATAACACTTGTCGTATACTTCCTCTAGGCGTTCATCACTTTCCGACACTTGGCGTGGTGCTGAGAATTCAGATTTATCATAGTTACGATAACCCTCAACGTCACGAATTTTGAGTTTAAAATCCGCACCTTCCCACATACAAAATGGATTCATCGGTGTTTCATCCGCAAACTCTGGTGACCAAGCATCCATAAGTTTATCGAAGATTTTCTTACCATATTGATACATGAAAATCTTGCCTTCATTATCTGGATTTCCAGGATCAGAAACTACCAGAATATTTGAAACATGGTGCAGTCGCCGCTTTTGACGCCGTGCTGTTTCCTTATCAGATTCAATACCACTATTCCAGAGTTTCGAATTGTATTCTCCGACAGGGTCTTGTTGATCAATCGAAGTTAGAGACTTTTCAATATACCATTTGCCAGTTGGACCTTTAAAGGCATGATCCCAATAACGCACGAAATGTACTTCAGAACTTTCTTGACCATCTGGCAAGAATCGAATAACGGCATAACCATTATTCTGTTTATCAACCGTGGGTTTCCACATACGGTCATCGACGTAGGATTTTGTTGTGCTGGATTGGGCAGTTGCTGCGGCAGTAAGACGATCAATTTGACCGCGATTACGTTTTAGATTTGCGAAAGACATATTGTGTTCTCCATATATGCTGAATTATTGCTGTAATATTTTTAGTATAACTGTATTATATCATAATTTAGTGTGTGTGTCAACCATATTTATCAGATTATTTTCTCTGGAAGATAATGGTCTCTTCACCAGTGTCTGGATTTACTGATGGAAGTGCAACATGACCTTCTGGTACAGGTTGTGCGCCCACATATTGCCAAGTTTTTCCATCATTAATGTTTGCTTGACTAGCGTCAAAAAACTCTTGATTGTTATTCGAAAATAGCATCATCATAATAATTAGTTCAAACATTCATTTCCCCTTGATATGTTTATATAGTTCATAATAATAGTCGAAAGATTTTGGATAGTGATCTGGGTCTGGTAGTACTCCTTTAAACATTGCTATAAATTCGGTAACTTCTCTGTCACTCATTTTAACTCTCCACGGGAGTGAAAGGTATTCTTTTGAAAACTTCTAATACCCATTCACTTCGAATTTTCTCAGCGTATTCTTTACTGAATCCATATTCATCGATTAGTGCTGTTGTATGATCTATATTAGTGTATTTGTCAGGTCTTTCCAGACTTTCTAAAAATTCATATATGCTTTTATCAGTCATTTTTTTTCAACACTTAGTCTTTTGTCACAATACATTTCCCATACTGCGTTCAAACCTATGAAAACCAAAAGAGCATTTAGATTAATTGAAGGTGGTAATATTGTCAATATACACGGCAACATCACTATCGACATAAGTGATATTGCTATATAATCATACCAGCGTATCATTCAAAAATCAATTCATTCTGTTTGGGTAAATAGTTAAGACTCATTGCCTCCGCTTCTATCTTTTCTTTTATTACTGGTGATATGAATTTACTTACGTCTTCTGGTTCCAGTTCAGTAATACCGCATACTTCAACAACAGCATCAATATAACCTAGTTTTTTGTCAATTACTTGTTCTTCTATTAATTTACTGAACTTTGCCCTGTTCATAAAGTTTTTTTCTATCATTTATCCATTGCCCTTAAAATTATCGTATCTTTATTAATTCTGCCATTTGCGGTGGTTGTCTTTGTGGTGAGACTAGACCATTCTTTGTTTATCTGATTTGAAGTCTTTTTTAGCACTACTGGAAGGAAGACTTCTGGTTTACGCAATCTAGTGATCCTAGATGCTTCTAGGTCAACACCTTGAAGGGTCGTACCTTTCACAACAAAACCACAACTCTTTTCACATATCAATTCAGTTAATGCTCTGGTCTTAACATTAAATAAATAAATTCTCATCGCGCCAATCATAGATGTTGGATTAATAGACGCCAGTTTGAACTCAGCAGAATCTTTTAGATATTGGACTTTTGTTACTTGTTTGTCTGCTGATTTTACTACAGGTTTGCGTGGTTTGCGAGTTGCTTTTTTTGCGTTCATATATTTTTCAATGTCTGTGAGGATGTTGTCCACAAACTTCAAATGTTTTTTACGATCACCCACCTTCATATGGGAATATCCCTCAACCAGATCAGCAGTTTTCTTATTAACCAGTTCTTCTAATTCGCCCTTCAATGGCATATAATGATCATAGGTTGCCTTGGCAGTGATATATGGTACATCAAGTTTCTTCATCTCGTTATAGATAGAAAATTCTTGTTCATTTTTCCAATCATCAATGATCAATTCAATTCCACCAATGAAATCGCTAGTGCGCTCTTTTATAATTTCTGCTGGTGATTTTCTTTGACTACTTGCTCCAACAACACCAATGTAATTTTTCTTATTTAGAGACTTTTCTTTTCCAAGGCGTAAAATTTCATTAATCTGTTTTTTAAGAACTGACTCAGCATCCCACCAAGAAGGGAAATCTAATTTTAGTTCTGCCCATGCAATAGTTGCTGCAAGACCAGAAGATTGTGTGATTGCCCAATCAGGTGCTTGTAGTGCTATCTTAGCATCTTCTTTAGAGAGTGCTGCCTTCACATGATTTTTTACTTTGCTGGCAATATCTTTCTTATCAACTTCAATGCGTACATAGTCATTGAAATGCTGAAAATTATCTGTTGGCGCAGCAGCAAAACCTGTTTGGGTTTTGCGAGAAAATGTTTTTCGTTTTTTCAATTGTGCCATGTGTTTTTTCCTATAAGTGCTTACTTTTATTACTATAATCTATTTTTGAATAAAAGTCAAGTCCTCTTTTTCTAAGACCCACTCTGGCAATTGGATTAATTCCACCTCACCATCATCGTGTTTCTTATAAACAACATAACCTTCATTACAAAGTTTATCTACCGTATGATCAACAATCCTTTCGACTCTAAGATCGTCTCTTTTTTCAACAGATGCCCTATATCCTATACGATAGGAAATAAGAAGTGCAACCGTTACAATTGCACTTAATATATATTGATCAATTACAATCATACCATTTGCTCTGGCGCTGTTTGTAGACGCTCAAAAGAAATGAGTTTTGACGGTTTAAATGCTCTCCAAGCAGAAATGTCAGGACACCAAACCGAAATACGGTCAAGATCATCAGGAATAGTGTCTTCCCTAGATTCAATTTGTTCAGTTGTAGATAAGGTGATGTCACCAAGAATATCACTCATTAGAGTACCGTGCAGTTTGCGCTTTTCACCGTTCACTTTTGTAAATGTTACTGCATAAACTCCAGTTTGAAGTTGGTCGATTAGTTCTGATTTACTTAGCATCTATTTTCCTTTTCATGATATACAAAATTATACCATACATTTTTTGAGTTGTCAACTTATTTTTAAGTTGTTGTATTTAACAGCAAGATTGAAAAATTGCCCAAGTTTTTTCTCGCCAGCATCACCAGATTTATTTGTTCTTATAGACATCTCCATAGTAGCAACTGTTTGATTCGATTTCAAGTCGATAAACCAATTTTGTTTAGATTTTTTGCTTTTGTAACATTCAATATTTTCCACACATGGTAAAAATGAAATGAGTTGATTATCTGCTGTGATTTCTTCGAAATTATCATTTATTGCTTTAATTACTTTAGTTGGTACATCAGAATAACTTCGTAAAATTCCTTTGGTGATATAATCTAACGTATCATTTTTATTCATATTAAATAAATCTGTAACAGCACCACGGCAAATATCTAAGTGTTTATCATAAAGTTTTTCATATTTGCTGTTGTCATTTGTATTTAAATCTAGTAGGAGTCGAGAAGTGATTTGTCTTTTGGATTTATCATATGAACCAGAGGGTGGCATCCCTAATATATTGGAATAGACTTGCGTATGAAGTTTTCGTCGCAAGGCAGAAACTCTCTTATGTTGTTTAAATGCCGTAAATATAGGATTGACATAAGTGTTTAATTTAGGTTCTTTAGTATTAATTCCTCCTGCTTTAATAGATACACCTAGTATGGAACCGTCCATAAACTCTAAAAATATATCTCCAGGATGGTTAGGATCAACTCCATTTGGTTTTGCCCTATATCCCCAGTGGACTTGGTGGATAGGTTTATTATTTCCCTCTTCTTTGAGATATTTATAAACTCCGATAGCGTTCATCATTTTTTCGGTAAATTTTGTAGAGTTTTTTGCTTTGACTATGGTGTCTTTAGCAGCGAGTACATCTTTTGGATTGACGCACTTCAATTCATCAACTTTAACTTTAAGTAACCAATCATAAAATTCTAATATATTTGTCTCTGGATTATGGTTTAGTTCATAGCAAATTGCTGGAAACAATTCTGTAATAGATGCATTTAGAGTCGTTTCTCCCATGCCACCACCCAGAGGTTTTATTAGAATAATTAGTCTACTATGAAGGTTATTAAAACCCTCAATGAATATTGGGTCAACACCTTGCCCAGACTTAGACTTGACCTTTGCATTATATCCTGCTTGAACTAAGTTGTTTAATATACAACCTCTATCCACAAGACGATCATTAGACCTAACAACAATAGTTGCAGTCGAACTATTACAATCTTTATTCTCTACAGAAAGATTATTCCAAATATTTTTATCAAAAGTTTTAATAATATCGATAGAGTCAGATAAACGGGTCTTATATGTTGACATAAAATACCTTAAAGTTTTAAATAATTATAAAAAATATACCGTAAAAATTGCTGTTACTTGAAGGGAAATTCCTTCTTTTTACCAGCAAGATTTTCTATTCTTTGTTCTAAAAAATTTATTGTCGTATGAATAAATCCACAATCTTGAGGTTCAATGAGTGTTTTATAATACTCTATTTCCTCTTGTAGAATTTGTATTCGCACATTATCAATATGCTTAACTGGTTCCCATACATAGTTTTCGTTTTCTAGTCCCATACATAATTCCTTTTATAATGCTGATTTTCTTTCCATTGCTTCGATAATCATTTCAACATGCGCTTCAGTACAATTACCTACAACCGTATCATCACCTGTATGTGATGGTAAAACATTGGCGAGTTGTTTCTCAAACAACGTACCGACCTCATACAGATCACTTTCTCTACCGTACCCATTATCTATAATAGAAAGACCGTAGTTTCTACCAAAATATAATATTGCTTGATTGCCGCCATGTGACATGGGCGCAAATTCTAGTTCAGAAAATTTCATGTTTTAGGTTCCCATAATGTTGCTGTGATTTTACCATCTGGACATGTATACATGTTTTTGAATTTATTGATAGCACAAAATTCACTAATTTCACGGATGGTAGTTAAAAATTTACCATCCGCACAAATTTCATATACCTTTGTATCTATGTAGGTCATTTCTACTCCTTAGAAATAAACGTGAAGATTAGAGAATGATGAATCTTTACCATTCAGTAGAGCGATACCGTCAATAAAAAATAACTCATTAGTGTCTTCACACGCGACAGTAATTTGAATATCTTTTCCAAACCACTTGCCGCATCTGCTAAAATCTCTCTTGGGTTTCGAATCTACGATACGACCAAGAAAAGGTTTATCCCCGTGGGAACCAGATACTTCAGTTCCGATTGCTTCTAGTAGATTACTCATAAACTGATTCATTGTGATCTCCTTTTATATAACCATATTATCGCAACCTGACTGTGGTGTCAACCATTAAATACAGTATTGTGTGTATTATTTACCCTTACGAATGTTGCACATTTAGATAAATCTTTGAGTTTACTTGCACCAACATAAGTACAAGCAGACCTAATACCAGAGAGAATATCAATTAAAGTTAGTTCTACTGGACCTCTATGATCTACTGTGACGGTT
>Ga0308000_10000592_pt1 | contig 14762 bp, 10 predicted proteins | sample Neamet3_FD_203877 | JGI IMG/M metagenome (GOLD analysis project Ga0308000, IMG submission 203877) | Marine microbial communities from water near the shore, Antarctic Ocean - #3 | ecosystem: Environmental > Aquatic > Marine > Unclassified | place: Southern Ocean | collected 2014-06-04 | reverse complement strand
AGCTAAACTTAGTTGATCAGGACTGGAATATCCCTACGGAGTTTCCTGATTTAACAGGCTACAAAGATGTGGCCGTGGACCTTGAGACCAAGGATCCAAACATCCAGACCTTGGGCCCAGGTTGGGCTCGTAAGGACGGTCACATCATTGGGATTGCTGTGGCCGCCGGAGAATACAAGGGCTACTTCCCGATCCGCCATGCCAACGGCCACAACCTAGACGCTAAGATTGCAATGCGCTGGCTTGCCAAGCAGATGGCCGTGCCTGACATGAACGTGATTATGCACAACGCAACCTACGATGCGGGGTGGATGAGAGCCGAGGGTGTAGAGATCAAGGGTCGGATCATTGACACTATGATTACCGGTGCTCTGGTGGACGAGAACCGTTGGTCCTTTGGGCTTGACGCTATGGCTCGGGATTATGCCAGCGTTCGTAAGGATGAGAAGCTGTTGAAGGCTGCGGCTCAAGAGTGGGGCATCAACCCAAAGGCGGAGATGTGGAAGTTGCCACCTAAGTATGTTGGCGCCTACGCCGAGCGGGATGCCGTGGCAACACTGGCGCTATGGAACGCACTGAAGATAGAGCTTGAAGAGCAAGAGTTGTGGCACATCTGGAACATCGAGACTGACCTGATCCCCTGCATGCTGGACATGCGGAGCAACGGGGTACGGGTGGATTTGGACAAGGCCGAGAGGAACAAGAAGTTTATCCGTAATAAAACTAAAGAGCTTCGTAAATCTATTCAAAAGGAAAGTGGTGTAGAAGTTGACATCTGGGCGTCCGCATCCATTGCAAAGATGTTTGACAAGATGGGTCTGACGTACCCCAGAACCGAGAAGGGCGCTGTCTCGTTCACAAAATCGTGGCTCAACAGTCACCCGTCAGAAATCTGCCAACAGTTAGTTAAGCTCCGTGAGTTCGACAAGGCTGACAGCACGTTCATCGACAGCATCCTGCGGCATGAGCACAACGGTCGCATCCATACCGAGCTACACTCCACGCGCAGGGACGAAGGCGGCACGGTTACTGGGCGGTTCTCTTCTTCGAACCCCAACCTCCAGCAGATTCCGGCGAGAGACAAGGACATCAAGAAGTTAATCCGTGGGTTGTTTATACCAGAGGACGGATACAAGTGGGGATCGTTCGATTATTCTAGCCAAGAGCCAAGATTGTTGGTACACTTCGCGGCCAGCGTGGGGAGCATGCCTCGCAAGGATCTTCTTGACGACATCGTCCATGAATACAACACCTCAGACGTAGACTTGCACCAGATGGTTGCCGACCTAGCGGGCATTAGCCGCAAGGAAGCCAAGGCCGTGAACCTGGGAATCATGTATGGCATGGGGGCAGGCAAACTAGCCGACCAGATCGATGTCTCCTTCGAAGGGGCCAAAGAACTGATGACCCAGCACCGCAACAAAGTCCCGTTTGTTAAGGCGCTTGCTGAGATGGCATCTCGTAGAGCTTCTAGCCACGGGCAGATCCGTACTCTACTAGGCCGCAAGTGCAGGTTTCATCTTTGGGAGCCAACTAAGTTCGGCACCGGCAAAGCCCTGCCACATGATGAGGCTCAGAAAGAATACGGCGGCCCCAACGGCATCAAACGAGCGTTTACTTACAAGGCGTTAAACAGATTGATCCAAGGATCGGCGGCCGACCAGACTAAGAAAGCGATGCTTGATTGCTACCAAGCGGGACATACCCCTATGCTGACAGTTCATGATGAGCTATGCTTTAACATAGATAGCACGGAGCAAGCGAACCACATCAAAGAACTTATGGAAACAGGCGTAGAGCTCAAGGTGCCATCTAAAATTGACGTAGATATCCAAGCAGATTGGGGAGACATAGAATGATTGATCCGAAAATGGAGAGCCTCGGTTTTAAACAGATGCATCCGATGCAAGTAGAAGCCCTCATGGACTTCATCGGGACCACCTTAAACCTAGCAGCCCTAACCAATGACCGAGATGTGTTGGAGGAGACGGAAGCCGCAGCCGATGAGATAGTTCGGTTGTTCGGCGGCAATGGCATTAAGCTAACAGTCAGTACTTACTGACCTCTTTGCGCCCGCTCTGCAATCTCTTGGTTCTTGCGGTCCCCGAAGTAACTTGGGGCAAAGGTTTTAGCACTTTCAATTATGTCCGTGCCAACATCCCCGATTGTATTTGCCGCGTTGCTTACGAAGCCACTCGCTGTGTCTAAAAGTGTTTGAGGCTCTGTCGGTTGAACTACCTCTTGTACCAGCGGCACCGGAGCCTGAACTTGCACCGGAGCCTGAACTTGACCCTGACCTACGTTAGCTATAGCGGCGTCTGTTTCTTGAGCTATCTTAGCTCTTTTCGCAGCTAATCGAGCAGCACGTTCTTGAGCCCCAACCTCTGGGGAAAGCGGCTGGTTGCGAACATCATTAGATAACCCATTAAACGTGCCCCATGGTATGTCTTGGATGACCCGTGGAGCACGGTCCTCGGAGCGCATTGTCATTCTTATTTCTTTGATGAGCTCTTTAGAAGCCAACCCAGGCCAGAACCTACCATCTAAGATAGCCTTAACTTCAGCAGCCCCCAGTCCCGCGCTTTTTAGCTGACGTGTAAGGTCTGTGTCCGTAGCGTTTAGTTTCCGTGCTTGCTGTACATTGTAGTACAACTTGCTTTGCTCACGGTACAGGTTGTCAAGATATGTATTCCAAGATTCAGTCATCTGTTCTACTGTGCTGTCGGCTCGTTTAATCACACGAGTCGCCACGCTTTTTGCAGATGAACGGAGCGGCAAATATTCTCCGCCTTTAAATGTAAAGTCTTCTCGTGTGTTCAGAGTGATTGGAGTCATCCCTGTGACCGCTCTAGCTAACTCTTCGTTACCTGTAAACGTTTGCCCTCGAGTTCCTGGCTGTCCAGATAGAGCACGATATAAACGTCCAGCTTGAAGTTCTCCACCACGTTCTTCTGTAGCCATCCGGGCATAACCAGGGATGTACGCACTTAGCATATGCGTCACACCTTGAGATACTTTTGATCCTAGACTCTCTCCATCTTGATAAATCTTTGAACCTGTCTGAGTTTCCCCACCTCGTCCTAGCCATGAAGAAGGGAGAACGTCCAGCGCGCGCTCAAAGATAATAGACTCAGAAGCGAAGGGCTCAAGGTATCCAAGAATCCCGGCCCAAGAAGCAGCGGTAATTTTCTCTACGTCACTGGCGTTAAGCTCGCCTTTTTCTTGAAATGTACGCATGGCGTTGATGATTGGATCTCGGACAAACCCGTAAGGATTAACAAAACTCTGATCGAACAACTGCATTCTGCCGCGGCCGTCATTGCTGATAACACCCAAGGCGTGGCCTTGGTAGAACTCTCCTACCAGTGACTCCGCCGCGTCCATCTCTTCTTGCGTGGTTCCCGTTGCAAGCATCGAGGCTTTGGTAACGGCAGCAGGCGTACCCGCGGATACAGCTAAGAAAGATATTAGTCGTTGAGACCCAATGCCCCGGATCTGACGCTCTAGTATGCCAGCCCTTTCTTTACCAATAATCTTTTTTAAATCGTCATCTACTCTAAACGAAAGTTCTTTTAATCCTCTGTGCATTGTGTTGTAGGAGTTGCGGATATTTTCAGAAGCAAACGATGTAAAGTTACCAACTACTGGAATGGCATCTAACACGCGAACAGCTTTACCGATCCGAGAGTAGACAGGCATTGTGTCTTTGACCGTGTCCCCAGCCATAGTAAGTAGCAAGTTCGAAGGGCTGTCGGCCACAGCCAAACTACCTGCTCTTTTTGCAAGCCCTGAGTCCACAAGGTTTTTAGCTAACGCACTTCTAATGCCAACAGCGGAAGTACTTGACACTCCGCTGCCAAGTACATCCAAACCCGCTTTGCCCAAAGCGTTGGTCATCTTAGATTGCTCGGAAAAGACAGCCATCAGTTTAAAGAATGAGTCTGATTCAGAATATAACTTCTCAAATTGTTTCATAAACGGAATGGCTTTGTTAATAGTTCCAAACACATTAGAGACTTTTTCACTGGCACTAAACTTTTGAGCAAAGTCCCTGTAGTCTCTTAAAGCACTGGTCACTAGGCTTGTGTCCATAACCCCCAAGGCCCCAAGTTCTTGCGAGAACCGAGCGAAACCGGCATCGTCCATGTGGTCTACGTTAGCCGCGATTAAACGAAACGTGTCCACAAAGTCAGAGTCCCGGCCAAGATTCCCGTTACCGGCTAGGTACATTAAGTTCCCGTAGATGTTTCTAACCTGAGAGATGGGGTTTGGAACAATAGCCATACGTTGCGCTTGCCCTTTGAGCGTTGCGCCAATGGCTACAGCTTGACCCAATCCGTCCAGCCCCATTCGAGCAGGCGTGGTTAACGCATCTTTAACCTCGGGTCGAACATATGCGCCTGTCATATCTGCAAATTTACCGCCGAATACTCCGGTGGTTAATTCTCCAGTGTCGTCCATTCCAATTCTAACGTAACCCAAACTTTTTAATCTGTCGTCAGCCGCGATAATTGCTGCGTCAGTCCCAGCATTTCCAACATCTGCGCCGGAACGTGCCTTTGCTACATCGGGAGTAGCGGCCCCTCGCCTATCAACAGATCTAATGATTGCAGGGAGCTCTCCTTTTGCAACCCTCTCCAATCCGTCTTCTAGGTTTGTCCCTAACTCACGGCCCACGCCTCGATAGAAGTTTGCTCCAGCCAGGGTGTTAGCCATATCCGATATAGTGCTCATAAACACTTTCTTTGGATCGATGACCTCACCCTTTAACGCCCGTAGTTCAGGAAGCTCGTCTAGACCCTCAATACGTTTGATGAACATGTCATCGGCCAACCCAACAGCACGTCCTTCTTGGATGACTTCAGTTCTTCCAACTTTAAAACTATTTTGTAATTCAGTAAGGATTCTCTTTGCATCAGGCACATCTTTTGCACCCGCAAGTCCTATGTACTCGTACAGTTTGGAACTAGCCATCTCGTCCAATTCTTTTGAAGAGTAGGGAGCCTCTGGAAACACAGCACCTTCGAACTTCACCTGTAGTTTTTGTATCCCAGTAAGTGGCTTTTGAAGATTTTTATTTTCAAGAGCAGTTCTCAGTTCTTTATAGGCTGACTTAAAGGCTGGGCCCTCTATGTCTAACTGTTTATAGAACTCTTCCTTGTTATCGTATTGCTTAAACCGGCGACGAAGAAAGCCCGCGGTAGATGCCTTGTGCGCTTTGACATCTTCAAGCGCACTTTTAAGTCCTGGGTTTACTTTGCCGGAGAGCACCATCTCGTCGTGTCTAAGCTCAAGTTCTTTAAATATGCTATCTTGAAAATCAAGGTCCAATTTAAGCATACGTTCTGCTGCTTGTTTAGCGCGAGGTGTGTACCCGTCAAGCGCGGTGCTGTTAGCCTCAGTTAGAAACTTATACAAATCTTTTTCTAGTTTAGCGCGCTGTTTTTTAGTTTTCTTGGTGACATCAACAATGGTCATAAACTGACCAGTGGAGTTCTCCCACTCCTCAAAAAACTTCAACGCTGTACGTTGCGCGTCGGCACCCACGGCCTCTACGTCTAAGATCTCTTCCGCCAGCTTGGCGTACTTAGTTCCGGTGGCGCTTAACTGTTCCGTTAGAAACTTTTTGCTGGCTCCCACCCCTGGAATCTTACCTATCTGTCTTCCGGCGGCGTTGAATATGCTGGAAGAAGTTCTCGCCAATGTAGACGTCACAGCAGAAACACCAGGCACAGTACCCAAGGACCTAGCAGCTATGCCCGCAACAGGAAGCCCCACGTCGAATGTTAAACTGGCAAATCCTCCTTCAAATCCACGTCGTAGTTTGTTCCTTATTATGCCACCCGCAAGGTCAGAACCTTCCATCTGAGAGGTATCTTCTGTTTGAAGCAGGGGCATTACATCAAAGGCGTCGGACATAGTAGCTCGACCATCTGGAGTAACGAGGGTTTCATAGGCCCCAGTTGCCAAGGCTGTGGTTCCGATTAAACCCGTCCTAGATTTAAGAAGAGCTTTACCTGTGGCAGATTCCCCGAAGGCATCTGCGGAACGGAAGAACCTACTCTTAGCTTTCTTTGCACCTTTAGTCGTAACGCGGGCAAGGTTGGCGCCTTTGGCCACAGAACTAGCGCGGCCCAGCCATCCCGCTATTGGGATAAACCCAAGGCCAAAACCCAACAACTCCTCGGTGACTTCGCCGGCGGTAGTCTTGGGGTCAAGGTCGTGTTCTTTTTTAAAACCCTCGAACGCCTCTGTAACAGGGCGGGCGTATTCTGTGCCCAAAGAGAGATCGAGGCCCGCCGCAGCAAACTCCGCAATACCTTGGGCCACGGTTACAGGAGCAACGACCAGCCCACGGCCGATGTCCGTGAACGTAGATTCCTCATACGGGGCAAGAATATCAAGAGCTTGTTTCTTCAACGCCTTGGCTGATTTTACATCTCCATTTTCAAATGCAGCAATTGCTTGCCCAGCTATTAACTCGTGTTCCTGTTGAGCAAGAGCTTGTTTTTTTAAACGCTTTGCTCCTTCGATGTCGCCGCTTTCGTATCGAGAAATCGCCGCTTGTTCTAGTTCCCGGAATGTTGGCATTGAGTTCTCCTCTCCGTATTACTAGATTTCGTTAAGTGTTACTTTATTTGAACCGGCGGCTCCGCCACCGTAAGGCTCACCAGGAAACACTATATCAGAAAACCTTCTAAGCTGTGCGTCGGGAAAACCCATTTTTTCTAACGCAGTAATAGGGGTCTCGTCAGAGCCCAGCATATCATAATCAATTCCGTCAAACGCTTTACTTATAGCAGCCAGTGCAGGATCGGTTTTTAAAATACTCTTTGGGGTTTTAAACATCTCCGCTATTTTAAGTTTGGCTTCATACAATTCCAACGATTGCTCGGATTTCCGACCTTCATCTTTCAACCTCTGACGGGTCTCTAGCTCAGTTAAAGCAATTCTATTTACCTGATCCTGTGATCTTTCGTCAGCTCTTACTCCTGCGGCAAGTGCTGTTCTTCGATCCTCTTCAGCCGATTGAATAGCCATCATATTAATCTTGTCTTGGCGAGCCTGTTCAATACTTCTATCTTCTTTCATCATCTTCGTGCCATCAAGCATGCCCTGTGCTATGTTGGTCAAGGCACTCGGATCTTGGCCCGCGGCGATAGCAAACCCGATCATAGCAAAGTCGTTCCATTTATCCTTGGCGCTGTCTTTGTCTTTGCCCCCAAGCATATCTGCGTACATCTTCTGGTAATCTTTGACCGTGCTAGGAGCGAAAAGGGTTTTCCCTGTACCCGCGGCACCTGCACCGTCGTCCTTTTCAATTTTATCTGCAACGTCAGGAACTATAGCCATAGAGTTCAGACTGCCTTGAGTAAGTTTTTCTTCTCTGGCCCTAAATTCTTTCGCCGTTTCGGGTTCAACTTTTGTTTCCGTGCCCGTTGGAACTTCGGCAGCGACAATCGCGTTTTGAGCTCTTATTTTTTCAGAGTCTTTAAGACGCATAGAGTTTAGCCCGCCTTGAGCGTTAACACGATCTTCTTCTTGTTTTCTGAACTCTTGCGCTGCTTTGTCCTCAGAGGCTTTGGTAAAAGCTGCAAACCGAGCTTCATCGGTTGCGGGATCGTCGGTAAAGAAGAACTCAGAGCCGTCAATGTCTCGAACGGCTTCCATTTCGGAGCTAACCCCTGTGTTTGAGGCTGCATCTTCTGCAAGTTTTTCTGATGCGTCAAACACCTGAGTCCCCGCACCAGTGTCAAACACAGAAACAGCAGGTCCTACCGCTCTATTTCCAAATCCTGAAACTATTTTCCGGCTCACGTTCTTAGGAGTAATGGATTGACGAAGTATCCCTAGATCGTACCCAGCCTCGATAGCTTCACGACGAGAGTTTAAAGCACTTCGTTCTCCGCTAGATAAACTTTTTCCAGCAAGCTGCTCGGAGATGCTTTGATACTCAGCTATTTTAGCTTTGAGAGCTTCGGCTTGCGCAGCGTCACTCTCATCTTGTTGACTTATCCTAGCGTCAAAATACGAGGAGCCCGCATTAGTAACATTCGCCAACAAGTTTTCTCCTGCGCCCATAATACTGCGCCCTAAATCCCCGATGCGCAAACCGGGCCGACCCGCCTGTGTTTGCCCACCGTCCTCCGCTTGCTCCGCTTGCTCTGCTTGCTCTGCTTGAGCCTTGATTATTTCGTTCACACGGCTTGAGGTAGATGTGCCGTCATCCGGGTTCACACGGCTTGAGATAGATGTGCCCTCATCAATACGCGCGATAGCTTCCCCTGATGGGTCTCGCTCTGCAATTAACGCCATGGCCTCAGCCAAGATCCGAGCTTCGCGTTCTGCTGGAGTTTCCTCACCACCCTTGGATTGCGATGCCAATAATTCCTCACTTTGAAGCGTGCCGTCGCTCTGAAACTGTTTCTCAAGTCGAGCTTGCTCTAACGCTGTGGGGAAACCCATGCTTGGGGGGCCACTCCTCGGGAAGTCTGTACTTTGAGATTGTGACATAGGTACGGTCAAACCCCCAAATGGTGATTGCATCGTTTTACCTAAATATCTCGTGAGGTTTTCCTCTCTTCGAGCGGCGTCAGGGAACAAAGAAAAGTTAGAGAGTTGTTCTTTCAACTTAGCTAACGCCGCTCGACGGTTAGCTGTCCGAGGGTCCTCCTCCACAACATCGCCAAGTGTTCGGGGGCCGTCCGCGCGTGTCGAAGCTGCGTTCATCATCTGATCAATAGAAAGGTCGGACAAGCCTTGTGGGCTCTCGGTGCGGATAGGACTGTCAGAAGAAAACCCTTGGAGGCTTAGTGGATTAACATCTATTGAAGGCGACCCAAGTTGATCCAAAGTTGTCTGCGCTAAAGGTTCCGCTTCAGGTAGTGCAACGTCAAGGCCGGCAAACATCCGCTTAACATAGCTGTTATCAGTAGTAACAACCTCTGCGAAAGAACCGTCTTTTTTGAGTTCAGATAATATTTCAGGCGTAGCTTCTTTGACCAAGAACAAGTCTCTAAACCTCCTGCCGTACACGCTTTGACTAAGAAGTTGCAACTCAGAAGACGTAAGATGTAAGAACTCGTTCCCTTCCATAAGACCAGGAATTTGAACAAGGAACATCGAGGGCGCCACGGCATCCTTACTTCCTTCAGAAAACCTCTGCGCTTCGCCCATCAGTTCAGGGGACGAGGTCATTATGCCGCCCATGTTTGCAAGTTTGGACCGAGCGTCACGGTTCGAGAAGAGCTTCCTATTTTCTACTTTCATAACAAGTCCTTACGTTACTGATTTGCTCGATACATACCATACAAACCACCGGCTAGGCCGCCAATTTGTGATACGGCGCTTGGTCCAGGGGCCGATGACTGAGTATAAGATGACTGCCCGATAGGCATACCCTGATAGATGTCTGAGTAAAAGCCCAAGTCTTGCATAGGCTGTTGGTACTGCTGATACTGGTTCTGGTATGTAGCGTCCAACTGTGCTTGGTTGAGGCCCTGCTGTTGCTGGCCAATTCGTGCAAGCTGATTGTAGTCGTTCATTGCCAGACCCTGCTGCGCTTCGCCCAGTTGAGCTTGCTGCATGCCCATGGATCCAAGGCCCTGGGCCATTGCACCGTACTGGTTGGCGGCATTCATGCCCATGTTGCCGTACTGGTAGCCTAGGTTCCCGACGTTCTGACCAAGTTGGCCCATCTGGTTGGCAGTCTGTAGGCCCATCTGAGCGCCTTGCATGCCCATGGCACCCGCTTGTTGAGCGCCCTGCATACCTAACTGAGTTGCGTTAAGACCTGTTGCGGCACCCGCTTGACCCATCTGGCTGGTCATCCCAGCGGCTGATTGCTGACGTTGTCTTGCTTGCTCATACGCATTTTGAGCGCGGTTGGATGCACTTTCATACCCAGCCTGACGCATTCCAGAGGCAGTCTTAGCCTGCTGATCAAGGGTGTTCCTAGAGATTTCGCCTTGTGCAATGCCCTGACGTGATCCGCCAAAGGAGCCCGCGCCAACGGCTCCAGCGCCAAGTTGGTTCTGTTGCTGCTGACCGGCTCGTGCCACGTCGGCCATGGCCGCATCAATTACGGACGACTCATACGGGTTCATGTACTTTTGAATAGAGGCTGGGTCAAACTCAGCAGCAGACCCCTGAAGACCTGCGATGCCCGCTTGTGACGCGCCCATGCCATACTGGCCCATGCCGCGAGCGGCTTGCGAGGCTTGCATAATGCCTCTAGCACCAGCCCCGGCGGCGGCTTGGCCTCGGGCCCCTGCGCCTTGAGAACTTGTAATAGCATTTTTCATCTGCTCGGTTGCAAAATCACGGTACGGTGTTGCACCTTGATACGCATCGCCTATCATCTGCTGGGCGCGACCTACACCCTGAACACCAGAACCAACGGTATATGCCCCGGCTTGAAGCATCGGCATATAAGAGCCAACGCCGCTTGTAGCCATCGCATCTGCTTGGTTCTGAAGAGCAGTCCTGCCTGCAACACTGCGCGTTGGCATTTTAAGGTTGCGGAGTTGCTCATCGGTCATCGAGCCAGAACGCGCCCTGTAACCACGCATTGCTTCGTCAAGAATGCCAGAATAGTTTTTGTCCGAAGAGGACATATACTTCTTCATCCACTCTGGGATGTCAGTAATCTGTGTGTTCTGTGAAGTTTGCGTAGCCATTATGCTTGCCCTCGCTCAAAATCTCTCATCATGGCATACATATTAGCTGCCCCTTTTTTTCTATCGCCGTTGCCCGCGCCCGTAACCGCCGCCTCAGTCATTACAAACTCACCGTCTGACAACAACGCTTTCTGTACAGGGACACCGCCCTGTCGAATCTCCGCAGGAACCGAATCACTGGTCCCAGTTCCGGGGCCCTCGATAAAGCCACCTTGGGCGCGCCTTAACGTAGTGGGCTCGGGCAAGTATTCCATGGGGTAACTAAATCCCATTTTTTCCTCATACTTTCGATCTTCGGCACTGGCTTCTGCCATAGTGTCAAACGGAGAGCCCGTGTGAAATGAGAAGTACTTGGGCTTTGAGGCATCTTGGTCTTGAGTGGCACCTGCGGCTGCGCCCACAATAGACCCTGCTGCCAAAAGATTAACGGGGTCAGACAAAAACCCTTCCATAAACCCTTTGTCTTTAACCGCTTTTTTAGCCAGTCCCGCCACTGACTCATTGGCAACGACCGCCGATGCGTTAGCGGTCACAGCATTTTGAGTAGCTAAATCCGCGATGCCCTGCGAAGTCCCGATGCCCGCGCTCCCAAGAGCGCCAGAGATTGTTTTGCCAATACTGGTTTCACGCAAGAATGGAGACGCGAATTTACCAATGACCCCCGCAGTTACAGCGTTCCGAATAGCTTTTTTTGGGCTGTCTCCGTCGAGCAAAGATCCAATGCCCGAGCCGAGGGCTGGGCCAATAAGAGGTCCAAGGCCTGGGATAAGAGCCCCTGCCAGTCCCCCGAGTGTGGAAAATAAACCCATTACGATTCGCCTCTGATAGCTTCTGGCGTGTCAACCCCGTTTTCACAGTTTTCACATGTGACTGTATCAGAACTTGTCGCAGGATTCCAGAGGGATCCATTTTTAAGTGTGATAATAGTACCGATCATGATATAGTCACCGTTACTGCTCCTACGCCACCTGTTACAGAGTTGCCTCTTAAATTGCTTATATCAGCAACTGCGATTTTTACAAAGCCCATCATTCCAGAAGCGTCGTGGTAGTTAAATAACTCCCCTGGAGGCAAACCTTGATCATCCGTTTGCAGGTTTGTAAGAGCAAGACCCGTGTGCCGACCCTCCCCTGGGTTATGCATCTGAGTTAAATACACAGAAAACGACCGCATCATCTCAACCATATACGCCTGATTGTACTCTTCGGGCGGTACAGGAAAGAACGGGAGGACTAAGTTTCTGGACATTAACGGGACCCGTCAGGTTGTATTTCAACCCGAGGAGATCCAAGCCTCCAAGCGACACCCGTATCTGTTGAGCCAATGCGGAAGGCAAACGACCTGCCCCGAAGACGTATGTGTAGCTGATCGGTGAACTGCTCCACAGGAAGAGTAGTCGCCTTCACAACATTCTTAGAATTGGTCTCAAGATACGCCCCGCCTGGGAAGTTGCGGACTTTAAATGTCATGTTGGCTGTAGGGGTAATCGCGGTACTGTTTCGAAACGTCAGGTCAGGGATAACCCTTCGGATAAATACAAACTGATCCCCTTCTCCGATATCCATCTGACTGCTCTCGATGAACGAAGTAATGGCCGTGGGAGGAGTAGTGCTGTTGTCGTCGAATCCAGACTCGTGGTTGTATAAAACATGATCTGGAGCCGCCGCAATAGGAAGGCTTTCCACACCACGGTCCAACCATGCCGTGCGGCTGAGTGTTCCGTAGTACCAAATCTGCTGTTGGTAGTTGTAAATTACATACCGGTCATTCTCTGAACTAGACGCTGACGGATAGAACCACCAGATTTCAGAGAACGCTGTGTTGGTGGATGCTGTTATCTTCTGTAGCTGATCTTTGTTTATATCGCTGAACACATAGTCTCGAACCGTGCACGGTAATCTTTGAACAGCCCCGCCATAAACGTAGAACTCTTCTGCCCCCATCCAAAAAACATTGTCCTCCACTGCAATAGCCGCCAACGGCCCCGCAATAGTAATGTTTTCAGCCACAGTGTTAATCCCGAAGATAAACGGGGGTCCGAGGAATTGCATTGCATGAAGCGAAACGTCCGTAAACACCAGCACCTGCTGACGTGTTTCTATCGCAGTTATAATCTCGGACCCAGAGCCAAGGCGCAAATCGCCCGCAGTGTTAGTCGGGGTCGGTGCCCAGTCCACCAAGGACTCTTGGGAGGAGAACCTAATGAGCAAAGGATCTTGAGTGCCAGGGCTAGATTGACTGTCGCACCCAAACGCTATGATGTGCCGATCTCGATCAGATACTAAAACCTTCTTCGCTATTGTCGGAGCAGATATCTGACCCGCTAACGAATCAAGAGATACCGCAGGAACTAAGCCCCCAGCCTTTGACCAGTAGTAGATCCCTGCGTCTCGCACATTAATCAGTAGGTTTTCACCGAAGTTATCATGGGACCAGATGCGAAGAGTTTGCCCAGACGTCAAAAGATCTGTGCCAGAGTTCCAAGTTCCGCGGCCATACGTTCCTGCACCCCAACCGTTGCCCACAATAGTTGTATCAAGCCCCGTATTAATTTGATACGTAGCAACCGTTGCGCTACCACCAGTGCCACTATCCGATGCGTTAGAAAACACAAAGGTGGGGTTTAACCCGTTTGTTGTTGTTATAGAAGCAATACTGGAAACAGTCCTAGCTTCAATTTGAAATACGTTGGCGTTCACAACCGCGGTCACTTGATATTCTTGATTGAGAACTGCTGCGGTAATTAAACCACCAGAACCCAACGCAGCGGCATCTGTAAAAGTTACAAAATCGTCTACTAATACTCCGTTAGCGTTCTCAGTCACGCTAACTGTTGCACAAGTAATTGCCACACCGTCCGCATGCGAGGCTGCGGTTGTTCCATTCACGCCTCTGACTATGCCAATCAGTGTCTTGGTAGATATAGCAGCGTAAGTCATTTCCTCACTGCCAATTTTAATTCTTCCTGAAACAGGGAACCTCGCCACGCTGTCCAGAAGAATTGATATGTCTGTTGCGGTTATGGCTCCGTCTATTGTGTTGGCACCAGTAGCAAACGTAGCGTCTCCAGCCCCTGAAATAAGCCTGATCGGAGTGATGTCATTATACTGACCGCCCTCGTTAATGTAATATTTTAAGTGAGTTCCAACGCCCAAGTACCTGTCACCTGCTAGACTGACCCATGGATGCAAGGCCCTGCACGTTCCAAGAAAAAAGGTGAGTGAGCTTTTTATCCACCCGCCTATTTTTTCAGCAAATCCAAACCTGAACCTAACCTTGTCCATGTCAAACCAACCGCCTTCATTGCTGTAGGAGGTTGTTTCCCGGTTAATACCGGGGCGAAACTGGAGTTTGGTCAGGGGCATTCATTTACTCCGCCTAGTTTACAATTTCTGCTTCTTCTGGCTCAGTCGATAAAGATGCTGTTAGCGTATTCATAAACGCCATACGTCCCATTTTCAACTGGTCTATGTTAAAATTAGCAGAGCCAATCTTTCTATCTAAGTCAGCAACGTGGTTCACCATTACCTTCTGGGTGTCTGTTAGTTGGTCTTCAGTGTAAGATTTATTGTTGATCGTAATGGTGTTTGTTTTTTTCTCAGCCATTGTGATCTCCTTTCGGGGTTGGGGTTAAATTACCACGGTAGAGGTTCTACAGTAGGGGTTATGGGAGGGGTTGCCATTGAGTTGATCTGCCCGTCTAAATTCTCTTTAAAGTTACCAACACCTTCTTCGCCAAGGTCATCTTGCACCCAGCCAAGAACTTGAGTTTCTGTTAGGTCTGCATACGGAGTAAAGTCATCACCCTCAACTTGAGTGAGTCGAGTGCTTCCGCCGCTAATTGCGGTATTTGTGCCGTCTGTACCTGTTAGTGTCCACAGAATGTTCACCACGAAATCTAATTCTGGGGTGGGCATTGTGGACATACTGTCAACAGTCCAAGTGTATGTATTAGGCATATCTTATCCTTCCAGTGTTGCTATACGAGCCAAGGCTGCGTCTAATGCTGTTGACAGTTCTTGTACTGACTTTACCAGATGCCAAGTAAGGTTGTCAGCGTTTACTGAAAGCACACCTTGAGAT
>Ga0308000_10000591_pt1 | contig 14773 bp, 19 predicted proteins | sample Neamet3_FD_203877 | JGI IMG/M metagenome (GOLD analysis project Ga0308000, IMG submission 203877) | Marine microbial communities from water near the shore, Antarctic Ocean - #3 | ecosystem: Environmental > Aquatic > Marine > Unclassified | place: Southern Ocean | collected 2014-06-04 | reverse complement strand
CGTCGCGTAGTGCCCCCCATAGAGAACATTCAATCCAATCTCTTCTGCAAGTGGATGGCTCCAGTGTGGCCCCTCTCCGGTCACGAACGTTTCAACTCCTTCGCCCGCCATTGCCCCGACTTCACTTCCAGCCCCCCCGGTGATCACTCCGACTATTCCTGCTGGATCTTTTTTTTCTCCCCGGAGTAAAACCGGACCCCCCACCACTTCCGAAAGCCGGTCTTGCAGATTTTCCAGGCTTCCTTCAAAGACGCCCTTTCTCCCTAGCTGAACCCCCTTCCAGTCAAAAAAAGCCTCCCCATCTCCCATCCCAAGCTCTCTCGAAAGCAGAACGTTGTTTCCATACTCCGGATGAATATCCAGCGGGATATGGGAACTGTAGATCGCAAGTCCCGCATCCATCGCCAGTTTTAGCTTTTCATAGTTGGCTCCCGTGATCTGCCTCACCTCCTGCCAAAAGAGCCCGTGATGAACGACCAACAAATCTGCTCCCGTCTCAACCACTTTGCGAATCACCGGCAAACTTGCGTCCACGGCACAGGCCACCTTGGCGACGCTCCCCCCATTTTGAAGCTGCAACCCATTGTGCGCCCCCGGATAATCCGGAATCTCGCCGGTTCGCAGCTCAGCCTCCAAAAACTCAATCACTTCCTCCAAATTTGCCATGCCGCAATCAAGTCCCCCGCTCCCCTTCACGCAATAGAAAAGGCAACCAAGTCCTCGGGAAAAGGACTCTCCACCCTCACTCGTTCTCCTTCCCACTCAAATTCCATCCACCCCGCATGAAGGGCCTGCCGGTCCAGGATCAACCGCTCCTCCAAGCGCTGCGTCCATCCCTGATCCAAAAAGTCCACATAGGCTTCATCAACCCCTCCGTAGATCTTGTCGCCCACCATAGGAAACCCCACATGCTCCAAATGAACCCTGATCTGGTGGGTTCTTCCCGTTTCCGGATAACACTCAACCAGAGAAAACCTTCCCTCCCTCCTTTCAAATCTCTCCCGAACTACGAAACGCGTCGCACTCGCCTTTCCCGCCTCGTGGACCCCTTGCCGCACCCAAACCACGCTCTCCTCAAATTCCCCTCTTCTCCTCAAACTTGCCTCAACCCGCAGATCATCCCACTCCGGCCACCCCCGGACAATCGCTTCATAGCCTTTCTTAATCTCCCGCCTTGCCATCATCTTCCCCAGTTTCCGAGCCACCCCGCTCGACTTCGCCACCAAGACACAACCGCTCGTCTCACGATCCAACCGGTTCACAAAAAAGAATTCCTCTTCCGGCATCGCCTCCTTCAGCACTCCGAGCAAAGTGACCTCATCCGACTTCCCCGTCGGGTGCATGATCAACGGAGCCGGTTTCCCCACCACCAGCCAGCTATCATTCCCCGACAACACCTCAAAATCTGTTCGTGCCGGGATCTTCATACTCACCCGCGCATAAAATCGCTTTTCAAAACTCTCCTCCAGTCTAAAACCCCGCTCATGTCCCACATGGAGCACACGCTGGCATCCGAAGCCACCCTCGAAGGTACCTCCCTCCACACTGGAGAAAAAGTTACCCTCACTCTCAAACCCGCCCCCGAAGGCTACGGCTTCAAATTCCGCCGCGTCGACCTCCCTGACAAACCCTTCATCGACGCCTGTGTCTCCAAGGTCCAAACCGTCGAACGTGCCACTACTCTCGCCGAAGGCTCCGTCCGCGTCCACACCGTCGAGCATGTCCTCTCCGCCCTCGTCGGCCTCGGCGTCGACAATGCCCTCGTCGAAATGGACGCCAACGAACCCCCCATCGGCGATGGCTCCTCTCGCCCCTACGTCGAACTCATTAAAAAAGCCGGTCTCGAAGAGCAAACCATCCCTCGTAAAGTCTGGGAAATCCGCGAGCCCATCCACCTCGAAACCGGCGACGGCTCCCTCATCACCATCGTCCCCGATAAGCAATTCCGTGTCTCCGTCACCAACGTCGGAAAAGACGGCCGCTTCGTACAATACTTCTCCTCCGTCGTGACCCCCGAGCTCTACGAAAAAGAAATTGCCCCCGCCCGCACCTTCACCTTCTACGAAGACATCAAGCCCCTCCTCGACAAGGGGCTCATCAAAGGCGGCTCGCTCGAAAACGCCGTCGTCGTCCGTGGCGAGGAAATCATGTCCAAAGAGCCCATGCGCTTCGACAATGAGTTCGCCCGCCACAAAGCCCTCGACCTCATCGGCGACCTCATGCTCTCCGGGCGCAAATTTAATGGCCACGTCATCGCAGTCAAACCCGGCCACGGCCCCAACACCGAAGCCGCCAAAGCCCTGCGCAAAAACTATGCCGCCATGCGGTCCATGGTCCCACCCCTCAAACTCCCCGAAGCCGAGGCTGTTCTCGACATCAAGGACATCCTTAAAATCCTCCCCCACCGATATCCTTTCCTCCTCATCGATCGCGTCACCGGCTTTTCTTCCGAAATGAAGTGCACCGCCATCAAGAACCTCACTATGAACGAGGAGTTCTTCCAGGGCCACTTCCCCGGACATCCCATCATGCCCGGCGTCCTCCAACTCGAGGCGATGGCCCAAACCGCCTCCATCCTCATCATGCGCATGCCGGACAACCAAGGGAAAATCGGTTACTTCCTTTCCGCCGACAAAGTCAAATTCCGCAAACCTGTCGTCCCTGGCGATACCCTCTTCATCGACGCCGAGATCCTCTCCTTCCGCCGCAGTATCGGAAAAGCCGTCGCCACCTGCTCCGTCAACGGCGAAGTCGTCTCCAGCTCCGAACTCAAATTCGCCGTCGTCGACGCCTGATCATCAGCATTTCCGATCAGCCCAGACTTTTCAGGAAAAGTGCTCCCCCCTTGCCCAGGCCTGCCGTGAAGCCGGCGGGCAATGCTCATCGTCGTCCTCGCCGCCACCAACGACAAAGAAAGGCATCATCAAAATCAAAGATCCCGAGATGAAATTCTGGGACAGCTCCCGCAACTCCAAAATTGAAGTCAAGCTCGTTGGCGTCACCAGCGGCCGCAAAACCCTCCGCGTCACTGGCGCCCAGCTCTCCCTCGCTTCCCTCAACGAAGCTGAAAAGCTCGCCGGCCTCGAGTAAGCACCTGAAAAAAAACTTCCAAAAAGCCTGTCTCCCACAAGGTTGACAGGCTTTTTTATGCCCTCCTTGCCCTTTCCCCCCGCACCCCTTGCGCTAGCGTTTACTCTGGCACGCAAAATGTTAGTCATTTTCTTGTGACTGCCATCGATCTCTCCCACATCGGCCTCGATTCAAAAACCATCGTCCGTAACCCGGCCGCTTCCCGGCTTTACATGGACGCCATCCGCTACGAGCCCGACACCTCTCTTTCCGCCTTCGGCGCCCTCATCGCCTACTCCGGCGAAAAAACCGGCCGCTCCCCCGGTGACAAGCGCATTACCGAAAATGCCGCCTCCAAAGACCACGTCTGGTGGGGCGATATCAACATGCCCATCAACAAGCACACCTTTGAAATTAACCGCGAGCGCGCCAAGGACTACCTCAACACCCGTGCGCAACTTTACGTCATCGATGCCTTCGCCGGCTGGGATCCCAAAAACCGCATCAAGGTCCGCGTCATCTGCACCCGCCCCTACCACGCCCTCTTCATGCAGATCATGCTCATCAATCCCTCCAAGGAGGAATTGGCCGACTTCGGCGAGCCTGACTTTACCATCTACAACGCCGGCCAATTCCCCGCCAACCGCCTCACCCAGGGCATGACCTCAAAGACCTCCATCGATGTCTGCTTCGAGGAAAAGGAAATGGTCATCCTTGGCACCGAATACGCCGGAGAGATGAAAAAAGGAGTCTTCACCCTGATGCACTACCTCATGCCGATGAAGGGTCATCTTTCCATGCACTGCTCCGCCACCGCCTGCCCGGAGACCAACCGTTCCGCCATCCTCTTTGGCCTCTCCGGCACCGGTAAAACCACCCTCTCGGCCGACCCCACCCGCATGCTTATCGGGGATGATGAACACGTCTGGACCGACACCGGCGTCTTCAATATCGAGGGCGGCTGCTACGCCAAAGCCATCGACCTCTCCAAGGAAACCGAGCCTGACATTTACAATGCCCTACACTACGGCGCCGTCCTCGAAAACGTCGTCCACGATGAAGACTACAACGTCGACTTCCACGACACCTCCCTCACCCAAAACACCCGCGGAGCCTACCCCATCGAATTCATCGGAAATTCCCAAATCCCCTGCATCGCCGGCCACCCCACCGACATCATCTTTCTCACCTGCGATGCCTTCGGCGTCCTCCCTCCGGTTTCAAAACTCAGCAAGGAACAAGCCATGTACCACTTCATCTCCGGCTACACCGCCAAGGTCGCCGGCACCGAGATGGGCGTTACCGAGCCCAGCGCCACTTTCTCCGCCTGCTTCGGAGCTCCCTTCCTCGTCATGCACCCCTCTCGCTACGCCGAGCTCCTCGCCGAGAAAATGAAGGACCACAAGGTCAACGTCTGGCTCGTCAACACCGGCTGGATCAAGGGCGGTCACGGCGTCGGCGAGCGCATTAAGCTCAAATATTCCCGCGCCATCGTCGAGTCCATCTACAACGGCAAACTCGCCCAGGCCCCCACGGAAACCGATCCCATTTTTGGCTTCGAAACCATCACCGGGGTTCCCGAAATCCCTTCGGATATCCTCGTCCCTCGTAACAGCTGGAACGATCAAGACGCCTTTGACCAAAGCGCCCGCAAACTCGCCGACCTCTTTCTCTCCAACTTCAGGAACTACGAAGAAGGGACCAGCCCCGAGATCATTAGTGGCGGCCCCAAACCGGCCTAGACCAACCCCAGATCCTTCCAAGGGATTACTCCTGATGGCTTAGGGGATATTTCGGCCCAAAAAAGATTGTGATTCGGAACGGGGAGCGCTCCTCGTCGCAAAGGGCCAACCCTCCGACTTATCACAAGCACTCAAAAAATCTTTCACCAACCGCTCCGCCAAATTCCCAAAAGTTGACGCCGATGCCCTCAAAGGTGATGACCGCATCGGAGCCCTTCTCGACCTCCGTTACCTCATGGAAATGGAAGGTATTCTTCGCGAACTTCGGCACGACGGAGCAACTCTCAAAAAACAAGTCGAAGTTGAGGACTTCAGTGGTTCCGAAAAAAGCCGCCTTATTGAATTGCGAGCCGAAGCCGTCGAACACCAAACCCACTCCCTCGTTACCAAGGGTTTCAATGAGCCACGGACCAGCCCGGTCAAAAAACTCAACAAAGCCTACGAACGAAAATCAAAAAAACCTCTCTCCGAAATCTCGCAGAATCAAAAAAGGAAACGTCGGCGGCATCCAGATCCGCAGCAGTAATCTTGGTGTCATTCTCGACAATTCCAGCAGCATGCAGCCACACATCCCCGAGCTCCGCAAAGAGATCAACAGCGGTTTCCCGGGATCGCATTTTCGCGAGATTTACGGGTGCTCCCTCACTTGGCGGGCCGGTCCCACCACTCTCGCCATGGAGGACCTCATCATTGTGAAGCAAACCGATGCCCTCTACTGGTTCAGCGATCTCCGCGATCCTCAGGCCGAAGCGGGCCTCGTTCACCTCGGCGAACTCCTCCAGCGCTCGGGTGCCCTTTTCTACGTCGCCTCGGTTGATCAAAAGCCAGAGAACGAACTCGAAGACCTCATCACCGAGTTCAAGAAGAAGTAATCCATCGTGAACACAAAAAAGGGCCTCGGGTTTCCCCGAATCCCTTTGAGAATCAGATCGGCTAAAGAAGACTAGCGGCGGCGCAGAAGACTCAAGTTTGCAAGTCCCAAAAGAGCTGTTCCGCTAGGCTCATTGCTACCAAGACTATCAAACATAGTGCTCGGAAGGCTCCTTGATGACGTGGCCTATGCCGGGCTGCGCCAAGAAGCCGTCTCTGATTTACATGGAAAACTTCAAAGCCCACGCAGAAGAAGGAAAGAACCTCCGCGACTCCGACGAGTCCTAGCCCATGCCGGCACCAAGGCGTTCTGTCCGGTGCTCACGGAAATACAGGACAGATCCCCTGCTGTTTTTGCAATGACCAGGCAAGCGCGGACTTACTCACCTTTGCTCTTTTCAACAGGCTTGTCCGGAGTTGCCCTGGAAGACTTGGTTTCTTTTTTCCCTTCCTTCTTCCCGGCTCTCTTTTCTTTCTTCGCTGCTTCCACCACCTCGGCCGGCACAAACTTCAAGGCCCCTCCATTGATGCAATAGCGCTGTCCGGTCGGAGTCTGATTTCCGTTGAAGGCCTCGAATCTCTCTCCGAAAAACACGTGCCCGAGGTGTCCCTCACAAACGAGGCATAGAACCTCTGTCCGGGTCATCCCTCCGGTGATATCGATCTTTGTTTTCACGTTTTTCGCCTTGCTCGGATCGTAGAACGATGGCCATCCGCAATGGGAATCAAACTTTCCCTCGGAAGAAAACAGCTCCGCGTCACACCCCGCGCAGTAGTAGGTTCCACCACCTTGCGCTTTAAATTCCTGATAAACTTTCCCGTTAGAACGCTCGGTCCCGGCTTGGCGAAGGATGCGAAACTGCTCCGCCGTCAGGCGCTTTTTCCACTCCTCGTCTGTGAGCTTGGCGGCTTCCTCCTTTGTCAGGGATTTGGGGACTTCTTTGGCAACTAGCATTGCAGGTTCTTTCTTGTCCTGAGCATAGACAAAAATACCCAGCATCGTGGCAACGATCAAAGTGAGTGAAAGGTTTTTTTTCATGTTGGTGGGAGCGTAGTCCACAAAGTCTCATTCCTCAACTCATAGTCTCACGAAGAAAAAGTTTCCCTATTTCGCGGATGCCCGCTTCTTGGGCCGATACTATCCTGATCGATCCGATCAATGAGTCGCTGGAATGGCCGACTTCCCAAGTTTCCTGATAAACTTCGCGATAAAAAGGTGTATTTTGACGACATGAAAACGATATTTCTTGGATTCACCCTTTTGGTCAGCCCACTTTTCGCAGGCGCCCCCGAGGGATTCGCTTCGCTCTTCAATGGAAAAGACTTCACCGGCTGGTGGGGTGCTGGCACCGAAGACCCCGCTAAATACCTCGCCCTCTCCGATGAAAAACTGGCCGCTAAAAAGAAAAAGAGCCTCGAAAACATCGCCAAACACTGGCAGGTCAAAGACGGCTTCATCTACAACGATGGTCACGGACTTTTCCTCTCCACCGAGAAAAACTACTCCGACTTCGAACTCAGGCTCGAATTCAAACTCGATCCCAAGGCCGACAGCGGAATCTACCTCCGCGGCATTCCCCAGGTGCAACTCTGGGACACTACCGAAGCCGGAGGCAGCTGGAGGCACGGTGCCAAAAAAGGCTCCGGCGGACTCTGGAATAATCCCAAGGGCACTCCCGGCCGCGAACCTTTCGTCCACGCCGACAAACCTGTTGGCGAGTGGAATGCCATCATCATCAAATTGGTCGGCGAAAAAGTCACCATTCACCTCAACGGGAAGCTCATCGTCGACGACGCCAAGCTCTTCAATTTCTTCGACAAGAAAGGCCCCCTTCCCAAAGCCGGTCCAATCCAGCTTCAAACGCACGGCGCTCCCGTGCAGTGGCGAAATATCTTCGTCAAAGAACTCTAATACCGGCGGATTCACCATCAATTCGGGCACGATCCGGGCTAGCCCCAGATCGTGCCTTTTTCTTTTAAATTTTCCTCATGAACTCAAAATCAGTCTCCATCCTCGCTTTCCTTTCGGCCCTCTTCTTCTCCCCCGCCTTCGCCGGCAAACCCAACATCCTCTTCTTTTTTGTCGATGACATGGGTTGGCAGGACACCTCGGTCTCCTTCCACTCCTCTGAAACTGAACTCAATCGCCAATACCGGACCCCCAACATGGAGAGGTTGGCAAAAAAAGGCCTTCTCTTCACCAGCGCATATGCCTGCTCCATTTGTTCGCCTTCCCGGGTCAGCCTCATGACCGGGCAAAATGCCGCCCGCCACGGCGTCACCTGCTGGACCCTTCGCAAAGACCGCTCACCGGAACGCCCGAACAAAAAATTTGCCTCATCCCAATGGCCCCTCAACGGCCTCCAACCTGTTGATTCAAAAATCACCCGCAGCTACCAATCCAACACCCTTCCACAGGCTCTCCAAAAGGCAGGATACCGCACCATCCACGCCGGCAAGGCCCACTTCGGTGCCCAAAACACCCCCGGAGCTGACCCCCAAACCCTCGGCTTCGACATCAATATCGCAGGCTGTCACATCGGCGGTCCCGGCTCCTATCACGGAGACAAAAACTTCTCGGCCCAGTGGCGTAATGGCGAGGCCATCTGGGACGTCCCCGGACTCGAAAAATACCACGGCCAACAAATCAACCTTACCGAAGCCATCACCCGTGAAGCCATTTCCGCTGTGGAAAAGTCTGTCGAGGACAAGAAGCCCTTCTACCTCTACCTCTCCCACTACGCCGTTCACGCTCCCTTCGAACCTGATCGCCGCTTCCTCCCCAACTACAAGGACGAAAAGTGGAAGGCTCACCAAAAAACCTACGCCTCCATGCTTGAAAGCATGGACCACTCGCTCGGCCAAATTCTCGACACCCTCGATCGTCTCAAAATCTCCGACAATACCATCGTCGTCTTCATGTCCGACAATGGATCCCCCGGCAACAACCCGCAAAACACCCCCCTCAGAGGAAGTAAAATCAGCGGCTACGAAGGAGGCACCCGCGTCCCCCTCATCGTCCACTGGCCAAAAATCACCCCAGAAAATCAACGCACCAACTCGCCAATGATCATCGAGGACATCTACCCAACTTTTCTCGAAATCGCCGGGGTCGAAATGGAGCAAAAAATCGACGGGCAAAGCTTCACCGATATTCTTAAAAATCCCACCACCGACCGATCCAAACGTCCTCTCTTCTGGCATTACCCCAATCTCTACCACCTTCCTCCCTACAGCTCCGTTCGCCTCGGAAACCACAAACTCATCCACTGGCACCTCACCGATGAACTCGAACTCTTCGACCTCAAAAATGACATCGGAGAGAAAAATAACCTCGCCTCCCAACAACCTCAAAAAGTGAATCTCCTCTCCAAGCTCCTCGGAAACCACCTCCGCGAAACCAAAGCCTTTCGACTCACTAAGAAAAGCTCAACCTCGTTCGTTTCATACCCTGACGAACTCTGATCGACTTCGAGTTTGTGATCTCCCCCCAGATTGCCAAGATCCCACACGTGAAAATCCGCCGCCATCAAGTCATCATCGCCGCCCTCATCGTGCTGGGCATCACCTTCCTGACGATTGGCGTTTTTCATCAACAAGACCCCGTTAAATACTACGCCCACTCCCTCCGGAACTGGCAGGAAGCCGACTCGGTGGCCGGCTACCCCATCTCGATTCATGACGGGGCCGCAGGACACACGCCCGAATTCATCACCGCTGAATTCCAACCAAACCTCAGCACGATGTCTCCCATGGAGCGCTACCGGCTCCCAACTGCCCGGGGCTTCATCCGACCCCCATCGGACAAAGCCCTCGCCGCCGGAACCGGACTCGTTCTCTACACCGGAAACCCACAAGGCCACGACGGCAAAGCCGTCCTCCTTGGTCACCGCCTTCCCGACGGCTCCATCGTCCAAACCTTCTACGCCGGCCTGACCAATTTTCATGTCAGAACCGGCCAACACCTTCCCCGGGGTGCCCTCCTCGGATCCCTAGATGAAAAAGCCCTCTACTTCGAAATCCGTTTAGGAGTATCCATCGATGTCGCCCAGGAAAACATTGCAGGCTTCCTCTTGAATTCGACAAGCGGCAAACAATCTGAAAATCGGCTTTCCGCAGATGAATTTTTTGCGACCTATGGTTCGGAGAGCCCTGCTTCAGACCCTCTGGCCATCATTCAGGAAAACATCCAACCTACCTTCAACCTGCCCCCCACTAAAGGTGGGACTCGATAAACCGTGCAAAGAATCTCTTGTACCCCGGTTCCAGTAACCTCCCGAGATTCACCAAAGTAATCTCCTGTGAGCTCCGCAAATCTTTTTGGAACATCTCGGTCTGCTCCAGTGCAAATTCCTCCGAATCCACATGCAAATTGATCTCGTCATTGATGAAAAAGCTCCGGTCATCAAGATTCCCCGAACCCACGATACTCAGCTGACCATCCGCCACCAAAAGCTTAGAGTGCATCATCGTAGTCTCATACTGATAGATCCGGATTCCTCCTTGCAGCAACTCCGCCCAATAATTCTGTGAAGCATACCGGGTGAGCCTCGAGTCGACCAAATGATTCGGCACCATCACCTCCACCTCTACTCCCCGGGCTGCCGCTCGCAGAAGTGCCTCCCGAAAATCACGATTGGGCACAAAGTAAGACTGCTGGAGCAGTAATGATTTCCTCGCTCCATTGATCGCCGCTAAAACCCCATGCGCAATAGGATGACTTCCGTCCCAAGGACTATCGAAAATCACCTGCACCGGAGTCTTCCCAACTCCTACCAACTCCGGGAAGTACGAGGATCCCCCGAGATTCTCCCTCGTCAACTCGAACCAATTCTCGCAGAAGGCTTTTTGAAATCCCGCGACGGCCGGGCCCTTGATTTCGTATTGGGTATCCCGCCAATGTTTTGTGCTGTGGGCATTCCCGCTCCAGGCCAAAGCAAAACCCGCCCCTCCCGTGTAGGCCACCTTCCCATCCAGCACCAAAATCTTGCGATGCGTCCGGTTGTTGGAAATCTGTGGACGGAAAATATTAATGGGATGGAAAAAGTGAAGCTCCACTCCGGCCTCGCGCATAAGACGAACATTATCCTCCCCCGCCTTGGCCGAGCCCACATCATCCAGGATCATCTTCACCGAAACCCCGCTTCTCGCTCTCTCAGCAAGGGCTCTCGAAAACTCCCGCGTCACCGGAGCATCGACAAAGGCAAACGTTTCAAAGGTGATACTTCTTTTGGCCGATTTCACCGCCGCCAACATTGGAGGGAAAAAAGCGTCTCCATTTGGCAGGGTTCGCACCTTGTTCCCACCCATCCACGGAGTCCTCGACATTTCAGCCATCCTCTTTGGAAACACTTTCGACCTCACGTCCCACCCATGCCCCACCCATGAATCGACAGTCGAGCTAAAGCACGAAGTCGCACAAAATCCCCCGGTAACGAGGAGAACCCTAGCGCCCTTCGGCAAGGCGCTCGGCAAGAACATCAGGGAGACCGGCAGCACGAATCTTTTCCTGGGTAGTGGCGAGATCATATTCCACGCGACGGAAAGTAACGGTGGAAGTCGGCAGATCATAAATGACATAGCAAGCACGCCAGTCGCCGTCTCGAGGCTGACCCACCGAACCCGTATTGATAAAATACTTCATTCCCAGCTCAATCACAATCGAATCAGCCTCAACCTCGGTCACTCGCGAATCGCGAACAAAAATCCGGGGCACGTGAGTGTGTCCGTGGAAACAAAGATTGGTAAATTGGTAAGAGAAGTTCGACATCGCATCGAATTTGTTCGTCACGTAATTCCACGACTGCGGTTGGTCGAGAGTCGAGTGGACCACCGTGAAGTCCTCCACCTGTCGGACCATGCGGATCGTCCGGAGCCAGTCACGTTGCTCAAGGGTCAACTGATCGCGGGTCCACTCCAAAGCGGCGGCCGCAACCGGATTCATGCTATCGAGGCTATGTTCGCCCGAAGCATCCTCGTCGTGGTTTCCCTTCACCACCGGCCAGTTGCTCTCACGGACCTTCTCCAAACAGGCCGAAGGGTCCGCATTGTAACCGACAATATCGCCCATACAGACGTAATCGGTGCAACCTTGCTCCGCCGCATCTTTCAAGACGGCTTCCAAGGCCTCAAGATTGGCGTGAATATCTCCAAAAAGGGCAATCCGCATATCGCTAACAGAGAGAACAATTACGAGAGAGGTGCAGAGTGTAAAGGTCAGATTGTCACATCATTCCCGCCATGTCCTCTTATCGAGCGCCTTCCTCTTTCTTCTTGAGCATCCAATCCGGAACCTGGGCCTTCGGCTGGTCATCGGATTCCCGCCAATGCTCGGTGTGAATTCGGTGACTTGAAGGATTTAAAAACGGATTGAGCTCGTCCGGAACGCCCAGCTCTCCAATCAAATTCAGGAGAATTCCGTCAATATTCCCGGCATAAAACCCCTCTTCCAAAACCCGCTGACGATAGTTGAAAAGATCCTGATAAGCCTTCTCCCTAGTTCGAAAAACACCATCAATCGTCGGTTTGATTTCAATATCGGAAATCTTCGGATTCGTGGGTAGCACGATCAGTAAACACCGAAAGGTGGGCACCGCGAGGTGTCTGGGATTCTCGGTCAAAAGACGAATCACTTCTTCATAAGCCTCAATTTCACGTCCCGGAATCCGCGCGATCGTGAAAAGATAACGCCTCCGATAAACCGGATTCCCAGAATCGCGTGCTTTCTCGAAGGCCTCGGCGGCCCGCTCAAAATTCGGCCGCTTGTATTCGTTGGACCACATTGAGCCAATCTCAAACCAAAGCGACTCCTCTTCCGGGAGATACTTTAATCCCTTTCGATAGAACTCATCACCCGCCTCCAGAAAATCCATCTCCATGATCCGGCGACGCGCCGGGCTGAACTCCCGATTACTCCTCGCCCATGAAGCCGCGTTGTAACCGATGTGCCATCCCCCGTGGGACCAGTAAAAAGCATTATACGGATCCAGCGCCGTGATCACCTCGTAGTCCTTCTTAAGGTCATACCACTCGTTCTCTTCAAAATGACTTTGCGCGTTCAGGCTCAGCATCGAGGCCATCACCGTCCTTAATCCTCCAAAGGTCCCTGCCAGGCTGGTTTGTCCCATTTCACTCCAGGCATCGCTCTCGATCCGGGGCTGCACGATCTTTCGCTCGCGAAGATCCTCCGTGAACCTTTGCTCCACCGGCATCCGCAAATACCCCGTCACCACCAAACCTCCGGCGATCACGAGCAAATTACGAATGGTCTTGAATCTCTTCATCGGCTTATTCCTTAAAATTCCTTGTCCGAAAACACGAACCACGAAAGGACAACGTAGATCCCAACATAAAGCACACTCAAGCCTGCGAGTTGAGCCATGTCAGCGGGCAGCACATCCTCCGCTCTTGCCGCACCATCCGAAATTGCCTCAAAAAGCTGAAAATCGGGGAAAATCAATGAGACCAAAGTGCCCACGATCTTGTCAGCCCACGTCGGCACATCACCAAACTCGGCATCGTTAAAGAGCCCGTCGCGCGCGATCGACTGAAACGCGCCGATGATCCAGATCATCACGCTCGTCGCGATCGTAAAGAGGGTCGAAGTCGAGAACGTCGAAATCAACAAGGCCACCGCCGCAATCACACAGGCTTTCAGAAAGTGAGAAATTACCCCGAACTGTAAAAGTAATGTCGGACCGTGAGCTGAGATCTCCGCCCTACCCGCCTCTATCTCGCGCTCGGGGTAACCGATCTTCGTCATGTATGCCGTGGTCTCGATCAATTTCTCCTCAGTTCGAAAATGCAAAGTGGCCACCAAAAGGACATCCATCACCACCATCGCAATAAAGATCACCGCAATCACCCCGAATAGCTTTCCAACCAAATAATCGAGCCGCGGGACCGGCTTACAAAGGATCGTATACAAAGTCCGGTCTTCAATATCCCCGGGGATCAACAAAGCCGTCGAAACAATCGCGAAAAGCGAGGTGAAAAGCATCATCGTCCCAAGACAGAGATTCTTGTGCATCCGTAACTCTTGCTCCGGCATCAAGGCCTCGGGACCTTCATACCAGAAAGCATCGAAAAACTGGAGCCCCAGAAACAAAAGCGCAATGGGAGCGAGGAAGTAAAAAACCTTCATTCTCACCAGCTGCGTCACCGTACTTTGCGCAATGATTAGCGAACGGCGGGGAGAGAAAAAGGATGTGGCAACAGGGCGGCTCATGATGTTTGGATAAAGTTCAAGGGGCCGTTAAATTATTTGCTCACGCGTCTCGATTTCGCGGGAACACCAGTCGTCTTCGACTGGGTCTCTTTCAAAAACAGGCTCTCCAGCGTTGTCCGCGCACGACCTTCCGATATCACCCCGGCACCATGGGTCACTTCGACCAAAGATCGAATCTGCTCCATCAACTCAGCACTGGCATTCTCGAGAATCAGTTCGGTTTTATCCTCAAGCGAGATCAGGTCATCCAGGCGGCCTTCATTCACCAGAACTCCTTGGTGGATGATCCCCACGCGGTCACAGATTTCCTGAACCTGTTCCAATAAGTGTGAACAGAGAAAGACGGTAACCCCCCGATTCTTTAACTCTAAAATCAAATCCCGGATCTCCCGCGATCCCACCGGATCCACTCCCGCCGTCGGTTCGTCAAGCACTACCAATTTCGGATCTTGCACCAAAGCCTGGGCCAGACCAATCCTCTGCAACATCCCCTTTGAAAACCCTTTCAGTCGGCGGTCCCTTGCATCCTGCAAGCCCACCAACTCCAGCATCTCCTCCACCCGATGCTTCAGCTCCAACCCTTTCATCCCACAGAGCCTGCCATAAAACTTCACCGTCTCAGCCCCCGTCAGATGCTTGTAAAAGTAGGGATTCTCAGGCAAAAATCCCACCTCACTCCGAGAGTCCACCTTCGTCGAATTTCGCCCAAAAATGGCACACATTCCTGATGTCGGCGCCACCAGACCCAGCACCGCCTTCATCGTCGTCGACTTTCCCGAACCGTTCGGCCCGATCAATCCGTAGACTTCCCCCGGAGCAATTGTGAGCGAGACATCCCTCACCGCGTGCACTTTCCCCCCCCGAA
>Ga0308000_10000579_pt1 | contig 14941 bp, 13 predicted proteins | sample Neamet3_FD_203877 | JGI IMG/M metagenome (GOLD analysis project Ga0308000, IMG submission 203877) | Marine microbial communities from water near the shore, Antarctic Ocean - #3 | ecosystem: Environmental > Aquatic > Marine > Unclassified | place: Southern Ocean | collected 2014-06-04 | reverse complement strand
AGGAGCCAAAAAAGAAATCTCCAAGCTGGTCGCCGCCGCTGCCAAGTCCGGTCGCGAGCGCTTTCCAAAAACCGTTCGCTTCGAAACCTACACCCTGCGGTATCACAAACTCTACTGGACTCAAATCGACCGCATGGAAGAGCACTGGAAACGCGCCTACCTCAAAGCCACCTATTCCCATCGCGGAATCACGATTGAAGAAGTGGAAAACATCTCCGCTCTCACTCTTTCCTTCCCGCCGACTCATTCGCCCTTCTACGGCCCTTTACCCATCATAGAAATCGCCGGCCAAAAAATCACCGGCCCCGCCAATTCGACCGGACGATCCTGGGAAGCACGATTGTTCAAGGAGAACGGAACATGGAAACTTGGTCTCCTTCCGGTAATTTCCTTCAACAAACACCACCGTATGCAGGGCCCTATTGATGACGCCTTCATGAGCTCTTTTCTCTTCGTCACTCCAGGAACAAGCACGAACGATCCATTTGGAATCTGGGAGAAATCAGAACGCAATCGTGCCATCACCCACTGGCGTCAGCAGTTCCGTGGCGATGTCCGTGTGAAAGCCGACAGCGACATCGACCTTGATGATATCGGCAAGCACAACCTCGTCCTATGGGGAAATCCCTCCACGAACGCCTTCCTTGCGAGAATCATGCCGAAACTTCCCATCCAATGGGATTCCCAAAAAATTACCGTCGGTTCCAAGACATATGACGCAAACAAACATGCGCTCATCATGATCTACCCGAACCCGCTCCACTCAACTCACTACGTCGTTCTCAACAGCAGCTTTACCTACCGTGAATTCGACTACCTCAACAACGCCCGCCAGGTCCCCAAACTCCCCGACTGGGCCATCATCGATCTTTCCGAAAAGCCCGGTCCCAACCGCCCCGGAAAAATCGTCGACGCCGGATTCTTTGACGAGAACTGGAAGCTCAAATAAAGGCAAGGTCCTCGTCTCGTTCACGTCATTACTAGAGTGAAATCTCCGCATGCCTCGCCACGGGAAAGAGAATTCCCAAGAGCAAACCTTATCTCGAACCGTTGCAGTCGATGCCAAACAGATTCACGATTATGTCCGGTCTGATGCATCCGGATGTCGATGGTGGGCGTTTCAAGCTTGATCACAAAAACTCCCATTCAAGAGGAACATCTACTCTCACTCCGGATTGGGAAACCAATTCGACTCCTCCTTCTTTGGGTAATATTTCCGTCACGATATCAAAGCGCTCTGGCACCGCCGAGACTGCCTGAATCAATTTGAGCGTCACCGGAGAACCGTCAAACTCCCTCGTCGTTGGGATCCTCTTGGACCCCAGAAGATCGCGACGAGAATCCTCCACGTCGTCACAAAAATACGAGCAGACCTCCTCCAGGCCGAGGCGTTTTAAGTGACGCCCATTCCACGGTTCCGAATGACGTCCACCGTTTGAAATCCAGAATAATGTCGCTGGAAAATCACGCGCTTTCTTCAGTGAAAACCAAACGTATCCATCAAGCACGCAAGCCGTCCAAGCAAAGGGCGCATCCCCTTGCTCGCTGACAATCATCACGAGATCTTCAAATCCCTTCCGCGCCGGATACCGGGTCAAGTCCGCCTTCCCACCGTCGATCATTTCAACGTCTGAAAGCGAATCAAACAAGGTGCCGGAGCGAAGCGATTGATACTCCTTATTTTCCGGATTTGCAAAAACCCCGTGATAAGTCGACCCCCACCGAAACGCCGAAGTACTCACCCGCCCCTCTCCATCTTTTAGATTGGAAAAATCAAGAATGGGATGACTTCCATAGCTCCACTTCCCCTTCAATCCCTCGATGATGTGGGATAGATACAGAGCCCGGTGGTTCTCGACCGTCTGGATCGACTTCGTCACCCGGCAATCGGTATCACCGGTCCTCATCGACAGTCGGAGTTCCCCCTCCTTAGAATCATCCTGGACCCAAACCCCGTTCGCTGTCTCTCCATGTGGAGCCCCCTCCCTTTGGGGTCCAAAAGGCAGGCAAAAGAAATCACCTCGTAAATGAGTGAGCAACACCGGCAAATCCCCACTGATTTCATCCGGCTTCCAAAGAGCCGGAGCATACGGCCGGACCACTCGCTCCCCGAGATCAAACCCAGCTGTCAAATGACCACCATTCGCTGTCACCTCAAGAGCGATCGGCCCAATATTGAGATAAAACGAGAGCGCTCCGTCGTGAAGTTCTTCCTGCATACTTTAGAAGTAACTTAGTAGACCTCTAGCACTCTCGCCCCAATGAATTTCTTCTCCGGATCAAACAACAGCCAATAGAAGCAAGGATCAGGTTTCGCCCAAGCCTCCCTCTTCCCGCCTTTGCTTCTTTGCGCCAAACTCTCTAGCCTCCCCGCTATGACCTTCTTCAAGAAACTCACCCTCGGCCTCCTTTGCTTTGGCAACGCCCTCGCTGCGGACAAGCCCAACATCGTCATCATCCTCACCGACGATATGGGCTACGGCGACCCTACTTGCTACAACTCCGACTCAAAAATCCCCACTCCGAACATCGACCAACTCGCTAAGGAGGGCTTAAAGTTCACCGATGCCCACGCGCCCGGCCCTCTCTGCCACCTCTCGCGCTACGGGCTGATGACCGGACGTTATCCCTTCCGCAAGCCGATCAGCTGGAAAAACAACGCCGTCATCGATGAAAGTCGTCTGACCCTCCCCGCGATGCTCCAGAAAAACGGCTACCGCACCGCGATGGTCGGCAAGTGGCATCTCGGATTTTTCGAGGACAAAAAATTCGAAGGGACTCTGAGCGGTGGGCCGGTTGATCGCGGCTTCGACACCTTCTTTGGCATCCGTGCCTCAACCGACATCCCCCCCTACTTCTACATCCGTGACAACAAGGCCATCATGCCTCCTTCGCTCACTATCGATGCCAACAGCACCGAAGGTTGGTCACCCATTCAGGGAAAGTTCTGGCGGGCCGGCGGAATCGCGCCCGACCTCAAACTCGACGAAGTCACGCCCCGCTTCACCACCGAAGCGATCTCGGTGATCGAACAATATGCCGCAAAAAAGGAAGAGCAGCCCCTCATGCTCTACCTCGCCTACCCCGGCCCGCACACTCCGTGGTTACCGACCGAGGAATTTGTCGGCTCGACCAAGGCAGGGCTTTACGGCGACTTCACCCACATGATCGACGCCGAGATCGGCAAGGTGCTCGCCGCGCTCGACAAAGCAGGCATGAGGAAAAATACCCTCGTCGTATTCTCCTCCGACAACGGACCCGTTTGGTATGATGTCGACACTCAAAAATTCTCGCACGACAGCTCCGGCGGATTGCGCGGCATGAAAGCGGACGCCTGGGAAGCCGGTCACCGCATGCCCTTCATCATACGCTGGCCCGCCGCGATTAAAGAAGGTCGGACCGTCCATCACACCATCTGCTTCACCGACCTCTTCGCCACTCTAGCCGATCTCACGGGGGCCTCCCTCCCCGCCGGACAAGCACCCGACAGTGAGTCGTTCCTTCCCGTTCTCAAAGGTGCCCCCGCCAAACCCCGGAAGGCCATCGTGATGGGAGCAGGACGCAAGCACTTCGTCGTCCGCTCCGGCGACTGGAAACTCATTACCGGCCCCGAATCCGGTGGTTTTTCCAGGGTCGACAGGAAAGCCCTCAAAACCCTCCCCAAACTCCAACTTTATAATCTCAAAGAGGACATCGGTGAAACCAACAACCTGGCCGCCAAGCACCCCGGGAAAGTCGCCGAACTTCAAGAGCTCCTGGCAACCATTCGGCAAAAACAGTAGGGCTTGCCCAGCTCGGAATCACAAACACCCCTAAGTGCTGGTTTTTTAGCTTTTTAATCCGTCGCTTCTCACTCACATTTCGGAATGAGCTACCTCTTTGCGCTTGGGTTTGCGGCTCTTCCGCTCACCTCGTGCTCTATTTCGACTGCCCCTCGCACCAACCCGCATCCTCCGTTCGCAATTTCGGAACACGCTGAGCGCACTCCCCTGCTGGTCTTTTCGCACGGGCAACACACCGGCCTCGTCCTCCCTCGCAAGGCCCTGGAAAACGTGCTCCCCGAGATTACCACTCAGTTGACCGGAGATTGGCTTGAGTTTGGCTGGGGTGATGAGGGCTTCTATCGCAACGAGATCGTGACCTTTCCCCTCGCCTTCCGCGCCTTGGCCTACCCCACTCCCAGCGTGATGCATGTCGTCACAAGCAACCGTCCCCTTCACCTCGACTACGCATATGCGCCCGCTCACCTCTTTTATCTCACGAGCCAAGAGAGACAAATTCTCGTCCGGCGACTTGCGGCCCAATTTGCGCGTGATGGTGAGGGACGCCTCCTGACTCTTGGACCCGGACGTTACGGGGCGAGCCAATTCTACCGCGGTCGGGCACGCTTTTTCTTCCCCAAAACTTGCAACGATTGGACCGCAAACCACCTCCGTGCGATTGGTTACAAGGTCAGAGCCGTCACTGCCCCGGGCCTATTTCGTGACCTCGACAAATTAGAGCCAGAAAACGAAAAATTAAGAAAATACGACTCAAGGTGTAATGATCTGTGATTTCCGCCACTAACCAGAAGAAGACAATGAAAATACAACAAGCCTATAAAACCTTCGAAGATCTCTTGGCCGACATGGAAAAGCTGCGCCAAGAGCAGCCTCACTAATTCGGAAACGGTATCCCCCTATTCTGACGTTCATAGTGGCACGAATTTGCCGCCCCTTCTCCCCTCTCCGATCCCTTCACCGGCGCTCAAGTACTCAAGTCGAAAAGCAAATTCCCAGCAATTGAATTCGCAGAAGGGACTCCGACATGCGAAAGATACTCATCGTTCCTGCATCATGAAATCTCTTCTATCAGCCTCACTCCTCTTCGTTGCTCTCTCGGCCTCTGCCATTGCAGACGACTGGCCGCAATGGTTCGGCCCACAACGCGACGGAGTTTGGCGAGAGACCGGGATTATCGACAAGTTTCCAAGTGGCGGCCCCAAGGTTCTCTGGCGCACACCCGTCAACCGTGGCTATGCCGGACCATCGGTCGCCGGTGATCGTGTTTTCGTCATGGATCGCAAGGCGCTCAACACTCCCGAAGCGAAAGCCGAGGGCGCGCGCACCGGAAATAAGCAAGGGAACGAGCGCCTTCTTTGTCTCGATGCAAGCACCGGCAAAGTGATCTGGGAAAAAGCCTACGACTCCCCTTACACCATGAGCTATTCGGCGGGCCCCCGGGTCACTCCTCTTGTCGATGGAGACCGCGTCTACACCTTTGGCGGAGAAGGAAAGCTCATTTGCCGCGCAACCGAAGATGGCACCGAGAAGTGGTCTCACGATTTCAAGAAGCTCTTCGCGGTGAAAACCCAGACCTGGGGATTCGCGGCATCACCTCTCGTGCATGACGATCTCTTAATCTGTCTCGGAAGCGGCGATGGTACTACTGCCGTTGCTTTCGATAAGGTGACTGGCAAGGAAGTCTGGCGATCCCTTTCAGCCAAACATCCCGGCTATTGCCCGCCGCGCATCCTCCAGCATAGCGGCCGCGATCTCCTCATTATCTGGCATCCGGAGGCCGCCAATGCGCTCGATCCCCTGACGGGCAAAGTCTACTGGAGCATTCCCTGGAAAATTCGTTACGGCCTCACTATCGCAACTCCGCAGATGATTGACGAAGATCATCTCTTTCTCACCTGCTTCTACAACGGATCGATGCTCCTTAAACTCAAGAAAGATGAATCCACCCCGGAGATCGTCTATCGCACGGAGCGCGCCAGCGAGACGAAGACGACCCACCTTCACGGCATCATGAACGCACCCGTGCTGCATGACGGTCATCTCTTCGGAGCTTGCAGTTACGGACAATTCCGCTGCATGGAGGCTCTCACCGGAAAGCGGGTGTGGGAATCCCTCAAGCCCATCGCCCTTGAGGAACCCGTGCGTTGGGGCACCGTCTTTGTCACCCCTCATGAAGACCGCTACTTTCTCTTCACCGAGAAGGGCGACCTCGTGATCGCGAAGCTTTCCGTGAAAGGCTACCAGGAAATCGATCGCGCTCACGTCATCGAACCCAATGGCCTCGATCTCCGACAACGCGACATCGTCTGGTCACACCCTGCCTACGCCAGAAAGTGCGCCTTCATTCGCAACGACACCGAAGTCATCTGCCTCTCGCTCGCGAAGTAGCGAAGAACGAGCCGGGGGGTGAAAGGGGAGAAACGTGAATTTGGCTCAAAGTCATCACAAATTGCAGCAAGTATTTTTGACTTGTCGCTATTAGGTATATTCAGTGAGATAGCAGACTACCTATGACGATCCTTCATATTAGCTGTCAGCTGATCATTGGCCTGGGCATCCTCAATGTCTGGTTTTTGAGACCAAAGAAGAAAACCTCGTATCGCGGTGGCGAAACATCCAGTTTGAGAGAGGAATTTACGACTTACGGTTTACCGGGCTGGGTATTCTTGGTCGTAGGTATTTTCAAGGTGGGAGCTGCCCTGGCTTTGCTTGCCGGAATTCTCGTTCCCGACTTGGTGAAGCCCGCCGCGATGATCATGGCCGGACTGATGGCCGGGGCCCTCACCATGCATATGAAGGTAAAAGATTCTCCGAAAAAGTCACTACCCGCAGCAGTCATGCTGGCGCTCTCACTGGTCCTGATCCTCACTTAACAATCTGCTCGAGGAACTCGGCGCAGAGCCAGGCGTCGATCAGCAGGTAGACGAAAGCCGGGATGCCGTGCAGAAAGGGGTCTCGGATTTTCAGCCTGACGCCAAATCCGATCAACATCTGCAGGGCCAATCCGCCCGCTGCCAGGGCTCCGATTATCGGAAATCGGAAACCGATAAGCAAACCAATCGCTCCCAGGAGTTGGAGAATGCCAGTCAGCTTTCGGTAATTGGGAAGTCCAAAGCGCTTAAACTCCCGCACCATGTGCGCAGCCGTCAGGCAACTTACTCCGTAACCAATAAACGAGAGCGCACAGAAGAGATTGAGAATGTGAAACATCAGATGGCCATGGGTTCTGCTTCAAACCCGGATTCGAATTCGCCTCTCGTGGCGTTTCGAATGAGTTATTAGTCGCTACCTAGACTGTATCCTGAATTGTGAAAAAGCCCACTTTTTTGAAGCAGACGGAGATCGCTTGACCCTTTTCTAAGACTCTTCGACCCTCTCTTTCTCCCCCTCTCCGACGAGGGCCCTCAAGCAGCCACCCAAGAAGAAAACTTCCTAACAAACTTGGCAGTCGATAAAAAAGCTCTTCAGGTTTCGCTCCGACTCCATCAAAACTTGGTAACCGCGGAGTAGAGATGATCCAAGCCAGCACGGTAGAGCCACGCACGATCAGCGTCGGTCTTGGCTTTGCTCGCTCGATCCATCAGTCCCTTCAGAACGGTGCGAACCTTAGGATCCATCGACTGGTCGTTTGCCAAGCCGGTCAGACACTCTTTGTAGATCTCCGCGCACTTTCCGGGATCTCCGTCATTGAAGATGGGCACACCGCGATCGATCGCTCGCTCAATTTGCTCCGCCGCGCTCATCGCAGCCTTACCAGTTGACTTTTCCTGGCGACTGGTGATTTTCTCCGAGGGCGGTAAGAGCACCGCATCGATCACGTGGATCACCCCATTGTCGCACTGAATGTCAGTCGTGCGAATCGTGACTCCATTAACCTGCAGCACTCCGTCCTTGATTCCGAAGTTGACCGATTTTCCGTTGAGGGTTTTGGCGTTTTTCGCATTCAAGGCATCGCCTGCTGAGATCTTTCCTGCGATAGCATGGTAGCTGAGGATCGCTTTCAACTGATCTAGATTATCCTCCTTGAGCAGCTCCTTGACAGTGCCTTTCGGGAGCGCCTTGAAAGCGTCATCGGTTGGAGCAAGAACCGTGAAAGGACCCTTGCCGGCTAGCACCCCATCCAGACCCGCGGCCTTTACGGCTGCGAGCAAGGTCCCAAACGATCCGGCACGCTTGGCCACGCTCGGAATATCATTGGCGGATGCCGGCGGCAGCAGCACAGAATCAATTACGTGAATCACTCCGTTACTGCACGTTATGTCGGCATTGACAATCGCGGCACCATTAACCCTCACCCGGCCTTCAGTGAAGGCGATAGAAAGAGACTCTCCTTGGACCGTCTTGGCAGCTCCCACTTCAAGCGCGGCAACCAAACCGGTCGCACCCGGGCTCACGTGATACTTCAGCACCGACTGCAGCTTCTCCCTGTTCTCCGGCTTCAAGAGATCTTCCACGGTTCCCTTGGGCAACTTCGCGAAGGCTTCGTCAGTCGGCGCGAAGACCGTAAAGGGACCCTTGCCTTGGAGCACATCTAGCAGGCCCGACTCGGTCAAGGCGGCGGCGAGCGTGCCGAATCTACCATCCGCAAGCGCTTTGCCGACGATCGTTTCTGATTCATTCCCAGAACCGTCTCCGCTCTTCACGATCGCCTTGACCCAGTCGACTTCGAGGGAAAAGGCTCCATCCTTCTTGTCGTAGATCATGAACCCCAACGAACTCACCTTCGTGGGATCGAGGGTTGGCGCAGCCGGGAGCTTCTGGCCAAAAAGAGTGGGCGTGAATGACTTGAGAGGAACGAAGAATTCGCGCCACTCGCCTTTTACAGTATCGAAATCCGCCCGGAACGGAACGGTCCAATTTCCCATCGAAATATCCGTCCGCAATTCCACCTTATAAGTGCGGCCATCTCCTCTCGCGCGAATCAGTAAGCCGGATTTCCCAGACAGATCAAACTTGCCAGGCCTGGTGCGGATCGAGGAGAAGCCCCCGCCATTCGTGTTGGTCGCTCCCGAAAAAGTCAGGATGCCTTTCTCAAAACTCGGCCCGCCCTTCGACCGCCCCCCCATCACGCTGTCATTGACGGTTTCCCAACCATCGGCCACCCCTTCTTTATCGAAGTCAGCGAGCACCAAGGTCGGCGCACCGGATTTTTTGTCGAGGGAGTCAGCACCGGCCCAAAGGGCGGTCGCCAGTAACGAAACAAAGCAGAGAGCAGTTTTTTTATGCATCATACAAAGGTGTTCGCCCACACGAGCAATCCGGATTCATCTTTTTGAGTTTTTTCGATGCTTCATGCAGTTCCATGGGGTTGCGAATCTCTTTTGGGCGCTCCGCAGCATCGGAAGGACCCAAAACAGGGAGCGGACTATTCGGAGCCGACGCCCGGCAATGAAAAGCCCGACTTCCAAACCCATTTGCTCCGTCGCAACAAGGCCCCAAAATCGGGTGCTTCGTATTTTAAGTTTTTCGTCCGTCGATGGAATCAGCTTTTTTCAAAAACGTTCACCGCGGTGTTCGAGTGGATGAAGACACAGACTTCCTCCGTGCCGGCATTCAGAACGAGCGGTTTAGTTACCTCGGCCATCGTCGACAAAGTCCACCACCATAGATTAGCGGCACGCAGTCGTAAAACTGGACCTGGACTTCGCCGAGTGGGGCTGTGCGATCATGCGAAAGCTAGTGAAACAAGACGACATCAACTACCCTTTTCCCGCCAAGATGATTATTAGAGAAAAATATCTCGATCAATCTTTGAAAATACATCTACCATGGGCGCCATCACTTTTTCCAGGAACGCCAGCCCAGATAATCCTCCATTCGCCCGTTCCATGCCATTCAGGCAAAGTGTATTACCTTCTTTGCCGCGGAGGAATCAAGTTTCAGGACGTAACAAAACCTCGCGGTCAACGGAGGCCGCACCCCTTTACTCCCCCCCCTTTTCAACACGAAAAGTTGTGCTAGAGTGGTTTGTGCCTGAATCAAAAAAAGTGCTTATCATTGGAGGTGGATTCGCCGGACTCGCCTGTGCCCAAACATTGGCCAACGACTCTCGTTTCCAAGTGACTTTGATAGACCGGGAGAATCATCACCTTTTTCAACCGCTACTTTATCAGGTTGCCACCACTTCCCTCGCGGCCCCCGACATCGCGCGTTCTCTCCGCAGTATTCTCAGCAAAGCCGACAATGTCAAAGTCCTCCTCGACACAATCACCAAAGTCGATCCACTAACCAAAGTCGCAACTTCCAACGGGCGCCAATACTCTTTCGATCATCTCGTCTTGGCCTGTGGAGCACGAACCTCTTTCTTCGGCCATGACCAGTGGGCCGAGCACACCATTGGACTCAAAACGCTCGGCGACGCCCATCGCATTCGAGCCCGGGTCCTCTCAGCTTTGGAACGGGCTGAACTCACGGAAGATCTGGCCGAACGTCGTCGCCTGATGACTATTCTTCTGATCGGAGGGGGCCCCACAGGCGTTGAACTGGCGGGCGCTTTTTCCGATCTCGTCCGGCGCGCACTGCGCTCGGATTTTCGAAACATCGACCCTGCCGAACTCAAAATCATCCTCGTCCAATCTGGTGTTCGCCTTCTCGAACCCTTCGATCCTGAACTCTCTAAGTATGCCAAGCACCGTTTGCAAGATTTGGGAGTGGAAGTTCTCCTAGATACAAGCGTCGATGATATTCAGCCCGGTAGAGTCCACCTCGACGAGGGCTCGACCTGTGCCTTGGTTTCCAGCGAAGGCTGGGTTAAAGCGGAAACGATCATCTGGGCCGCCGGAGTGCAAGCTCACGACCTCACCAAACAAATCGGGGTCGAAACCGATCGCGCAGGACGAATCGCGGTAGAGCCGGACCTCTCGCTCCCGGGATTTTCCGACCTCTTCGCTGCTGGCGACATTATCAACTTGGTCGACAAAAATGGCGTCCAAGTCCCTGGCCTTTCCCCCGCAGCGGCACAAGCTGGTAAGCACATTGCGAAACTCCTTAAGGAAGAAGCCCGTCTCGAAACCACCGATCATGCCAAGCGGAAGGTTTTTCTCCGGCCCAAGTTTGCCTACTGGGACAAAGGCACCATGGCTGTCATCGGAAAAAACGTGGCCGTAATGCAGACCGAAAAAATTCGCATGAAAGGCTTTTTCGCATGGATTGCTTGGCTGCTCGTTCACATCGCCTTCCTTGTCGGTTTCCGTTCCAAACTTTTCGTCCTCTTGCAATGGGCTTACGCCTATCTCGTGGACAAGCCCGGTGCACGCGTCTTCTTCAATCGCGAAGACAATGATTAGTGCTTTCAGGAACCTTTTGAAGAACCTTGGTCTCAATCCCCTTCACAGCGATGGTTTTACAATGGGCTGCGGTGGGGGAAGCTTGGAACAGAAGTAGCGCTTTTTTGTTGGTTGTTCGGATAGATTTTTTGAGATCTCGTGATTTTCGCCTTCCCCCGAAGACCTCAAGCGGTCCACTCAAAAAGTAAACTCCGTCCGGCCAAATTCTCTTCGCGAGGTTTTGAACTATCACACGTGCCGTTACGCCTGCGGCGCAGACTTTCACTCCTCAGAGTCCTCAGAGTCCTCTAGATCCTCTAATTTGGAGTCTCCGTATTGCCCGTCCTGAAATTCGTTTCGTGCCACCATGACGCCCTTTAAAACCACAAGGGTGATACTTACTCCGAAGAAAAAGAGTAGCATTCCAGACCCAACCAAGAATTCCAGAGTCATTTCCGAGGGGACCCTCCACGGCCGGTTGAAGCGGCAAGCAGCGACACTCTCACGCCCACCCAAAGAGCCAAAATCGAAGGAACCCAGAGCCCCACGAAGAGTCCGGACTCTTTATCGTAGAGAAACCACAGAGCCACGCTGCCGAGCAAACTTACCCCGGCCGAAATTAGAAAATAGAAATCTGTTTTTTTGAACATCTTAAAAATTGATTTACCATTTTTCGCCCAGCATTTGATTATTGCAAAAAATAGTTGCTAGAAAACTTCTTTTCCAGCCCTGATTTCATGGGGGTGCAGGGGCAGGAAGGGGCACGATTCTGGATAAGACCGTTCTTCGAGGGTAGATTGGAGAGCCCTACCTACTTATTAGCGTCAACCAATGTGCTGCATGCCAATGATGGAAAGGGATTTGCGATACTTACTTGTTCTCCTCGTCGCATTGTCGGCTTCAATAAATTCACTACTACGATGGTGAGCATTTTATAAATGATCGCTGTAAGAACGAGTGTCTGATGGTGGAGCGCACTACCGCGACGATTCAAAGCTGCTTCAGGGTTCATTACCTGCTTCCACGCCCGAAAGAGAATTTCGATATTCCAACGGGCACCGGTAAGATTATTTAAAATAACAAGCCTGCCAATTTGCTCGTCACGTCACCTAAAGAACACTCCTTTATGGGCGTAATTTACTCTATTTCAATTCATTAAGTCAAAAGTTAACACTGATGCATGATTAGCAAGCCGATTCCGAGGGTTATCATCCATGCCCTACGGCCACGCGAGCCAACGCCGCCGCCCGCAAAAAGGGCAGTGAATGTCCCGCGGGCGAGAGATCGCTTCTCAAGACTTACCCACTTTCATCCTAAATGGATTTGTAACGAACACGCTTTCCGTCGAGCCCAATGGGGCGGTCATCCGGTCGTTTGTCGATCTCCACGGCTAGGGAAACCCGACGAGGACGCTCAGCGGGATGAATACCGGGTCGACGATCTTCGGCTTCGTTAACCCGTAACTCACGTCCTGCCAACTTCGAGCCGTCGAGCTCCTCCATCGCTTTCTCACCCATTTCACGGGTACCGAAGGTAACGAAAGCAAATCCTCGAGGCCGTCCGGTTTCCCGGTCCTCGGGTCGGGTGATATCAAGAATCGGCTCGTAAGAGGAAAGCATGTCATGCAATTCGGGCTCGCTGGTTTCGTGGGAGAGGTTTCCAATAAACAGTTTCATCATAGTCGTAGTTCGTTTCGGTCCTGCACTCGAGATCCACCACACTGCGCTTCAGCTCAATTCGGAGATCCATGAGGAACCGGCAAGCAAACGACCAATGCCCGATTTGGGCAAGATGCGTTATCTTTACATGGATGCCCTCCGACCCCAAAGGTTTTCTCAATTCTGTGAACCAAAAGGGCCATGAATGATACGAACTTGAGCCTCTTTCGGTAGGGGGTTTCACGTTTGGCCAATTCTGCGGGTGAAGGCGCACAATCCGCTCCGGGCGGAAACCCTCCAGAATCAAGGGGACTTCGAACTGAACTCGCTCGGTTGGGTGGGGTGGCCGGCTCCCACATTGGAGACGGCGGAGGTCTTGGGCCCATGGCAACGCACGCAAGACGTCTTCAAAAACGTCTCAAAGGGTTCTGCCGCTGAGACCAAAGCCACCAAGGGCAAGGAAGACGACAAAGATGAAAGACAAACGCATCGGAATTAATGAATGAGGGTAAGGAAGCCAGGCACTTTTATTTCGTTTCGAGTTTTGATTCGAGATTCCGTTGCCAACCAACGGGCTGGGTCCAGGCTTGCTCGTGCTGACCTTTGTAGGAGGGATTTGCATGGGGACGGGAAGAGGTCACGACCGCCCGGATATAAAGCTCGTCTCCGGTCAATTCATACTCCGCACGGTGGCCGCTCACTGTCGCAAACACCTCGCCGGTGATCTCAGGAGTCGTCCGACGGGTTCCGATAAACTTGGTCTCAAAGCTCACCCCTTCCACCTCCGTGATCTCCACGACGTGCTTTCGCGCCCCCAGTTCGTAATTGGATTTTTTCAGAACCACCCCGCTCGACGAATAAAACTCTCCCTTTTGCATGGCCTCGACCAAGTGATCCGCCTCCAGCGAATCCGACCACACCATGACCCAGCCACGGCCCGGCGAAACTTTCCCTCCATGATAATGATGCGAGTCATCTGTCGCGACGCCGAACAAGGGAGGAGCATTATGGACAAGAAGACGCAAGGTATTGGCAATGTCCCAAATCGCTTCGTCGCCGGGACGATCGTCGTCACCGAGATGGTTGATTCCCGGGTGTCCGTTATAAACTTCAAAGAATTGCTCTTCGACAACTTCAGCCAATTGTTGAGGTGTAATGGCCCAATGGAAATTCGGGTGATTGAGGTGGGTTAAGATGGGGCGCCCCAATCGCTTCGATTGCTCCTCCACCATTCGTAAGTTGTTGCGCATGGTCTCCACCACCGAGTCACCTTTTTGCGGGGTAATGGGCTCCCCCAAATTGATGGCGTTAATGTGCACCGGAAACTGACGGAACTTGTCGGTGATTTCCTCGGCCTCGATGAGTAGAAATTTCCCTTCTTCCTCAAAGTGGGGACGAATCTCCTCTAGGGTTTTGAGACGCACCTCACGGGCCCCCTCTTCGCCGCGCAGCTCCACCCAATCTTCGCCAAACCTCTCCAAATAGTGATCCAGGGTACCCGCCCCTCCGAGCTTGCGACGCTTTTCAATCTCCTTCACGCTCATCCATTTCTCTCCCCGACTCAGGACATTGTGATCCGACAAGGCGAGAAAATCATAGCCTTGGTCTTTATACCAATCGACAATCATGTCAGGAAAATCGTTCCCGTCACTCCACAATGAATGCGTATGCGTGTTCCCCTTATACCAGGCCCCCTGCTCGGTCCACGTGTCGGGTTCCTCCTCTTCGTCAGGCCATCCTACATACACAGCGGTCATAACGACTGCCAGCAGCAGCAAGAAGGGAACATAGGTTTTAGCGCGCATCATTCTTATTACCCTTTCAGAAACAGAACACTGTCAGCAAAGATAAGGAAGAGTGGGGATCGCCAAAAACTATTCGTATTTCTCCGAGTGAATTATTGCAATAAAACGGGCAGTTTGACGTTACATCCTCCATGATTCGATTTGCCCTTTGCCTGCTCTTGGCTGGTTCCCTCCACGCAGCCCCGCCCTATCCGCCTGAAATTAACGATGCCCGAACTGAGGTCTATCGGACGGTTGACGAGGTTGAGATGAAGCTGTGGATCTTTGGCGCGAAAGTCGAAAGTAAGGCTAAACCGGCCATCTTGTTCTTCTTTGGCGGTGGTTGGAATTCCGGGTCGCCTGCCCAGTTCGAGTCACAGGCGCGGCACTTTGCCGGACGCGGGATGATCGCGATGCTGGTGGACTATCGCGTGAAGAGCCGCCACGGGGTC
>Ga0308000_10000566_pt1 | contig 15046 bp, 14 predicted proteins | sample Neamet3_FD_203877 | JGI IMG/M metagenome (GOLD analysis project Ga0308000, IMG submission 203877) | Marine microbial communities from water near the shore, Antarctic Ocean - #3 | ecosystem: Environmental > Aquatic > Marine > Unclassified | place: Southern Ocean | collected 2014-06-04 | reverse complement strand
AGTTCCTATTGGTGTCAGCCCATTAGACCCCCAGCAAAGTCAATTTTTTAAAGAAGTATATCAACAACCTGATCGTATAGCTCGACGACAATATGTAATTGATAGGGAATAATTATTATGGCGTTAAATCAAGATAATTTTTATAATAGATTAGAACATCATCATAAAGAAGCTAAAGACTGGGTAGTTGTTAATTGGAATTTAGGTAATATGTGTAATTTTACATGTAGCTACTGTCCTCCTATATTAAATAACGGAAGTTTTGGTTGGCAAGACTTTGACACGGTAATAAAGTTTATTGATTCTTGCCAAGAGCATTATGCTCCTCGAAAAGTATATTTTGAATTTACTGGCGGCGAAGTTACATTGTGGAAAGATTTTATAAAGTGTGCTCAGTATATTAAATCAAAAGGACACGATGTTGGATTTATTAGTAATGGTAGCCGCACTATACGGTGGTGGGAAAAAAATAAAGAACACTTTGATCATGTATGTTTAAGTTACCATTCAGAAGAAGGCGACCACGAACATTTTATTGAAGTAGTTAAAATTATGAGTCAGCAGTGTAGAACACATGTAAATGTAATGATGCATTATGATCCTAAAATATGGCCACGTTGTCAAACAGTTGCTGAATCAGTAATAGATATTCCTAATATTAGTTTAGCACTCCAGCCTTTAATTATTGATTTTGGAGAAACTTTATACACTTATACTGATGAACAAAATGAATATATTGATCAGCAATGGCATAACTTAGCAAGTAAAATACAATATACTAAAGAATGGAAACTATATCGTGGTAGTATGCAAATGCACGATGATGTTAATAACCTAAGTCAAAATAGCAGTGCTCATAGATTTATTAATGATAAAACAAACAACTGGAAAGGTTGGCTATGTTGGAGCGGAGTTGAACAAATAGTTGTAGACTTCGACGGAACTGTAATGATTGGCTGGTGCCGAGTTGGAGGACCTCTTGGTAATATGAAAGACCCCGATAATATTAGATGGCCTGTTAGGCCTGTAATATGTACTAAAAGTATGTGCCATTGTAACTTTGATATTATGAGCAAAAAAGTATTACCTGAAGCTAATTATGCACAACAATAAGGTGTTAGTGTAATGGCTCAACCTACAGGTAATAGACAGCTTCGGCTTTATAACGACGATAATGAGTACGGGTTATATAGTGTAGATGAAGTTATAGCAAATAATTTAAACTCGTGGAAAGACTGGAAATGTAGTGCAGGTATTCGAAGTTTATACATTGACTATGACGGAAATGTATGGATAGCAAATTGTGCTAGTGCCGAGCATTACGGAAAAGTACACAATGAAAGAATAACAACACTTAGTAATGATCAAAACAGTGTTGACAGACTATGGAAAGAATATAGAGAAGTAGTAATTGGCGAATATCCACACCAAGCATGGATTGAAAAAAATACAGATGACGGCTGGCCAATGCCAAAGACTAATTGGGAAACTTCAGAACAACACATAAAGCTAATGGAGTGTATTTCTAAATTAGAAAAAGAATTCTTTAGTGATCCAACAAAGTTAGGCACCCTTGGACATTCTGTTTGGCAATGGAAAGCTACTAATGATGATAAAGTTTGGGGATTACGCGGTAGTATATTTACAGGTTGGACTGCTCCTACTGATTGGGTAGTGTGTCCGTTTTATAGCTGTGGTTGCGGTGCTGATGTAATACTTAGTAAAGCTAAAGATGAAGTAGCTGTAGAAAATTTACACGTAACACATTTAGGATATAAAGGTCAAGAAAACGGAGTATTAAACGATAATGCATCTAATAAATCTCCGGTAGGAATTGAAATGAATTTTCCTATTGATTACCAAATACTATGGGATATAACTCGACGGTGTAATTATAACTGTGACTATTGTTGGCCCAGCGTACATAATAATACCGAAGAGCATCATGATTATACAAAAATTATTGAAACAATTGATAAAGCTATTGATACCTGGAGCAATGGAAGCAGTATAAGATGGAACTTTGGTGGCGGCGAACCAACAATGAATCCAAAATTTTTAGACATTCTTAAACATCTTAAAGAACGCAACCAATGGGTACTTATTACAACAAACGGCAGTCGCAGTAGAAAGTATTGGAAAGAAGCTAGTACATATATTAACAGTATTAATATGAGTGCTCACTTTGGTAGTATGGACTTATATCCAGGAAATGAAAAAAGATTTATTGAAAATTGCGAAGTAATTATCAATCATCATAAGACAGTATCAGATGATCACTGGTTAGAAATTAAACTAATGACTCCTCCAGGAATGTTAGAAAGAGCTCAAGAATTTAAAGACAAAATTGTTAATTTAGGATTAGATTCTATAGGAGCTAATGATAGACAGATAGGAGCTATTAGTTTAGTTCCAATTAGAGGTTTAGCTGACAGCAGTAAATTAGTAGGGTATAGTGATAATGAAATTAGATTTTTCCAACAACAAGCGTAATTATGTTTTATTATATCCAGCAGGAACGGGAGGAGAGCTAATTACAGGAGCCCTCTCAAATTGTGTTCCGGAATTTAATTCTATAGAATATTACGAAAAAGAGCCTAATAGGTGGAACTGTTCTTGTAAGATTTGGTATTCGTCATTAGGTAATAGACAAGATGCAGCTCTTTCAACTTACCGTGGTGAAAATAAAAAACGTAAATGGGACTTGTATAAAGATCATTATAGTAATGGAGACAGTATGTCAATTTATAACTATTGGGATCCTACCATGACAGCATTATGCTTTGATCTAACTAAAAATTATCAATATTGGGCTGAACTTTGTTATAATAAACTTTCGCCAATAAACAAAGAAGTACAACGTCAAGGGAGAGACTTTATTAATAATCATCAAGCTGCAATACAATTAGATCATCGTTCTATAAATATAGCTACTAACTACTATAAAAGCTCGCATATAATTAATATAGATAATCTACATAAATCGCCTACAGAACTAACTGAACAGTTTAAGGATATATTTCCAAATTTAAAATCAGAAAAGTTTAATAAAATAATTAATACATGGATTAAAAAGAATAATAAAATGTTAATGACAGGAAAATTTAATGACTGATATGTTTGATCTAGAAATTTTTAGAACATCAGCAGAACGAATAACAATGATTAATGAGCCAAATTGTCCTGTTGATGTAATGCTAATAGTTGCTGAACATGATCAAGATCCTGAAGTACTAGAAGCATTGTGGGTTAAACGAGAATTACCCGGTAATGATACTCCTAATGGGCGTAAGATTAGAAATTTAATTAATATTAAACTAAATGGAAAGACTGATCATTTAGATAAACTTGCACTGATAAAAAATGATAAAACGCATAGTAATCGTTATAAGGTTTTTTGTCCAATAGCATGGAATCATCTAGCAACCAACGCAGATGGTAGTATTCGTATGTGTTGCCAGATGATTGGCAACTTTGGACATTACGGAACTGTTTATAAAGAAGATGGCAACGTCCTTACTGGTAAAGATGATATAACAGAACACCGAAATGCCCCAGTTTGGAAAGCATTAAGAAAAGATATGATGAATGGCATTGATCCTAAAGTGTGTGAGTTATGTACAAACGAGGAAACTAACGGAATTGGTAGTAAACGGCAATGGACTCGAAAATTATACGAAGACGTATATCATAAAGCAGTGCATTTTACAGCAGAAGACGGGTCTATAAAAGATAACGAATTTCCAATTACGTATATGGACCTTCGATTTGGAAATAAGTGTAATTTAAAGTGTAGAAGTTGTGGACCGACTGACAGTAGTTTATGGTATGACGATTGGGTAGCAATGCATCCTAATAATCCTAAATTTAATTATAGAGATCATATGGAAGTTAAGATTGAAAATATGCCAGATGGAACTAATACTGTACCAGAATTATTTGATTATGATAAAACGTATATAAAGCTATGGGAGCATATATTATCTAACTTAGATGTTATTAAACGATATTATTTTACTGGTGGCGAACCAACAATTAATTTAAAACATAGAGAATTATTAGATCATTATATTGACAACGGTACTGCTGATGAAGTAATCTTAGATTATAATACTAATATGGCCGGAATACCTAGTAAAGTATTTGCTCAATGGAAACATTTTAAAGAAGTACATGTAGGAATGAGTATTGATGGCATATATGAACATTTTGAATATATACGTCATCCAGGAAAATTTGCTACAGTTGAAAAAAATATGCGTAGAATTGATTCTGAAAAAGGGTTTGATCGATTAGTACCTAGTGTTACTTTAACATTAAGTACAATGAATGTATTACATTTTCTTGATATGCAATGGTGGATGAAAGAACAAAATTGGAAGAGAATCAATGAAGTTATTATAATACATAACTTATATGGACCTGAGAGTCTTAATATACAAAATTTACCAAATAATCATAAAGTGTATATTGAAAAACGTTATAAGCAGTATATGTTAGCGATTAAACGAAGATGGCACGATTCTGATGAAGATCTTGCATATTGTAAAAATGTTGAAACTAGACTTAATAGTATTTTACAACATATGTGGGATAAAGAAGGTAAGGAAGAACATTATAAACAGTTATGGAAATACACTTCAGAATTAGATAAAATACGTAACGAATCTTGGCAAGATGTAATGCCTGAATTTGAAAAGATGATGAGAGAATGCAATGACAGTAAAAAAACAACAACAGTACAGCTTAAAGTCACTGGTAAAAAATAATCCTGCATTTTGTGTTATGCCGTTTACGCATAATTATGTAACCACAACAGGTTCCTCAAATCTATGTTGTGTTGCTGATTGGGGAAATCCAATAGTTGATAATGTTCAAGGAAAGAGTCTTCAAGATATTTGGACTAATGAGACAATGCAACAAGTGCGTCAAGATATGCTAGATGGCAAATTTGAAAAAAGATGTTCAACTTGTTATAAACAAGATAAAAACGGCGGCGGCTCAGATAGGCAAAATCAAAATTTTCATGCTACAAGAGGAAAAGATGTAGGTTTAAATATAGTAAACGGAAATACAACTGGATATCCGTTATGGAGTGATTTACGTCCAGGACGAATGTGTAACTTTGGCTGTAGAATGTGCTTTGGTGCAGTAAGCAGTACTATTGCTAATGAACAATTAGCATTTCCTGAAACACAGGAAATTATGCAAGAAGAGTGGTTAGACGTAGACGAGTGGTTAGATGATCCAATATGTTTTGCAAGTGTTCAAGAACAAATTCCTCATATAAAAACCTTAAAACTAGCAGGCGGTGAACCATTGTTCATGCCTGGCGTAATTAAATTGTTAAAATGGTGTGTAGAAAGCGGCAATACTCATCTAAGACTTGATATAACAACTAACGGTAGTCGTACTAAAGGTAAAGTTACTTCCTTATTACCTAAGTTTAAATCAGTTGATATTCAATTTAGTATGTGTGGTATAGGTTATGCAAATGATTATATAAGATTTGGAGCAGACTGGAAACAGCTTAATAAGTCTTACAAGCATTACATTCAAATGCCAACAGTTAACGTACATCTATTAGCAACAGCACAGTTATACAACGCTTGGGACTTATGTAAGCTAGTTGATTATTGGGTAGCTAACGGCTCTAACGGTCATTTTATGTTTAATATAGTCAATCACCCAATTGATATGCAATTGGATTTATTACCATTTGATGATCGAATGCAAATAGCTACTGAGTTAAAAAAACGGATACAATACTTTACTGTAGATCAGTGTAATATTAGTCGTATTAATCATATTATTTCTAGACTTGAAGAACCGCAAGGAACTAGTCTTGATAAAATTGCAAAGAGAACAGATTTAATACGTTCTTTTGTAAAGAGAACAACAACATATGATAAAATAAGAAATCAAGATGTTACAAAAATACATCCAAGGTTAGGAGAGCTATACAAGCAATGGAAGACGATATAGAATTTCCGAGTCAAGACAGAGATCAAATAATAAAGACAATTATTGCTCAAGAAGTGCGACATGCTAACAGTCATTTGAATGATAGTATTAGCTTAAAGAAAGTACGACAGTATAATTATTGGAACGAAGTGGTTGATACTTCTAATAGAGGATATGATTACTGGAGCGAAAATATTCCTGTAATTGCAAAAGATACCAGGATAAGTCTTGTCATTGCACCTAGCTGGGGGACTATATTTCCGCCTTATAATTTGTCAAGGTTAACCGGAGTGTTACGTCAGCATGGATATAGTGTAGATGTTTATGATGTTAATATTGAATCATTTCATTATATTAAACAACATAATAAAAAGAATTTTTGGGATAGCATTTATTATTATAGCTGGGAGTTACCTGCATATAGAGATGAAATTGAACCGTTAATTAAGCCAGTTTTAGATAAGAATGTCCAAGCTATTGTTGAAAAAGATACACCTGTAGTGGGATTTAGCTTATACTTAACTAACATACTTGCAAGTATGTATATGATTAAAGAGATTAAGAGATTAAGACCAGCTACTACAATAGTAGTTGGAGGTCCTGAAGCATTTAATAGTTGGTTTGATAGTAAACTCTTAGAACAAGGACTTGATCCTACATTAATTGACTTTCGTATTACAGGAGAAGGAGAGCAGTTAATACTAACACTACTAGAAGACTTGGAAAAGTATCCTAAATATAAAATTCAAAAAGTTCTTGGTGGGTTTAACGGTAGATTAAACTTAGATGAACTTCCTTTTCCTGATTACTCGGACTATAACTTATCTTTATATGATCATCCTGATGGTACTAGTATTGAAACTAGTAGAGGGTGTGTAGCAAAGTGTAGTTTTTGTTCTGAAACGCATTTTTGGAAATTTCGTTGGACACAAGCAGACCGTACTATTGCAGAAATGAAGCATATGATTAATAAGTACGGAATTACAAGATTCTGGTTTGTTGATAGTTTAGCAAACGGAAATTTTAAAGAATTTCAAAAATTAGTAAATTTAATATTGTCAGAAAAATTATCAATCCATTGGAACAGCTATGCACGAAATGACGGCCGCATGGATTTAGAAATGTTTACAAAGATTAGAGATTCAGGTTGTACAACTCTTAGTTTTGGTGTTGAAAGCGGCTCTCAAAAAGTACTAGATGATATGCAAAAGAAAGTTAAAATTTGGGAAATAGAAAATAACTTAAGAGATGGTAAACAATTAAATATGAAAAATCATATTAATTGGTTAGTTGGGTTTCCGACAGAGCATTTAAATGAATTCTTACATAGTTTACAGCTATTGTATAATACACGTAAAGATATGTATGTTATATCGCCAGGATTTACTTGCGGCGATGCTCCTTTTAGTAGTATGAATTTAGAATGGAAAAAATATGACCTAGCTTGGATAAAACAAGCAGGTGATAATAAATTTTTATCAAATTGGTGGACTAATGGTTATAAGAATACTATCCTTCATCGATTTATTAGGTTAAAATTAACAAATATTTGGTTAAAATTAATTACTACTCAGGCTGACGGAACAGTTATAAACGCTCAATATAGACCAAGTTTAGAACAGTCCTATAATGCAAAATATGAATATCGTCGACGTAAGTCTAATGGACTTAATAACTTTGTTGAACGTGTTGAACAAGGCCCTGAAACATTTGACTACTTTAAAGGTAGTTTAGCTGCTACTTTAGCAAACGAATATCTTCCTTTTTTCTGGCTAATGTACAAAACGATGGGAGCATATTCCTTTACATTAAAATGTTCACCTGAACTAGACCTACCTGACTTTGGCACTTTTGTAACAAATAATTATACGTCAACTGTTGATGTAACAGTAACTAATAAAGGCATAATGGACTTTACGTGTAAACATAGATTTGTACATGAGTCACTTAAAGAAGATCCGTTTGTTGAAGAGGTTGAAATACTTAGAGAAGATAAATCATTTACTGATAAAACATTTACATATACAGGACATATTGACGGAATATGTAAATGAACATCAATTTTTATTATGATACAATAACACCATCAGGACCAGTACCAAACGGAGTTGCTAATTATTGTATAGATGAAGAATATTGGCCGCATCCTTTTGGAGACAGTACAGCACAAGACGGACTAGTAGAAGTAATTTCTAGTTTTTACTACTCAATGTTAAAAAATGACTGCGAAGTAACATTATTCACCGGAGTGTGTAATTATCTTGGTGAACATTTATTTTATCCATTTGAAGTATCATACGGTATGAATGTATGTGTACCACAAACTACATTAGATTACATACGTTCTGGAAAAATGAAAATTTTAATCTTAGGACAAACTTTACAAGGCTATACGGATATAATGCGTCTTAAGAATATATCAGAGATGTTTATGCGAATGAATATTCCTAGTAAAAGCATTATTATTGTAACTGGTGATGTTAACAATTCTTATCAAGAACTTTTACAACCGTGTAAAACATACGGCATTGATTGGTGGCAAATAGAAGCTCGATTAATGCTTAATGAAAATACAGAAAAATATAATAAATTTTTTGCACCAATTAATCCTTTACTTCCTGTAAAAGAAGTTGATATGGATGCATTTGATCCTAAACTATTATTTCATACTCATTCAGCTTACGATTCAAATAATCGATCAGCATTAATAGAAAGTCTTAAAACTAATAATCTATACGATAAAGGAACTATAACGTCAACAGATGATAATATAGATTACCATACTAATAGTCTTTTTACAATATTAACACCGTTTGCTCCTAGTAAAAATGAAAAATATATGAGCGAAGTAAATGCATTGTTTACAGATTTAGATGTTTGGCAGTTAATAGTAATGGGTAAACCTTTTATTGTGTTAGGGTGCCAACAAACTGTTAAATACTTGAATACACAAGGATACTTTACATTTTATGATCTAATTAATGAAAAATACGATTCTTACATTGATCTTGATATTAAAACTGATTTAATTTGTAAAGAATTATCTAGAGTTAATAGTAACACGCCAGAAGATACTAAAACTGCGTTAACCGCAATAAAAAAATTTGCTGAAATTAATAAAGCAAAGTTTTTAGGAAGATCGCATATGCCTAAGTTTTTAAACTTATTTGATGAGATAAGATATAGATGACAAGATACAAATTAGAGTGTATAATAAAGTATGTATGATATAATCTTTGTCGGTGAAAAAACCGAGCAATATAAAATTCTTAAAGATAAATTTCTTGTATTAAAGTATGCAAAACATTTTAGAGCTGCTCAAAAGATGTCAGCAACAAAAATGTGTTGGATAGTATGGGACAGTATAGTATTAGAAGATAGCGTTGACTTTTCATACACTCCGGAATCGTATGATCAAAAATTTATCCATGTGTTTAGGAATGATAAGCACTTTGATGGAGTTTGTTTAGTTCCTAAACATGCAGTTATTTCAGATAGAGAAATTGAATATAGATTTTTTGCAGTAAAAAAAGAAATAGATATAAACTATAGCTATCCTAGATTGTTTGATATATTTAATATTGAAACTATAGACGACTATAATTATGCATTGCAAAATAGCACAACTGATATGTTTTGGATGATTAGTCCAAATTTAAAAATAAAAAAACGAAAACTTGAACAATTTTATATTCCATACCATGAAAATGTTGATCGAAAACAAAATCACGCATTTATACATAGAGTAGCTGAAGGAGACTGTTATAGGGGAGTATTCCTCTGTAGTAAATATGCACCCTTAACAGAAAAAGAAATTAATAGTAGGTTTATGGCCAAAAAGAAAGACTGGGATATCGTTCTTAGTACAGCAGTAACATATGATAGATTTAATATTAGTACATACGAAGAATATACAGATGCTCTTAAAACCTCAAAAACAGAAATGTTTTGGACTGTTCCGCCTACAGTTTATGTAGATTACGAGTTTATGTTTGATATGTACTTTACACACGACAATGTACATGATAGAACTACTAATCATACATTTCTTAACGGCAAATATAATGATGGTATTGTGCTATGTAGTAAGCACTTACCTATTAGCGAACGCGAATGGCAGTTTAAATTTATTGCAAATAGAAAAGAACGTGAAATTGTTGCTAGTACTCCGCGTCCGTATGATGTAGTTTTTATTAGCTATCAAGAACCAGATGCTGATGAAAATTTTAATAATCTTTGTAAAGTAATACCAAATGCAAAACGAGTACACGGAGTTAAAGGTATTCACGAAGCACATATTCAAGCTGCAAAAAAATGTACAACTCCTATGATATGGATTGTTGACGGAGATGCAAATATTGCAGATGACTTTCTTTTTGATTATCAAGTACCAGCTTGGGAGTATACTCATGTGCATGTATGGCGCAGTCAAAATCCTATAAACAATTTAGTTTATGGATATGGTGGAATTAAGTTATTCCCAAGAAAACTTACTGAAGATATGGACACAAGCAGACCTGATATGACTACAAGTATTAGTGATAAATTTACTCCTATGAATAGTATTTCTAATATTACAAAATTTAATACTAGTCCATTTGAAACATGGAAAAGTGCATTTAGAGAATGTTGTAAACTAAGCAGTAAAGTTATTGCTAGACAGAAAACTGATGAAACCCAAGAAAGATTAAACACTTGGCAAACAGTAGGAGAAGATAAACTATATGGCGAATATGCAATACAGGGAGCAAAAGCTGGGGCTAGTTATGGAGCACTACATAAAGATAATATAGAAGAACTTAAAAAGATAAACGATTATGATTGGTTAACGGAGAAATTTAATGGACGGCCCTAATTCAACCTATAGATTATTAAATGGACTAGAGTTTTTATATCCTAAAAATATAACTATTTCACAATTAAAACGTACCTTGTATGATTTTCCTAAATCTGAATCTGGATTTTCTGATGCATTTTCTAAAGGGCAATTGAGCAGTAAAATGTGGTTAATTGAAAATCTACCTGACGACCTAGGTATGGTGTTTATATGTGCAGGATGGTATGGCACACTGGCTCATTTAATGTTTTTAAACGCAAGAGATAAATTTGATAAAATACGAAGTTTTGATATTGATCCTGATTGTGCAAGTATTGCAGAGTCCTATAATCAACATTCTGTATCATCAGGTTGGCAGTTTAAAGCTAGTACATTAGATATTTTAGATATAACATATCCTACAAAACATAAAACACTAAAATCTGATGGTAACTATATAAGTTTAATAGAAATACCAGATACAATTATTAATACTAGTTGCGAACATATTGCAAACATGGATTGGTTTAACAGCATACCATCGGATACGTTAGTAGTATTACAGTCTAATGATTTTTTAGGAGCTACTGGGCATGTAAATTGTCATGAAACTTTAGAGCAGTTTGAAAAGCAAACACCCCTTAAGGAAGTTCATTTTTCAGGATCGTTACAATGTACTGGTCCTATACATAACCCAACATACAACAGATTTATGCGTATTGGATGGGTTTAATATTCTGCAATATAATATTGTGCAGGATTATTTGTAAAGTTAGCAGTAGTGCCATCTTCTCTAGTTGCACTAGTTACATCAGTAACACCTGCTCCGGTTGCTGTTGGAGTACAGTCATTGTTCCAACCTCCCCAAGCATTCCACTCGTCAATGTCGGAAAATAGTGTAGTAGCTGTATTAACAAATGATGTCGCCCAAGTCATATACGAGTCTTTAGCAGTTTGTATCTCTTCAGCAGTAGGATTTACAATGCCAGTGCCTTCTAATACTTTATCAACCCTATCCCAATCAGCTTTTAATTCAGTAACTAATGTAGACGAAGTGTCGTTAGTTTTAAGCAAATAAGCGTTAACATTATTACTAGAAGCAGACATTTTAGGTAAATTTTTAGTTGATTCAGCAGTAACAAAATTTACTATTTTATCAAGATTAAGAAGTATTCCTGGACCAAACCCAATAAAATGCTCTACTTCGGTATTTGCTGCCAACGTGTCTGCTACTTTAGTGCCCCAAGAGCCTAAACCACCGTCTGGCATCACAAATCCAGAATGTGGCGCTTCAGCATTATGACTCCAGTGACGAATTGCTCCGTGACTCTTTGATTCGACAGCATTAACACCGTGAAGTGCTACTAGCTTTGCTTTTAGTTTCATAGCAGCTGTACGCATCTCGGAAAATCCTACGCCAGCAATCAGATAATAATTCATATTGGTTCTCCATTAATTGTTAGTACACTTATTTATCTACTTTCTTGCAGTTCCTAAGCTTCTATCACAGTACTCTACTTGACTAACTAACCAGTTACATGTTTGTTCGTCAGTTAATCGTAAGTCACAAGCATAGTGTATAGTGTTATCTTTAAAACAAAATCCGTAATGTACTAAGTTTGTATTTGTAGCATACCATCTTCCTGCTTCAAAATGTGTAATTTTATTATCAACTACATATGTATAATCATGTGGATGAGTATTGTTTGTAAAACATAGCATTCTAATATCGGTATTCATTTTACCAGGTGCAAATTTATCTCTATGAGGTAAGAAGAAACTTCCTTCATTCATACAAATATAAGTTGGTTTATGATATGATATATTATTAGGTATGTTCCATGATTCTGGAGAAGTATTATAGATATGCATTATCTTATTACCTACTGTATCTTCTTCTCTGCTTCTTTTTATTAAACTTGTATCTATTTCTTCAGGAGGTGCATATATATTTAATGGTACTAAGTTTCCGTATAATGTAAAAAAATCAACTGGTTTATACATACTTAATCCTTTTTAGACATATGTTTATAATCACGTACATTATACTTAAAGCCGTTAGTATTAGTATTTAATGATTGTTCGTATACATTATTTATTAGATGCTTACTAGGGTTATATATTGCTAACATCACTTTAGATATTCTTCTGCTTGTAATTTTAGTAAATTTTTCGTCGCCTATACTAATACCTTCTATATCATTAAATTCGTCAAATACACTAACATCTACATCTTCTCTATATGTATTAGGTAATGATAAATCGTGATATAGATTACCTATACTATGATACCGTTCTAAATTAATTCCTTTTTCACTAAAAAATCTTATTAAGTGACTATTTTCTTGCTTAATCTTCTTCTTCATACGATTGTCATCTTTGTACCATGTATATATAGGGTAAGTTATGTTCCAACCTCCAACAAGTGTCCACCAATCAAAGCATACATCATCTGGCAAATACACTCCCATTATACTTGCTTCGGGAAAAGTTTTAGCTATAAAATCTAAATGATATGCAAACCAATGACTTTTAATTACTTTTACGCCGGGCTTGTTATCAAAAGGTTTTAATATTTCCTCTAATATTTCCTCTTTAGACATTTCATCAAGTTTGTCAAATTTATGTCCTTGTTTATGAAAAGGGCCCCAGTATGCTCCTCTATGCCAAGCAAACTTCTTATCTTTGCCATCTTTTAATATTGTAACACTGTATGCATCGTGTGATGCATACGATTCGTCACTCATGTTTATATTAGAATTATAACTCAATGATCTTATTGTTGCTGACCATTTACTACCAGGTGTACCTGATACAAATATTAAGTCTTTTCCGTTTTCGTGCATACTAGTGTTCCTTACAATTTGGTAACATTTTAGATATCTGTTTAATATTTTGTTCGTTTATAAATAGGCTCATTAGTATATGATATATACCGTCTGCCATAGCAAAGCTACCATGCACTTTTCTAGTGTTTACTATATACGGAACACCTTGTTTAAATCTTTGGATAGATCCGTCATACATAAAGATCCATTCATCATCTGTTGTTTTATTTAATGGTATAAAAATTCTAAACTGATCATTTAGTCTAAACGCATCTCTGTGTAGTCTAAAGAAACTTCCTTTATCCATAGTAGCTGCTCTACACCTAGCTAATTCAGTCCACTTATTAAAGAATGTTTCAATTGTTGGACACTTTAATAAATTTTCGTTATATGGTTGATTTCTTTGATGTTTAAGATCTGCTGACACATCAAGTCCTAAATCTTCAATAGGGCCAGTTAAGTTAATAGCAGTTTTTCCATTTGGACCAGGCAACCAATTGGTAATTTGTTTAAGTTCATTAACTGCATTGTCACTAAACTTATAATCAAGTTCTACTACATCGCCGTAAGAACACAAAATACTATGTAAGCTCATTGTGTCCATTATATGTCTCCGTCTTTTTTCATTTGTTGAATCATTTTATGTACATGATGTATTTTATTAATTTGATGATACATTTTTGCAACAGTAATAGGCCCATCAGCTTTAAACCAACACGGAAATATTCCGTGTATATAAGACTTAACAGCACACCCTATTAGCTTATTACTTTGTTGAATACTATGACTTAGATGTTTCCAATAACTCCATTCAGTTTCTTTTAAATGTTCTTTAATTTTTTTAAACATTTTTATTCCAGGACCAGCTATACCCATCAAATATTATATCATCCTCACTTATTGTATTACCAAAATCTTTAACAACACCAAACCATGTTTCACTTCGATATACTACAACAGGATTAATCCAATCGATTACTAAATTTAAATCTTTAGTAAATTGATTAATTCTTTCTTTAGACCAAAGACCTTGGTCAAGGTATTGTCTATAAACACCTACCGGTGATTTGACGTCTAGTCCAGCTGGGTGTTTATTTAATACCGGAGCTGCTTTGCAACGCATTATTAATTTACCACCAGGTTTTAACCACGAAAGCATCTTTTCTATATTAGGTAGATGATATTCATTCGGGCACTCATGCAACACACCTAAGCATAAAACAACATCCTGGCTTTCTTTTTCTATCGGTGCATCTAATATACTACTTACAAAATTTTGATTGCCATAATCTACTATATCAAATGCAATTAAATTTGTGAGCTGATCGAAGGGCGTGTTATCGCCGCATCCGGCATTAACTACTTTAGCATTTTCACCTATTTTTTTAATAAAGTCCAGCGAGTTCGACCACCCCGCATTTTTTGTATTTTTCCTTCT